>Ga0172382_10010248_pt1 | contig 12628 bp, 11 predicted proteins | sample Leawel138RmetaG_FD_122245 | JGI IMG/M metagenome (GOLD analysis project Ga0172382, IMG submission 122245) | Leachate microbial communities from a municipal landfill in Southern Ontario, Canada - Leachate well 138R metaG | ecosystem: Engineered > Solid waste > Landfill > Unclassified | place...
AATTCACCGCATCGCCGAAGAGCATTCTAATCGCGTTTTTGGATATCTTACCAAAGAAGATCTCGTGAGTGAGATTTGGGAGATATGCTTAAATGCGATGCCGGAATTCAATAAAGATCTCGGCCCCCTAGAACACTTTCTTCGGCGAACAGTGAAGAATCGCTTAATCAACAGATTTAAAGATGTGACCAAATCAGTTCGCTCGCCCTGCAGTCGGTGTCCTCATTACAACAAAGGGGAAAAGGTTGAATGCGGCCTTTATCGCAACAATAAAAATCTCTGCCGGAAATGGCGAAACTACCAAGCGGCGATTCAAAGCCGGAACACCCTCTTAAACGTTGTGGGATATTCTACTGATATTGCTGCCCATAAAACCGGCATCGACGTTGTTGATGATTCTGATCTAGCTAAATTTTTGTTAGATAACATTGGGGATAAGTTACGCGGCGATTTAGTCAAACTCATGGAGGGGCGTAAGATTACCAAGGCGAAGTTGGTGCAAATTCAACAGAAGATTAAATACATCCTAAAGGAATAATCTATGCCGATTTCCAAACCCAGAAAAGACGAAAAGCGTTCGGATTTTATTAGCAGATGTATGAGTGAGATGAGTGATGAGTACAGAGAAACGAGGCAGAGGGCGGCCATCTGCTACACAGCCTGGCGACAAGCCCAAGAAAAAGACCAAGCAAGAGGTGCCGAGAACAGGGACGATTCAAAATCGTGGTAAACGGCTATCTGCGTTTGAACGAGATTATATCCAAAAGCACTGCCTCACCAAGACAGATCTTGAGATTGCCGACTTTCTAGGGCGTGATCTTAGGACTATTAGTAGCTATAGAGCTAGGCAGTTAAAAGTTATCAAACGCCAAGGTGGTGTGGTTGAGTCTATGCAAATAGGCAAACAAACCATTGGCGGTCAAGAGTCAGGAGCATCGCTCGATGCTTTATCAGATGCGACCGAGAACGAACGCAATAACTTTTTTGTGACACAGCTAAAAAACTCAATGTTTTACGACAACCTTAAGAAGGAATTCACTTCTGAGGAAATCGAATTTTACGTTGAGGAATGGGGCATTTTGTGTGTCCAATTTGAAGACGTGGTCGCAACAGAAAAACGCCAGATCGATAAGCTCATCAAGGCTGAAATTATGGAACACCGACTCCTGCGTAACATCAAAGAAACAGAGCAGGAGATTGAGTTGCTGATTAAAGAAGTGAACGACCTACGCAAAAACAAAAATGTGGCGGATGACGAAATAGCACAGGAATATGATAATAGCCGAATTACTCTGATTAGGCAATTCTCTGGGCAGTCCCAAGCTATGGCTAACGATTATCAGAAGTGTGTTATGTCGCAGAATAAGATCATGGCTGAACTCAACGCACGGCGTAAAGATAGGGTTGATACGATTCGTAGTGGACAAAGTAACTTCTTGGGACTAGTTAAAATGTTTCAAGAACGCAAGATACGCGACAACAAGGGCAAGCATCTTGAGCTGGTTAAAATGGCCAAAGATCATCGCCTTACCGAGTGGAGAAGCAAACAGCATCGTTTTAGAGATGGCACGATTGATTGTGTGCTGATGGACGAGGGTTCGACCATCAAAGAAAAAGAAGTGGTACGGATTTCTGATCGTGGCCATAAGATTACACGTCAGCTCGTCGAGGATCAAACAGATCAGAATATCATTGTCGTAAGCAATAGTGTTGAAGACGTCAATATCTTTAACAGGGTATTGACTAAACACACAGTTACTTATGTTGATAGTGCCGAAAAGCTTATATCTAAAATTAAGTCAGAGGCTGAAAATATCAACTATATCTTTTACTGCATAGATGATGCCCTACTGATAGATTGGCTGTTAGAAACTAGTGAGGACCAACATTTTGCAATTATTTTCTCAAGAACTTTTGACGGCGTCACTAACATCAACGTGAATATCCAATACGAGGTATGCCCAATGAACGAGTTTGTCATAGAGTTTGGCAACCTACAGGGGAATCAAGATGCCAAAGCAGATTGATGCTGCTACTAAGATTCATGCGATCAGGTTAATGCACGAAGACACACCGCAGCGAGAAATTGAGAGACTTACTGGTTTAAGTAGACCATACCTACGCCGATTAGCCAAACAAATAGGACATCAGTTTCCAAGAAACGGCGTCGAAATTTGTGGCCGCCTGTGTTTATGCGTCAACTGCGGATGTTTATTTAGAAGACCCAAGAGCAAAGTGACAAGGGCACTTAATACCTTTTGTTCAAAAGCATGTAAAAACGCTTGGATGCGTGGTGCTAATCACCCCAATTGGGATGGCGGCAAAACGAGTAATACATTTTCGTCGTGGGTGTATAATCAGGCACCTTATAAAGCTTTTCGCAAAGCGGTGCTTGAACGAGACAATTATCAATGTGTTTTTACTGGGCGTAAAGATAATTTAGATGTTCACCACATTTTACCGAAAGCTGAAGATACAAATCCCGAAAAAGTTTTCGATATAAATAATGGTATTACAATATGTAAAGAGGTTCACCAACGAATACACGCTCTCATTAGAGAGGGACACGAGTTTGAAGAAGCACTATCGTTAGTGCGTCAAGAATTTCAACAGGAGCAAGAGGATAATGGATAAAGCTGTTGCAGTTATTACAGGTGCTAGAGGACAAGACGCGAGCTACTTAGCAGATCTTCTGTTAAAAGAGGGTTATGTGGTGGTAGGGTTTGATCGTAGATCAAGCATGCCAGACTATACTAATATTCAGCACTTATTAAAGAATGAAGATTATCGGTTGGTTGCAGGCGATCTGACAGATTTTGGCAGCATAGCTCGCGTTGTGCAGGAGTATCAACCTCGTGAGTTTTACAATCTTGCAGCACAGTCATACGTTGGTGCGTCATGGGATCAACCGTTAGCGACTTGTGAAGTCAATTTTAACGGTGTTGCTCATTGTCTTGAAGCAATCAGATTGTTTAGCAAAGAGACAAGGTTTTTTCAGGCGTCCACCAGCGAAGTTTATGGCGATGCACTAACAGATGACAAACAAGATGAGCATACAGCCGCCCGTCCAAGATCGCCGTATAGTGCTGCGAAATACGGTGCAGAAAGTTTGGTCAAGGTTTATCGTGACTCCTATGGTCTTTTTGCGTGCTTTGCTAGAAGTTTTAATCACGAGTCTGAGCGTAGGTCGAAAAACTTCGTAACACGCAAGATTACTGCGTATGTCGGCGAACTTTATCAAGCAACCAAGGACGTGCAGGACGAAGATCGGCTTAATGCAGCAATTCAGTGTCTTGCTCGTGGCACATTGCAACAATTGAGCTTGGGCAATATATATGCCAAACGAGACTGGACGCATGCTTCTGATATTGTTCGTGGTATGTGGCATATGCTTAATCGTCAAACTCCAGATGATTTCGTCTTAGCATCGGGCCAGACACACAGTGTATCAGAATTTCTTGATGTTGCTTTCGATTTAGTTGGCATCAAAGACTGGTCGCTTTTAGTCAATATAGACAAAAAGCTTTTTAGACCAGCTGATGTACATTTCCTATGCGGAGATGCAAGTAGAGCTAAAGAAATGCTTAACTGGGAACCGACCATATCTTTCTACGACTTAGTAGAACGCATGGTTTGGCACGATGTCATTACAAATGTACAAAAACAGACCTGAATACAATACGCCTGAATATAAGACCTTTCGCAATTCAGTATTTGCCAGAGATGGTTTTACTTGTCAAATGTGTTTTGGTAAACGTGGCGTCAAACATCTAGAAGCACACCACATTGTCAAGTGGAGCAAGTGCGACGGAGAACTTGAGCGTTTGAGATATGCAGTAGATAATGGAATTACGCTATGCAAAGATTGTCACGCCAAAGTTACCGGTAGCGAAGAGAAGTATGAAGATATTTTTCGTGATTTGATTAAGCAGAAAAGACGAGAAGTCAAGCTCAAAGACAAAAAGGCACAAAAGGCTATCAGTCAGCCCAAGATGCCTTGGCGTCCTATTAACCCAAGATTGAGATTTTGATACCTATGCAAAGATTGCCAAGCTATACAGTGATTCGTGATACTCGTGAACAGCAAGATCATGGATGGATCTTTGAGCCAGAAGAGAAAGTCGGTGGGAAGTGTCAGATTCTTGGTACCAAGATTGAGAAACTAGACGCCGGAGATTACTCCGTAGTGGGTCTCGAAGACAAGGTAGTTATTGAACGTAAAAATGGTTTTGGCGAACTGTTTACAAACATGACACCCAAGGCTAACAAAGTTCGTTTTGAGAACGAAATGGCAAGAATGGTTAACATCCCACACAAATATATCCTTATTGAGTCATGTTTAAATAAAGACATACTGACCCTTGGTATTCCACAGCATTCTTATGGACCTCCGTGCAGCAAAGTAATGGAGTGGTTAATTGAACTAGGGCTCAACTATAATATCCATGTCATGTTTACAGGTGATGCTGGCAAACGTGTGGCTAGACGTATTTTTGCCCAAGCTGCTAGGATGTATCTCTGATGGCTGAAATATATGACAATCCGTTTTTGAGTAGCGACGATGATGATTTTTGTTGGCTAGATATGCCACATATACCTAGTGTTCATACGCACCCATTTGATCGCTCCTATTCATTATACGATCAGTCATATAATCCGGTTGAAGAATTAGTAGAAACACTTTGTAATCCTAATTATTTGCATTTCTTGTGCAGTGCGGTGCTAAATTTCCACCTGATTCCATTCCAGCTCGCCATCCTTGATGTATTATGGCATCGCAGACTACCGATGTTAATCGCTTCTCGTGGGGCGAGTAAATCAACACTTTTGGCTGTTTATGCCATTCTTAGAATGATTACGCACCCTGGGTGCCGCATTGTTGTGGTTGGCGGTGCTTTCCGTCAGTCTAAGCAAATTTTTGAATACATGCTGAGCATTTGGAATAATGCACCAATCCTTAGAGACATTTGCCTAGGTACATCCAAAAAGGGTGGGCCTCACAAAGAAGTGGACCGTTATGAGTTTACTATCGGCGATTCTGTAACCTACTTCATCCCGCTCGGTGATGGTTCGAAGATTAGAGGTTTGCGTGCTAACTATATTCTTTGTGACGAATTTTCTTCTATTAACGAAGAAGTGTTCCAAGTGGTTGTGCAGGGTTTCGGTTTGGTTTCTGCTAATCCAACAGAAAAGGTTAAAGCGGCATATCGTCGTAAACAACTATTAGAAATGGGTCTGACAGAAGAAGAGCTTATGCAAGTTGACGGTGGTTTATCTGGTAACCAGATTGTTTACAGCGGCACTGCCTATTATGCCTTCAACCATTTCTATAAATATTTCAAAAAATGGCATGCTATTATTGCCTCCAAGGGCGATCCTAAGAAGCTACAACAAGTATTGGGTGATGATGCTGTCCTGAAGGGATTTGACTGGCGAGATTATGCCATTCTAAGGGTGCCATACGATTCTTTGCCGCCCGGTTTTTTGGACGATGGCATTATTGCACAAGCTAAGGCAACGCTGCACACTAATCAGTTCTTAATGGAGTTATGTGCTGTTTTCCCCGAAGATAGCAATGGCTTCTTCAGGCGTTCTGTGATCGAGATGGCTACCACCAACAAGCCCATAGCGATGAGTGATGGTACAAGTGTACAATTTATCGCTAAGCGTTACGGTGATATAGACAAGCGTTATATCATTGGTGTCGACCCTGCCGCTGATCAGGATAACGCCGCTATTGTTGTTTTGGAAAATAACGAAAATTACAGAGCCGTGGTGCACTGTTGGACAACCAACAAAAAACGCTATCAAACTTATAAGAAAGACATGGCGGTTCAAAACAAAAGCTATGTCGACGATTATTATCACTACATTGCCAAGAAAATACGATCTATCATGCGATTCTTTCCTGTTGAGTCTATCATGATGGACAAGCACGGTGGCGGTATTGCTGTTGCCGAAGCTTTAAGCAGTACACTATCATGCGAAGCGGACGAACTGCCAGTGTATGAGGTTATTGACCCCAACGACCCCAAACACGAAGATACACTTAATGGTCTACACATCTTAGAGTTGGTCAAGCCAACGCCTGAGCTTAACAGCAACGCTAACCACGGTATGCTCAAGGATTTACAGCAAAAGGTCTTGTTGTTCCCCATGTATGATACTATTGAACTGGCTAAATCAATAGAGATTGACAACATGAACGACAATACCGACGATACCTATGAAAACATCGTCCTAGAGATTGAAGAGCTTAAAAACGAATTAGCCACCATCACCATGACATCCACGGGTGGTCTAGGCAGAGAGCATTTTGATACGCCGGAGATTAAGCTTGAGGGCAATCGTAAGGGGCGGCTACGTAAAGACAGGTATTCTGCCCTCTTATATGCGAATTATAAGGCTCGCTCTAAGGTCAATGAGATTCCTGCTTTAACGTACAGGCCAGTTGGAGCTACCAAAGAAACATTGTCGGATCAGCCAAATCGGTCGCGTTCTGGTAACCTATACTATGGCCCCGGCACCGTTGGCAAGAGTAATAAAATGAGTGGCATCTTCAACACTAAAAACTTCCTGGTACGTAGATAAGGGTCAATGCGATTGCGGTTGGATTGTATTATCACCTAGAAGGTGGATTTATTATGGCATCAAAGAAAAAGATTACCAAACCAGAACCTATGAAACCAAGTGGCTACGTCAAAAGCGTCTCTGCCGCGTCGTTGCAAAAGTATAACTCTTACAATAAGTTTGAAGCTGTGGCTACCACCACTGTGTCTGACGTGACCATTCGGCAACCATTTGGTAGAAGTGAATACGACTATTATCGACCAAACGAGAGTGTGCCTACCAGTGTGCCCGAAATCATTCGGACTTGTCGCAATATGTACAAAAGCGTGGGTGTTGTCAGAAACGTGATTGACCTCATGACTGATTTTGCATGCGAAGATTTGAAAATCGTCGCTTCTGATCCCAAGGAACAGATTTTCTACAACGCATGGATTAAACGCACCGATCTTAATGCTATTGCTAACGAGTTTGCACGTCACTTTTTGCTGGACTGCAATGTGGTTGTCAAACGAGTTACCGCCAAGGTGTCCAAGCCGGTTGAACGTCTGTTGTCTACGGCTAAGCGTGACTATGATCTACGCACAGAAGACCTAGAAAACAAGACGGAGAAGCGTGAGATTCCGTGGCGTTATAGTTTCTTGGATGTAACTCTATTGGATTGGAGTAATGAAGATTTATTCCAATTTGATGAAGCTAAACAACTTACCTTTACCATGTCTGCTAAGTTTAAGAATAAGCTCAAGGCGGCATTGGCTGCTGATGTTGAGAAAAAACTACCCAAAGATATTCGAGAGCAAATCTCCAAAGGCAAAGTGACTTTAGATATGAGTAAACTTTGCGTTATGCATAACAAAAAGGATTCTTGGGAACCTTGGGCTACTCCTTTCCTGAAAGCGGTTTTGCCTGATATTTTCTTTAAGTATAAGCTTAGGCAAGCAGATATGTCAGCCTTGGATGGTGTGATCAATGTTATCCGCTTATGGAAGCTGGGCGACCACAAAGAGGGCATTCTTCCTACCGAGGCCGTGGTTGATAAACTTATCAACATCCTATCTGCTAACACGGGTGGTGGTGCCATTGATCTCGTGTGGGACTCTATGATCGAAATGCAAGATTATTATCCACCCATTGATAAGATTCTTGGATCAGACAAGTATACCCAAGTAGATAAAGACATTTTGATAGGCTTAGGTGTGCCGGAAGTGTTACTAGGCGGTGGTGGTTCTAACTTTTCTAATAGCTGGATCCAACTCAAAACCCTAGTGGAAAAACTTAAGACCGTACGTTATGCTCTCTTGGGTTGGCTTCGCGGCGAGATCAAGATGATTCATAAGAATATGTCGTTCAAGTCTGAACCACATGTCTTGCTAGGTGAAATGAATCTTAGCGACGAAAACGTGGCTAAGAAACTCATTGTTAGTCTATGGGACCGTGGTTTGATCAGTGACGAAGCTGTTCGTGATGTTTATCACCAAGATAATATTCTTGAGCTAGAACGCATGGGCAGACAAGATGAAGTGAATAAAAAATACAATGTGCAAACCAAGGGGCCTTTCGTCAACGACCCCGTTGATGATCTGTCTAATACTGGCGGTCGTCCTTCACAGACTCCTGGAGATGGCGATAATGACGATCGTACACCCAAGCCACTGACAGGTTCTCTTGCTGATTACATTTTGTATGCCACAGATCTGATTGATCAATTTGACGAAGTGGTTGTGCCGTCTTATTTGCAGTCCATTGGGGCGAAGAACGCCAGAATGTTAACTTCCGAGCAGAGGGTGACACTGGATCATATGAGAGTTCGTGTGTTAGCAAGTTTTCGCTTTGGTGATGTGGTACACCGCGAAAGTATATCTGCGTCTTTATCTGAAAATTGTGCTTCTGATGATCTAGCCAACTATATCCTAGCATCGGTGACTCAGTTTGCCAAACAAAACGGTTCTGAACCATCGGTACAACATAGAAAACGGCTAGAAGCAATAGCATGGACTGAATATTTATTGAGTCATTGATAAAAATGATCACCCATTGTGGTTTTGCATGTATAAGGTAATGATATGAAAAGATATATATCAGAAGCTAGTATTGATGACGCTCTGTTTAACAATCATGTTACCGCTGCGTTAATGACACTCACTAAAACGTATGTGTCTGATACTCCTGTAGATACCGATCCGCCTGCAGGTGTTAAAGCATCTGTTTTTGATATTGACAAAAATCCTGAATTGCTTTATGGTTCTGCCATTTTGGTGTCGGCGTCCATGAATGGCAACGACGATTTGTTTTTGCCGTCTGAACTATGCAAATCATTTAGAACTGCCATTTCAACCCCATACAACATTAGCCACAATGAGAAAGAAATTGTTGGCCACATCTTTGAAGCTCGTCTGTTAAACGCCGATGGAGAATGGTTGTCTGATGTACCATCCGACCAAGACGAAGTAGATGTTGAAATCGATTTTGTGCTATACAAACACATCTATCCTGAGATAGCCAAGCAGGTGATTGATGGTTATATGGATGGTAGTTACGGCGTCTCGATGGAATGCTACATGGAAGATTTTGATTATGCCATGTACGACGAGACATTAGGATCTGTTCAAATTGTTAGACGCAATCCAGAAACATCTTTCTTAACCCAATATTTGCGTGTATATGGTGGTAGAGGGTATTATCAGAACAAGCGTATTGGCCGAGCCTTAAGACAAGTTACCTTCAAAGGCGTAGCACATACGGAGATACCTGCCAATTTACGAAGTGTGTATACTTATGTGCACGCTCCAGAAAAACGACCGTTAGAACCAACCAAAGCATTTTTATATCTGACCAAGGAGAACGTAATGACTATTGAAACCCTCGAACAAGCCCAGAGTGTGATCGCTGAGCTAGAGGCTAAACTTGCTGCCCTAGAAGCTGAAAAGGTAGCAGAAGCAGAGAAGCTAACCGAAAAAATTAGCGAAGTTGACGCCTTGCAGGCTAAACTTTCTATTGCTGAGCAAAGTGTTGCTTCGATCACCGAACAGCACGAGGCTGCCAAAGCCGAGCTAGATCAGACCAAAGGACAGCTAGACTCTACAGTTGCTGAACTTGCCAAACTAAATCAAGAAAGAGTTCTGGCCGAACGCATTGCTCAGCTTGCAGAAGTCAATGTGGCTGTTGATAGCGATGATGAAAAAGCTCGTATCGCAGGTATGACTGACGAAGTTTTTGCTTCCATTCTGACTTATGCTGCTAAAGCCAAGGATTCAACCAAGGCTGATGTTACCGATGCTGATGGTGATCCGCTAGATATAGCTGAACCAACCGAGCCGACTGTGGAGGATGTTGTTGCCAGCGATCAAGGTGTTGATCCCGCTGCACGCGAAGTTGCTATCGCCAAAGCGACCGCCGAACATTTACTTAACTATCGTAAGCCTATTAAGAAATAATAATTAAAGAATTATTTAGATATTTGTAGAATTTTTATGTATATTTTTTTGAGATTATAAAGGAGTCAGAAATGGCACTCAAAGCTGATAGAAATATTCTTGATACCGAGCTAGGGTATTACCTTAACGAAACTGCTAGTCGTGGCGTGATTGTTTGTGTTTCGACTGCTGGTAGCGGTACTGCACTTGATGCATCTGCCAACCTCGCTACTGTTGCCGCTCAGTCGTCTGGTGCTAAGCCTATCGGTCTGCTACTTAACGATGTGACTGATAACGATCTGACCAAGACCCCCACTAACTGGCACAAAGATGAAGCTCAGAAGGGTGACAAGGTTGCTATCCTAACCAAGGGTTGGGTTGTGACCGACAAGGTTATCACAGCTACCGCTGGTGCTAAGGCTGTTCTTACATCATCTGGCTACGTTATGGACGCCACCGACGCCGATGTTGCTGCGGCCAATGCCCTACTGAACCCCGTGATTGGTGTTTTCCGTACTAGCAAAGACGAGAATGGTTTTGCCAGACTCTATGTTGACCTTTAATCTTAGTTGAGATATACCCACAAGGAGACGAAAATGGACGAACAGCAACTAATGGAAATGAAACAGCTTCTTAGAGAAGCGGGTAGCACAGACCCGAATGTCGCTATCGCTAAGCAGATGGCACTAGCTGCACAGCTAACCGTGCCGGTTCGTAGTGGTGTGCTTTCTGGCACGACCATTGATGGTATTTTTACACGGGAAGTCTTTGATCCCAATGCTCGCATTGAGTATCCCATTGACTTCTATCGACCAGACAACGCTGGCGAGTTTGTTGCTTACGTTGTGCCGAATCAGGGTCGTATTCCACAGCGTCAGGTCGAAGGTGACTACACTTCGGTGCCCACCTACGACATCGCGTCGAGTATCGACTTCCTTATTCGTTATGCTCGTGAGGCTCGTTGGGACATTCTAAGCCGGGCTCTAGAAGTTCTTGAGGCTGGCATGGTTATGAAGATTAATGATGACGCTTGGCACACCATTCAGATGGCTGGCTACGATCGCAATATTATTGTGAGTGACGCCAATGCATCTGCTGGTCAGTTTACCAAGAAACTCATCAGTCTCATGAAGCTTGTCATGCGGCGTAACGGTGGTGGTAACAGTGGTTCGATGAGTCGTACCAAGCTCACCAATCTCTTTGTGTCTCCTGAGGCCATGGAAGATATGCGTGACTGGGGTGTGGATCAGCTTGATGATGTGACTCGTAGAGAAATCTTCGTCGCCGAAGATGGGTCCTACAACAACATCTACAGCGTTAAGATCACCGATCTTGACGAACTTGGCGAGAATCAGGCTTACCAAGATTTCTACACCAACGTTGTTGTTCCTGCTGGTGGAGGAAGTGGCACTGGTCTAACCTCTGGCGACGTTGAGTTGGTGATCGGTCTTGATACTTCCAAGCAGGACTCGTTCGTGATGCCTATTCGTGACGAGATTGAAACCTTTGCCGATCCCGCTCTCCATCGTGAGAATCGCATGGGCTTCTATTCGCGTGGCTCGTTTGGTGTTGGCGTTCTGGATAACACGAGAGTGCTACTGGGATCGCTATAAACCTAAGTTGTTTTGAGTGCGTACGAATGCCCCATGTAACCGTGGGGCATTTTTTTTGGAGCTTCGTGATGAATAATATTCTTAACATCACCAAGGCTATATATGCTAAAAGAGTTAAAGATGCACAAGCAGAAATAGACTTTTATGCCAAAGATAATGGTCTGCACGTTGACACCGACGCTGTCAAAAAGCTTATGGGGTGGATCGATGTTCTTGATCGTAATTCTAGATACATCAGCATTATAGAAAATTTGGATCGTCAACAGAAATAATATTTGTATAGTAATATAGCTACGTAGGAGAACCACATGCAAGCGTCATTTGTTATTAATAATGCAACTTCCAGAACCAGATTGGTGACCGCCTCTGGTGTAGCACCAGATTTGGGTGCTGGCGATTGGCTCATCACTGGATCTTTGTGCTTTTTGGCCGCTGGCGGTCCTGATAGGTATTTTTTAGATATTAGTGATGCTAATGCCACCCCTAGGGTGTTTATTCGTAACCAACCCACTGGCGATGAAATATTAAGAGTGATGTGTAAAGACGGTGATACCAACGTTAGAAATGCCACATTGGCAGCTGCTGATATTCCATCGCAGTTTTATAATGCTGGTATGTACTTTGTAGCATGGCGTGCTGACGATAAACTACACATCGGCTTGATGTCGCAAGCAGATGGTACGCTGGTCACAAAAGAGGGCGATACTCTAGTGGGTTTTGACTGGGGTGATCTAGACGCTGATTCCAAGAGAATGGCTATTGCTGGAGATATTGCTGGCACAGCAACAGCGTGCATTTCTGCACATTATGGTCCATGGCTTTTTGCTACTGTAGACGAAGGTAAAACTTTTGCCGATTGCAATATAGACTTAGAAGCACTTGTTCTTAACCCAGATCTAATTTATACTTACGACCACATTACGCCCACTCACACCTTTGGCGTAATTAAGGATGCTAATGATGTCGTCAAATCGCCAAGTGTGATTACAGCGATTGAATCTACAGACAAATGGGTCGATACGACTGGTGGTATGG
>Ga0172382_10010252_pt1 | contig 12625 bp, 10 predicted proteins | sample Leawel138RmetaG_FD_122245 | JGI IMG/M metagenome (GOLD analysis project Ga0172382, IMG submission 122245) | Leachate microbial communities from a municipal landfill in Southern Ontario, Canada - Leachate well 138R metaG | ecosystem: Engineered > Solid waste > Landfill > Unclassified | place...
AAGCCCGCCAAGCCCCGCAAGCCCGCCAAGCCCCGGTCCGATCGCCGCAAGGCGCCCCACACCAAGGAAAAAATCCTCGATGCCGCCGAATCGCTGTTCGTGCAGCGGGGCTATTACGGCACGTCCCTGCGGGATATCAGCAAGGCGGCGGATATTCAGCTGGCGCTGACCCATTACCATTTTGGTTCGAAGGAAGATCTTTTTCGCGCGGTGATAGATCGCCGCGCCGACGACAATGTGGCCGCCATGCGCCAGGCCCTCGACGAGGTGCTGGTGCAGGCGCGCAACGGTGTGGCAGCGCCCGACAAGGTGCTGCGGGCCTTTATCGCGCCGGTGGTGGATCGTGCCCTGAGGGGCGGAGAAGGCTGGCGCAATTACATTCGCCTGCTGGCCCAGGTGGCCAATCTGCCCCAGGGGGAGAGTTTCATCGTGCCGGTGAACGTCCACTACGATTCCGTGGTGCGGGATTTCATCGCCGCCCTGTGCCGCATCTATCCAAACATGAACGCCACCGACGTGCACTGGTATTTCCATTTCTTCCAGGCCACCATCAGTCATGTGCTGGTGGAATCCGGCATGGTGGATCGCCAGAGTGACGGCCGCTGCCAGGCGGCGGACCTCGATACCATCGTCGAGAAAATGACGCGCTTTTTCACCGCCGGCTTCAACGGCCTCGCCTGAACGACATTTGCTCGAAAAAAGGGGCCGCCGAGGCGACCCCTTCCGCTCCACCCTTTCAGTCCGCCATCAGCTGCCGACCCGCCACCCGGCCGAAATAGGAGCCGGGGCCGAGGCTCATGCCGCTGGCGTAGCTCTTGCCGGTTTTGGGAATGTGGGCGGTACAGGCCCCCGCGGCGTAGAGACCGGGGATGGGGCGGCCACGGCTGTCCAGCACCTCGGCATTGGCGCTGATTTTGAGGCCCCCGAGAGTCATGAACAGGTAGATGGAGCGGTTGAAGGAAATATCGAAGGCCGCCCAGGGCCCCTGATCGAGGGGCTTCAGCCATTCCCTGTCCTTGTGGAACAGGCGATCGGTGCCCTGCCTGGCATCCTCGTTGTAGCGCTTCAGGGTTTCCACCAGGGAGCCCGCCGGCAGGGCGAGGCGCGCTTCCATTTCCTCGATGGTATCGAAGCCGTCGATCAGTTCGTGGCGGGCGCTGGTGATTTCCGGGTAGGCGAAGATCTCCCCATCGACGATCAGGTAGGCGCGCTGGTCGGGCTGCTCCATGATGAACGAGGCGGTGCGACCGTGGTAGCTGTCCTCCGCCACGAAGCGCTGGCCCCGGTTGTTCACCACGATGCCCTTGATCAGTTGCCCTGGCGGGTAGATGGAGGCGGTGGCGATCACGCCGTCCATGGCGTCGGTGGCGGCCCCGGCGGCGACGCCGAGGGTGATGCCGGCGCCGTCGTTGTAGGGGTTGCCGAGGGGTTCGGCGGTGTCGCTCAGCAGGGGCAGATTTTCCCGGGTCATTTGCCCATTCATCGAAAACCCGCCGGTGGCGATCACCAGCCCGCGCCGCGCCCGGTAGTGGAGCGTCTGGCCGCCGCGCCGCACCCTGACGCCCCGCATCCGCCCGCCCTCATCGACGACCAGCGCCAGGGCCTGGCTGTCGTGGCTGGCGCGCACGCCCTCCTCCTCGCAGCGCGCCAGGAGGGCCGCCATGGCGATGGCGCCGGGGCTCTCCCCGGGCCCGGCGGCCTGGTGGCCCCGGGGCACGGGGCGGGCGATTTCCCGGTAGGGCCAGACCTTCTCGTTGCCGGTGGCGAGCAGGCCCTCGGTGCCCTCCAGGAACACCGCCTTGCCTTTGTAGCAGGTGCGTTCGAAGGGCACGCCCTGGGCTTCGAGCCAGTCGAAGTGGGCGACGTTGTCGTCGCAGTAGCGGCGCACCAGATGGGCGTTCTCGCTGCCCATGCTGGCGATCATGTAGCGGTACATGTTGTCGGCGCTGTCCTCGTAGCCGCAGGCGGCCTGTACCGCGGTGCCACCGCCGAGGTAGAAGAGGCCGGAGGACAGGGCGCTGGCGCCGCCCCCGGCGCTCGCCCGCTCCACCACCAGCACGTCGCCACCAAGGCGGCGGGCCTCGAGGGCGGCACAGGCGCCGGCGATGCCGTAGCCAAGGACGATGACATCCGCCTCGTCGTCAAAGGCGGGGACGTCGCGGAACTGGATCAGGTTGTCGGTCATGGGGCGAATCCGTCGGAAAGTGTGTCGGGTCAGAAAGCCGGGCGCACCGGATCGCGGCCGTCCCAGTCCCGGGCGGCGGCGCGAATCCGCTCGAAGAAGGCGTCCTGGGTGTCGCTCGCTTCGATCAGTTCGATCATGCAGCCGATGGTGGGTGTGGTGTCCAGGTAGCAAAAGCGCTTGCCGCCGAAGCTGCCGGTGAAGGCCACGTCGGCCCCGGCGCCGCTGTAGGCGGCGAAGTCCGCGTCGTAGTCGTGGCAGTACAGCGCCATGTGGTGGAACGCCGAGACACCGGCGGGCACCGTGTCTCGGTAGGCGGACGGCGCGTCGTTGTGCTGGCACACCAGTTCGATCTGGATATCCCCGGCCTGGGCCAGGGCGAAGGTGACATCCAGCGCCGTGGGCTTGCCCCGGTGCAGCTGGTTTTCGATGGTGACCCCTTCCACCAGGAAGAACGGGCCGATGCCGGTGGTGGCCGTCCATGCCGCCATGGCGGCGTGGATGTCGGTGACCACCCAGCTGTTCTGGAGGATGGCGCGATTGCCAAATACCGCCTTGTGCATTGCCGGTGCCTCAGTCAGTGACGATGGAGTCCATGCCGTGGAGGGGGTTGAACGCCTTGTGGTGGAAGTACCAGCGCCCGTCCCGCTTCACATACTGGTGGTCGTAGCGACCGGTGACCTGGGTGGCGGGGCCGCTCTCCCCCGCCACCAGTTCCCGGGTCCAGACCCGGCCGTTGGCCTTGTCGCCGTTCACTTCCAGGGCGCCAAGGAAACCCGCGTAGTTGAGGAATGGGTAGTTGGCGATCTGGTCGAGCCAGAGGGCGACGATGGCCTCGCGACCGTGGACCGGCTCCCGCCAGGGCAGGTGCCAGATGGCGTCCTCGGCAAAGCAGGCCGCGAAGCCGTCCCGGTCCTTGCGGCACACGGCGTCACCGTAGGCGGCGTTGAGTTCCTGGATGGCGATGCGGTCTTCCAGGGGGCCTGAAAATCCCATGGGGGTCTCCTTCCGGTCAGGGCTTGTTCATGTGGTCGTTGAGTACTTCGTGGAAGCGCTGGACACGGCGCTCCTGGTTGGGCAGGTAGAACTGCTGGTAGCCCGCGGAGGACAGCCCCGCCTGCTGCATCTTGGCGATGCTGAGATCCTCGTCGGCGGTGCGTCCCAGGGTTTTCTCGCCGAACACGATCACCTCGTGCTCCGCGTCCTCCACCGGCAGGTCCGGGCCGCCGGCGGGGGACGGGGTGTGGGTCTGGCCGGTGATTTTGGGCACCATCCACCAGTGGTCGAACAGGCAGCGCTGGGGGTCGCCGGAGGGGTGCGGACGGGGGCGCAGCAGCTGCACCCCGTCGGGGCCCACGGTGACCACCACGTTGGGGAAGATGTTGTAGATGATGTAGTCGCTGAGCTGGTAATCGGCGTAGTTTTCGTAGTGCAGGTAGCCGCGCTCCCGCCAGTGGTCGCGCTTGGCCTGTTGCAGATCGCCGCGGATGCGGGCGAGGCCCTCCTTGCCGGTGTAATTCTTAGGGTCGAGACCCCAGAACTTCATCACGCTCACCAGTGGCTCGTCCACCTCCTCGCCGGCGAACAGGGAGGAGGGCTGGTGGGCGGGGAACCAGCCGCGGTTGTGGCCCTCGGGGAGCATGTCGAACTGGCAGGCCTGGTAGTTGGCCTCGATGTAGGGAATGAGGCCCGGGTGCAGCTCCCGCACGTGGTAGGCCTCGTTGAAGTTGTCGGTGATGATCTTCCAGTTGCAGGGGCTGTCGGCGGTCATGTTGAGCACCCGCACCATGTTTTCCATGTTGTAGGCGCCGATCTCGTTGACGATGGTGTCCCCCAGGGCGGTGCGCAGGTCCGGCGCGTCCGGGTCCATGTTGATCCACACGAAGCCCCACAGTTCCTCGCAGCGCAGGCTCTTGAGCCTCGCCTTGTCACAGGGGTTGCCCTGGGGGAAGTCCTCGGGGCAGGGCACGTCGATGACATCGCCCTGGTGGTTGAACTGCCAGCCGTGGTAGGGGCAGGTGAACTTGGGGGCGTAGCCCTCCTCGGCGACGGTGATGCGGGTGCCCCGGTGGGGGCAGGAATTGAAAAAGGCGCGCAGCTGGCCGTCCTCGCCCCGCACGCAGATGATGGAGTCGTGGCCGAGGTCGGCGGTGATGTATTCGCCTGGCTGCTCCACGTGGTAGGACATGCCCGCCACGTTCCAGGTGCGCATCCACACCTTGCGCCACTCCTCCCGGGCGTACTCGGCGGAGATGTAGCGGTCGGCGGTGACCGGGTCGCCGCGCAGCGGCGGCTCCGGCTGTTTCTCGGGACGGTCGAGGTGCTTGGCGATGATGAACTGCTGCACGGGCTGATTCATGACAAATCTCCGGTTCTCTGGGCTGAAGTTGGGGGCATCCCCGATGGGGGTTGGGGAGGGCTTTGCGGGGCGTGGGGGCATGGCGCCAGGGCGACTGGCCGCGGTGTGCGGTCGCCGGGGATTGTCTTGGCGGTTCCCCGGGGTGCGGGGTTGTGCCGGAGTGATGTCGCGACCATCGGTCACCCACCTGTGATCTAATAGTTAGTTGAACGAACGACCAAGTTATCGGGAAATTTTCCGCCTGTCAACGGCATTTAAAAACCCGTCCTGTCTGTTTGTCGGATATTGGCGCCGCCCTGGGCGGCCCACTGCCCCCACCAGGACCCGACGCTTTCGCCAGGCGGTATTTCCAATCCATTGAAAATAAAAACTAAATATCAATTTCTCGGGCGCCATCCGGGGACGTTGTCGGGGTCTTCCCCGGGGGCTGAGGTTATCCATACCCATATAAACAATCAAGCTTGCTTTTAATGCGCCGGGTGCTATGATCCCTTCGTTCGCCAGTAGTTCAGAACATAACCATAGCTCAATCCAAAAAATAACCTTCGCAGCAAGGGGAACAGCCATGAACCGTAATATCTTCAGAAAATCCCTGGTCACCGCCATCGCCGGCGCCACCCTGGTCGGTGGGGGCATCGCCCCCATCGCGGTGTTCGCCCAGGCGACCCTCGAGGAAGTGGTGGTCACCGCCCGTAAACGCCAGGAGAGCATCCAGGATGTGCCGGTGGCGGTCAGCGCCATCGCCGGCGACGACATCGCCAACGCCTTTACCCTCGACACCACCTCCCTCGCCCAGTTCGCCCCCAACGTGGTGATGGACACCGTCGAGGCGGGAACCCCCTCCAACGGCGGTTTCTCCATCCGCGGGATCAGCTACCAGGATGTGGAGAAGGCCTTTGACCCCACCGTGCTGGTGGCGGTGGATGGCGTGCCCCTCAACACCGCCGTGGGCCAGGTGTTCGACATGCTCGACGTGGAGCGCATCGAAGTGCTGCGCGGCCCCCAGGGTACCCTGTTCGGCAAGAACGTGGTGGGTGGCCTCGTCAATATCATTCGCGAGAAGCCCCAGCTCAACGAGACCAGCGGCAAGGTGCGCGGTCGCATCGGCGACTACGAAAAATCCCAGGGCGACATCGTCTACAACTACGGCGCCGAGACCTGGGCCGTGAAGCTCACCGGTGGCACCAGCCGCCAGGGGGAGGGCTACGTCACCAACCGCATCGCCAGCGATCCCGACAAGCGCGACAACATGCACGCCGGCGCTCACTTCCTGTGGGAGCCCAACGACATCTTCACCGGCGAGGTGCAGTTCAACTACAGCGACATGGAGGGCAACTCCGGCGCCTGGCTGAACACCTCCACCGACCAGCGCGACCTGTTCTGCGCCTTCTTCGGCACCTGCGGCGGCTCCCTGGGGGGCCCCATCAGCGGCGATCGCAGCAAGATCGAAAGCGACTACGTGGGCAACGTTGAGCTGGAGAAATACCAGGTCATCACCGAACTGAACGCCCAGATCACCGACGACCACACCCTCACCTATATCGGTGGCTTCATCACCGCGGATGACTTCTACGGTGTCGATGGCGACGGCTCGCCGCTGCCCATCTACCACCTGGACCGCTGGGGCGACTATCAGCAGACCACCCACGAAGTGCGCCTGACCCGTGACGCGAGCGATTCCCTCACCTGGCAGGCGGGCCTGTTCAGTTCCAGTGCCGACGCCGAGGCCTACCAGATCACCCAGACCCTGCTGCTCACCGGCAGCGATGCATGGAGCCCCCTGGAGGACACCCGCACCAGCTCCGACTCCCACTCGGTGTTCGCCGAGGGCGACTACCGCATGCTCGACGACAAGCTGGTGCTGACCCTGGGCACCCGCTTCATCACCGAGACCAAGCGCATGGCCCGCACCGTGACCGACACCGTCACCGGCGCCATCAACGTCGGCCCCAACGCCGGCGGCGAGCGCAAGGACAACGACTGGATCTACCGCTGGGGCCTGCGCTACCACTTCAACGATGACCACATGGTGTACTTCACCAACTCCACGGGCTTCCGCAGCGGCGGCTTCTCGCCCCGGGCATCCACCCCGGACGAGCTGGGGGGCGGCTTCGGCCCCGAGACCCTCACCAACTTCGAGGTGGGCCTGCGCTCCACCTTCCTCGACGGCCGCATGAAGTTCAACGCCACCGCCTTCCACATGATCTACGAGGACATGCAGGTGGAGGTGTCGCTGCCGGCCCCCAACGTGGCCACCGGCAACGAGTTGTCGATCCGCAACGTGGGCGAGGCGGAGTTCGACGGCCTGGAGCTGGAGCTGGACTACATGATCACCGATATCTGGCGGATCTCCGGCAACGCCGGCTACCTGGATGCCTCCTACAAGAAGTTCACCGCCGACATCTACGGCGACGGCATCATCGCCGACGAGACCGGCCTCGATCTGCGCCGCGCCCCCAAGTACACCGCGTCGGCGCAATCGACCCTGGATATCGCGGTGGGCGAGGGCATGCTGACCTGGCGGGTGGGCTACAGCTGGCGGGATGACTACGAGGCCACCCTCACCAACCACCCCGGCACCACCATCGAGGCCCACGGGCTCCTGGATTCGTCCCTGAGCTACGCCATCGGCCAGTGGCAGTTCGCGGTGTTTGGCCGCAACCTCACCGACGAGGACAACTACACCCACGACTACGTGGTGAGCCCCGGCCGCCCCACGGCGGCGAGCGCCAACAACGGCACCCTGTGGAAGTTCGCCCTGCCCCGGGCGCCCCGCGAGGTTGGCGCGGAGGTGATGTACCGCTTCTGAGGGCGCTATTCCCCAGCGGGGAAGAGTCCATCGGAGGGGGCGCGCCAGGGGCGCGCCCAGTGGATACCAACAAAAGCATGGCGGCGCAGCAAGGCAGCGCCGCCATGCCTTTTGTTGGCAGTTCAAGAATTCGACAATAACAGCGAGGCCCTCACGCCATGCGATACCCCGATCACAACGCCCCCCTGTGGCGGCTTGTCCTTCCCCCGTTGCTCGCTCTCCTGGCGCCCCTGGCCGCCGCGGCCCCCGGGCCCGATGCCGCCGAGACCCTGGTGGTCAAGTCCACCCCGGCGAGCGCCGAGGGCAAGGCGGTGTACGACCGCGTCTGCGCCAACTGCCACGAGGCGGGGGTGCCCCGGGCGCCGAGCCGGGGCATGTTGCAGTTCATGGCCACCGGGGCCATTTACCACGCCCTCACCGAAGGGGTGATGGCGGCCCAGGTGGGCCAGCTGTCCGACCGCGAGAAGCGGGCGGTGGCGGAATATCTCACCGGCCACTCCCTCGCCGAGGAACAGGGCCAGAACACCTTTGTGCAATGCACCGGAGATGCCGCCCGCTTCGACGTCAACGACCCGCCCCGGGTCAGCGGCTGGGGCGTCACGCCGGACAACCGGCGGGAGTTCTCCACCGAACTGGCGGGCATCCACCGGGGCAATGTGGGCCAGTTGCGGGTCAAGTGGGCCTTCGGCTTCCCCGGCGCGGTGCGCGCCCGCTCCCACCCAGTGGTGGCCGCCGGCGCCGTCCACGTGGGCAGCCAGGATGGCCGGGTCTACGCCCTGGATCGGGACAGCGGCTGCGTGCGCTGGACCTTCCGCGCCCGCTCCGAGGTGCGGACCGCCATTGTGATGTCCCCCTGGGAGAAGGGTGATGGGACGGCGAAACCACGGCTCTACTTCGGGGATTACCTCGGCAACGTCTACGCCCTCGACGCCCGCAGCGGCGAGCTGGTGTGGCAGCAGCGCCCGGACGCCCACTCCAACGCCACCATCACCGGCGCCCCGGCGCTCCACGACGGCCGCCTCTATGTGCCGGTGTCGTCCCTGGAGGTGATCTCGGCGGTCAAGCCCGAGTACCGCTGTTGCACCTTCCGGGGCTCGGTGGTGGCCTACGACGCGGAGAGCGGCGCCCAGCTGTGGAAGACCTACACCATCCCCGGGGAGCCGACGATCCAGGGCAAGAACGCCGTGGGGGCCGATCGCCTGGGTCCCTCCGGGGCGCCCATCTGGAACAGCCCGGCCATCGACGTCAAGCGCAACCAGCTCTACGTGGGCACCGGCGAGAACTACTCCTCCCCCGCCAACGACACCAGCGATGCCATCATCGCCATGGACCTCGCCAGCGGGCGAATCAACTGGGTGTTCCAGGCCACCGCCGGGGATGCCTGGAACAGCGCCTGCGAGGTGGAGGACGACACCAACTGCCCGGCGGAGAAGGGCCCTGACTACGACTTCGGCGCCGCCACCATCCTCGCCCGGGCCAGCAGTGGCGAGGAGTTCGTGCTGGGGGGCCAGAAATCCGGCATGGTGTGGGCCCTGGACCCGGACAGCGGCAAGCTGCGCTGGCGGCAGCAGGTGAGCGAGGGCGGCCTCGTGGGCGGCGTGCATTTCGGCATGGCGGTATCCGGCGACCGGGTGTTCGTGCCCATCTCCGACGCCATGCTCTCCACCCTCCACAAGCCCCGGGAGCCCAACCCAGGGGTGTTCGCCCTCGATCTGCGCAGCGGCGAGTATCTGTGGAAGTGGCATGCGGTGGATGACGTCTGCAACGGCCGCGCGCTGTGCATGCCGGGCAACGGCGCCGCCATTACCACCACCCCGGAACTGGTGTTCGCCGGCAGCATCGACGGCTACATCCGCGCCCATGACGCCGCCACCGGCGAGGTGCTGTGGGCCTTCGACACCGCCCGGGAGTTCGTCACCCCGTCAGGTACCACTGCCCGGGGCGGTGCCATGGAGGGGGCGGCCTCGGCGGTCCTGCAGGACGGCATGCTGTTCCTCAATTCGGGCTATCTTTTCAATCCCAACATGCCGGGCAACCTGTTCCTGGCCTTTACCCTGGAGCCCCCGGCGGACTGATGCCGGGCAGCGAGGTGTTGCAATGAGTCAAGACGTGAATCGCCAGTGGCTGCTCAAATCCCGCCCCGAGCGGGAGGTGGGCCCCGAGCATTTCGACTGGGTCGAGACGCCAGTGCCCGAGCCCCGCGAGGGGGAGATTCTGGTGCGCAACCTTTACCTCTCCTTCGAGCCGGCCCAGCGGGGCTGGCTCAACGACCTGCCGAGCTACGTGCCGCCGGTGCGCATCGGCGAGCCCATGCGGGCGGTGGCGGTGGGCCGGGTGGTGGAATCCCGCCATCCCCTCTACCGGGCGGGGGATCTGGTGCAGGGCACCTTCGGCTGGCAGGACTACATCGCCACCGATGGCGCCGGGATGTTTCCCATCAGCCCGGTGCCCGCCGGCGTGCCCCTCACCTATCCGCTGCATATCTACGGCCTCACCGGCATGACCGCCTACTTCGGCATGACCCGCATCGCCGAGCCTCGCCCCGGGGACATCGTGGTGGTGTCCGGCGCCGCCGGGGCCACCGGCTCGGTGGCGGGGCAGATCGCCAAGCGCCTCGGCTGCACGGTGATCGGCATCGCCGGCGGCGAGGAAAAGTGCCGCTGGCTGGTGGAGGAGGTGAATTTCGATCACGCCATCGACTACCGCGCCGGCGAGGTGGCCGCCCAGCTGAAGAGCCTGTGCGGCAACAGGGTCAATGTGTTTTTCGACAACGTGGGCGGCGAGATCCTCGACGCGGTGCTGATCAACATCGCCATCGGCGCCCGCATCGCCCTGTGCGGCGGCATATCGAGCGGCTATTTCGGCCGCGCCCTGCCCCCGGGGCCGCGGAACTACATGCAGCTGGTGATCCGCCGGGCGCGAATGCAGGGCTTTCTGGTGCTCGACTACCTCGACGAGTTTCCCGCCGGCATCGCCGAGATGCGCCGGTGGGTCGAGGCCGGGGAGATCCGCGTCAAGGAGGATATCGCCCAGGGCCTGGAAAACTGCCCCGAGGTTCTCAACGGCCTGTTCAAGGGCCGCAACTTCGGCAAGCAACTGCTCAAGATCGCCGACCCTTGAGGGCCGGCGCAACCGGAGAGTATCGGCATGGACAGTACCGGCATGGAGAGTACCGTGATCAAGATGATTGGCCTTCTGAAACGTCGCCCCGGCATGTCCCCCGAGGCGTTTCGCGAATACTACGAGAGCACCCACCGCCGCATCGGCGAAAAATACCTGCGGGGCTTTGCCAGCCGCTACATGCGCCGCTACCTGACACCCTTCCCCAATCCCCTGACCGGGGCGCTGGACGAGGGGGGGTTCGATGTGGTGCTGGAAATCTGGTACCCGGATCGCGCCGCCTTCGATGCCGCCAACGCCCAGTTCGCGGTGGCCGACATCGCCCGCGAGATCGCCGAGGACGAGGAGCGGCTGTTCGATCGCGGGCGGATGCGCTTCTTCTTCGTCGACGAGTCGGTCTCCGACCTGGGTTAGATCCCGCTCAACAGGGCGCGGGGCAGGTGCCCACTGCCATTGATATCCCGCACCGCCACGCGCCCCCCTGAAAACAGCAGGGTGGTGAGGGACCCGTTGCCCAGCACCCCCATCCAATGGGCGATATCGCCGTCCCCCTGGCCGAGCACCCGGCACAGCAGCGCCGCGATCACCCCCGCCGAGGTCACCGCCAGAATGCGCTGGCCGGGGGCGCGATCCGCCGTGACCGCCGCCAGCCAGTCATCCACGGTGCGGCGGAAGGCGTCGGCGTCGGGCACCCCGTCGATGATCGCCTCGCCACGGCTCCACAGACGGATCTCCGCCATGTAGGCCTTGAGCCGCGCCGTGCCTTCGAGGGGCTGCCCCGCGCGCCGTTCGGCGGCGGCGAGAATCTGGCTGCCCTCGGCGAATTCATCGAGGCGCGGGTCCACGTCCAGGCTGTCGATGGCCCGGCCCGAGGCGAGGGCGGCGGTGAGCCGCTGGCGCTGTCGGGGGCCGCTGATTACCCGCTTAAAGTGCCAGTCGCGGTCCCGGAACAGCTCGGCGGCGGCCCGGGCCTGGGCCTCCCCGAGGGGGGAGAGTTGATCGTAGTGGTCGGCGCCGAAGGCGGCCTGGCCGTGGCGCAGCAGGATCAGGGTGCTCAAGGGGTTTGCCTCAGAGGGAGCCGCACAGGTGGCCGCCGTCCACCACGATGTCGCTCCCGGTCATGTAGGCCCCGGCGTCGGAGGCGAGCAGCAGCAGGGGGCCGTCGAGGTTCTCCGGTTGGCCGAAGCGGCGGGTGGGAATGCGTTTTTGGAGTTTTTCCCCGGCCTCGCTGGCGAGAAAGTCGCGGTTGAGCTCGGTGGCCACGTAGCCCGGCGCCAGGCTGTTGACGCGGATGCCGTGGCGGGCGAGCTCCAGGGCGAGGGCGCGGGTCAGGTGGGCGAGCCCGGCCTTGGCGGCGCAGTAGGGGCCGACGCCCCCCGCCACCCTGTCGGCGAGGATGGAAGTGACGTTGATGATGGAACCGGGCTGTCCCGCCGCCACCATGCGCCGGGCGCATTCCTGGGCGACGATCCAGGCCCCCTTGAGGTTGGTGTCGACGATGGCGTCCCACTGGGCGTCGTCGTAGTCGAGGGCGCCCCGGGTGTCGCTGACCCCTGCGTTGTTCACCAGGATATGGGGCGGGGCGACGCTGTCGAGGGCCTCCCGCACACTGTCCCGGGAGCGCACATCCATGGCTACCGCCGTGCCCCTGCCCCCCGCCGCGGCGATGGCGGCCAGGGTATCCTGCAGCCTGTCGGCGCGCCGCGCGGCGATGATCACCTCCGCCCCGGCGGCGGCGAGGGTCAGGGCAAAGTGGCGGCCGAGGCCGCTGGAGGCGCCGGTCACCAGGGCGCGACGGCCATCGAGGCGGAAGGAGGGAAGCGGTTGGGTCATGGTGGTTCCGGCGATCAAACAAAACAGTCAAAAATGTTTATATTGTCGCCGGCGCGGAGGGATTGCAAGGCAATTCCCCGGGGGGCCACTCAGCTCAGCTGGATCTGCATGTGGAAGGTGGTGCCCACGTTGACGTCGGAGGTCACCGCCATCTGGCCCTTGTGGTGCTCGGTGATGATGAAGTACGAAAACGACAGGCGCTTGCTGGCGTCGTAGTGGTGGTCGGTGGGGCTGTTGAAGAACGGCTCGAAGATGTACTTCTGTTCGTCGTAGGTCAGGCCCCGGCCGTTGTGGGAGATCTTGATCCACAGGGCGTCGTAGC
>Ga0172382_10010253_pt1 | contig 12624 bp, 14 predicted proteins | sample Leawel138RmetaG_FD_122245 | JGI IMG/M metagenome (GOLD analysis project Ga0172382, IMG submission 122245) | Leachate microbial communities from a municipal landfill in Southern Ontario, Canada - Leachate well 138R metaG | ecosystem: Engineered > Solid waste > Landfill > Unclassified | place...
GGACCGCGTAATAATTCAGCTATACTCCAAATAAAATTTACTTTTTCATTGAATCTGTCGATGGACAACTTCTGATCTCCAATATTTTTATTTCCAATTCATCTTTATTTGACCTTATTATGGGCCTCCAGATCTCGTCGCTTCATTGGCAATGAAGTAAATTCGGGCGGGACCTACCTTACGGTGATAAATATCACCATGCTCCTCAAGCACCTTGAGTACGCCAGCCATGTATTGCCGGTTTGTTTTTAACCTCTCCGCCAATTCCTTGACACTCAGGCCAGGGTCTTTGGCCAGTATTTCCTTGATACTAAAAGCGAAATCCCTACTGGGCATCCCATTTGCTATCATTGACCTTTATCCTTGAGTTAACGTTATTGATGGCATTATACTACCAAGCAAGTTTAAAAATAAATACCCATACATTTTTACCAGGTTGCACTACAACGTTTTACTTTTATCTGAAGGTAGACGCTATGATTGATGAGTGCTAGAATTTCTTCGAATAGTCATTTTTTATTGTGCCCCGTCAGTTATTGTTAAGTCAGGAATCTTAAATATTATGAGTAAGTCGAAAATCCCAAGTAAGGAAGAGGTGAAAGCCAAAGCACAGGGATTCCTTGAAGCCCTCACTCCAAAGGTTAGGGATGCTCTCGGGGCGAATCTCAAAGTTGTGCAACAAGCTCTATGGTGGTTTCCTGCTGGTTCCGGCGATAGCCAGGCAACAGTGCATTCTAAAGGTTCGGTGAACACGTCACGTAGCGGTGGCTATGAACGTGAAGTATTCAATTCAGTTGGCGTGAGCATGTTCTATCAGGTCAGCCTTATCGACAAAGGATTCCCCGAACAAACCGAATTGCACAATGCGCTCGTTGCAGCGGGTATACAGGCTCAATGGATACGTTTTGGTTTTCTACTGCCGTTGGTAGCAGCTTGGTGCAAGCTGCCGGATCCGTTTGATTTGAACCAGCCTTCTGCACAGAGTCTTCTTGGCGAATTTGCGGAAAACGTGGTTGATAAAACTGGCAGCACTAGATACCGAGACGTAATCCTGTCCCTTGATATAGCTGATGCCGCCATTGTATTGGAAGAAGGTGTTGTGCTTCGGCCTATTAATGAGGAGGAGTTGTGGGATTTCGGGAGCGGAACGTTTTCTTCTCCTCCGTTCTCACTACAACTATCCCCGTCTACGAATTGGTGTATTTTAGACATCCAAGTCAAACATCCGCTTGACGATTCGAATAACATATCTTCAAGGCTTTACGCCTTGCGAAACGCTGTTGTGGCTAATCTCGCTATGGCAGCTGTGCCCAGTTTCACGCTGATACCAATTGGTATGACTGCCAAATTCGGCCCAAATGCGACTGGAACAAGCACACATGGTAGTCGCATGCCTAGTCAGTTCGGACCTTTTCCAGCTATGGTCACAGTCTCAATTGACCCAACTGCCCGACAGCAACTACAGGAGATATGGCCTAAAGTGAAGGAGGTAACGCTTTCTACTTCACATTACCTAAGCCTGCCACTGAGACGCCTGGTTGACGGGCTTTCCAGAACGCGGCTTGACGACAGAATCGTTGACTATGCAATTGGCTTAGAAGCTTTGCTTTTGGGCGATTCCAAGAATGATGAGTTAAGCTACAGGTTTAGACTGAGAGGGGCAATGGTGTTGGCAGAGGTTGGCGAAGACAGGCATCAGGCATTCCAAAACCTAAAGGATTTTTATAACGCTAGAAGTACTATCGTACATGGGGTGGGGTCGGATGGCAATAGTGGACACCAAACCTCTCATGCTGCCAGCACCCCGGCGTAGTATCGTTGCTCATAGACCGCTGGCGACAGGTAGCCGAGCCTTGCCTGTCGGCGCTGCCGGTTGTAGAAAACCTCGATATACTCGGTGATATCCAGGATAGCCTCCTGCCTGGTCCGGTACCGGCGGTGATGGACCAACTCCTGCTTGAGCGTTCCCCAGAAACTCTCCATCGGGGCATTGTCGTAGCAGTTCCCCTTCCGGCTCATCGAGGCCGTGAGCCCGTGCCGTTCCAGGATATTCCTGAATTCATGGGAGCAGTACTGGCTGCCCCGGTCGGAGTGATGCAGGAGTCCCTTAAGCGGCCGCTTGGTTTCCAGTGCCCGGAATAAGGACTGGCTGACCAGGTTCCGGGTCAAGCGCTCTCCCATGGCGTAGCCGACGATAGACCCGCTGAAGATATCCTTGTGGCCGGCAAGATACAGCCAGCCCTCGTCGGTCGGTACGTACGTGATATCGCTCACCCATACCTTGTTGGGGGCGCTGACCTTAAACCGCTGTCCCAGGACATTCTCCGCCACGGGAAGGTTGTGCCGGGAATCGGTGGTGATCTTGAATTTCCGCTTCTGCTTGCAGCGTATCCCGAGCTTACGCCGTATCCGCTTTATCCGGCAGATGCCTACCCGGACATTGTGCTCCGCCAGGTCAAGCTGCAGCTTCTCGGCGCCGCACACCTGCCGGTTGCGCTTGTGCGCCGCCTTTATCTCTACCTCCAGCCTCCCTTCTTCCCTGGCCCACTTCGACGGGGGCCGGTCCACCCAGGCATAGTAGCCGCTGGCCGAGACCTTCAATGCCCGGCAGAGCTGCGCTAACGGATAGTGAAGCCGCATTTTCCTCATCGACGCGTACCGGGCAGCGACTCCTTCGCAAAGTACGCGGCTGCTTTTTTTAGGATGTCCCGCTCCATCTTCACGTCCGCCAGCTCTTTCTTCGTCCTGGCCAGCTCCATCTCGATCTCCGTGAGCGGCCGGTACGTCTTGCCGACCTCTCCCAGCCTGCCTTCTTTATACGCCTTGATCCAGTTCCCCAGCGTCGACGGCGGCAGCGACACCCGCCGGGCTGCTTCCGGCACCGACAGCTTTTCCTCCGTTACCTGTTTGACCGCTTCCTCCCGGAACTCCTTCGTGTATCTTCCCTGTGGACCCCTTTTCAATCTGACACCTCCGTCTTTCTATTTTACCTGACTTTGGTGTCCGTTAATTCCATCCTAGCTCAGGGATTCTGTGTCAAAGCTCAACTTGCATTCCTTAGCCGACAATGGAGAGAAAATGCTCCGAAAGATATGGAAATGGCATTCAAACCAAGGACTCACTCATCAGGGTGCGATAGCACGAATCGACCGGCGGATATTGGGAGAATGAGTGGATTAACGGGCATTGCACGGAAAGATTAGCTTTAGATACTCAGACTAAAGACCAAATCGAAATCCTTGGGAGTACTACCTATTGATACCTCAGCTCCAGTTCTCACTTCGCGCTATCTTTGTGCTACTATTGTGCTACTTTTCTTCACTCCTTGAATTAACCCTTGCCGTGAATATTCGATAACCTAGTCTGTTGTAGAGCTTGAACTAGCCTTGGCTGTGATGTGCATCCTGCCTGGCCTCGTATTTCAAAACCCTCACTTTTTCCAGTGTTAGGAGGCCGTCCCCCATCATCTCTTCTACTTCGGGCATAATACGGTCAATGTTTTCCTGTGAATCCACAACCTCGATGACGATAGGCATGTCCTGGCTGAGACGAAGAATGTGAGTCGTGTGGAGGTGACTTCTGGCTCCGAATCCCAGGATTCCGCGGAGTACCGTAGCCCCGGCAATCTTCTCACGCCGCAGCATCTCCACGAGCGCCTGATATAAAGGCTTGCCCTGATGTTTATCCGACTCGCCGATGAATACCCTCATGAGTACTGATTCGCCGTTAAGTTTCCGCATATTATGCACCTCCAAATATCGTTCTGCCCAAAGATACTCCTAAGAATACTGCAATTATAGCTGGAAGAACATTAGTGCGAATTTCGGTGAAATCGGCCGGGTGTTCGGAGTGAAAACAGCCGGGTGTTCGGGGAAAACGGCCACCCGCTGGGCGGCGCCGGACTAGTCAAGTTTACTTCAGGTTGTCATCATTTTCAATCGTCTCCTTCCTTTCAGGCTTCGAAGGCCGATTCTTGGCGCGCATGGAATCACCTCTCATCTCGAGCTTGTAGGCATTATGCAGCAGCCGGTCGCAAACGGCATCGGCCAGAGTGGGATCACCGATGTTGGGATGCCAGTCGGTTATGGGACACTGGCTGGCGATAACGGTGGCTCCCGCCTGGTAGCGGTCCTCAATTATTTCCAGTAGATCCCTACGTTCGCTTTCAGAGAGCGGGGTAAGCAGGAAATCATCGATGATCAGGAGTTGCACCCGGTTCAGCCTGGCGAGGGCTTTGAGGTGGGAGCCGTCGCCGCGTGATTGCTGCAGGGTTTCAAACAGCCGGGGAGCGCGTACATAGAGCACGGCAAAGCCGGCGCGGGCAGCAGCGTTACCCAGGGCGCAGGCGACAAAGGACTTGCCGACTCCCGCCGGACCGCTGATGAGCACGTTGCGATAGGCTGGTACCCATTCCGGATTGGCCAGTTCCAGCATTACCTGCCGGCTCAGTCCGCGGGGTGCTTCGTAATCGATATCCTCCAGGGAGGCTTCCTGGCGGAGCCTGGCCTTCTTAAGCAGGCGCCGGAGCCTCACGTTATCCCGGTACAGTTTTTCATCCTGCACCAGCAGTCCCACGAATTCATCGTGAGACAAAGACGCCTGATGAGAGTCGGCCAGCCGTCTCTCAAAGCTCTCCGCCATGCCATGCAGCTTGAGGGAGTGTAGAATTGAAAGCGTTTGTTGGTTAAGCATAGTTGATTACTCCTTTCACCGGTAGTACTCCGGTCCCCTGATATTCCGGTGCGGCGGCAGCGTCGATGATCTGGCTTGTTCGCCGCCATCCGATTGCCGGTCAAGTCCGGCGGACAGGATAGCCTTCATCGAGCGGTAAGAGCAGGCCTTGAATTCAAGCGCTCGTCGGGCCGCTGCTTCGACACGCACCGGTTCGTAATGGCGCGTCAGGTTGATGATGCCCAGGCACGCCTTGTAGCCTTGCTCCGGGTGAGGACGTGTGGACAGTATCTTTTCCACCAGTTGGGCGGTGGCCTCTCCGGTCTTGCCCGCCCACCGGATAAACCGCTCCGGATTCCACTCGGCGTAAAAGCGGTGTTGGGCGGGCATATGCTCCGGGAGCGTGGTATAGCCGTTTCTGTGGTAAGACCGGACATGGGCGGCTACGCGCTCGCCCTTGTGGAAAGCTTCTACGACCGTGGCGGTCAGCCGGATATCCAGCCTCTCGTGTAAAAGCCGGTAAGGCACGCTGTAGTAGTGGCGGTCTGCCTCGATATGGTAGTTGAGCTGCACCTTCGCTTTATACCATTCGGCATATTCGTAAGGATGAGCCGGTAATGGCAAGGCATTGGGCCGGTCTATGGTTTCAAACAGATCCTTGCGGGACTTCCTGAGCTTTTTCAGCGGCCGGGTGTTGAGACGCTCCAGGCACTCCCGGACAGCGGTATTGAGCTCGGCCAGGCTGTAGAAGGTACGATGTCGTAATACCGCCAGTATCCATCTCTTGGCGATGAGCACACCATTTTCCACTTTCGCCTTGTCCCGTGGTTTCCGGGGACGTGCCGGCAGCACGGCGCAGCCGTAGTGCTCGGCCATGTCGCTATAGGTCGGATTCAGTTCCGGCTCGTACTTGCAAGCCTTGCTCACACCGCTCTTGAGATTGTCCGGTACCAATACCCGGGGAGCGCAGCCGAAATACTCCAGCGCCCGCCGGTGGGCGCCGATCCAGTCCGGCAATGTCTGCGACAGCGAGGCTTCGGCATAGGTGTAGTTGGAAGCGCCCCAAACGGCCAGAAACAGCTGGGTGGAGATTATCTCGCCGGTTACCCGGTCGACGATAGACAGTCCATCGGCGTAATCAATAAACAGCTTTTCGCCGCCGCGGTGCTCCTGGCGCATGCAGTAATCGAGCTTCTTTCGCCACCGGCCGTAGTGCTCGCAGAACTGGGTGTACTGGTAGCCGTCAGGATGCTTTTCCTTATATTCCAGCCACAACTGGCTCAATGTCAGATTGAATTTACGGTAGGTGCGAAGCTCGTTGTAGATATACTCACAGTCCGGCGGCGGACGTTTGACCGAACTGGGTATGCGCTCGTTGGGGAATAAACGATCTTCAAGCTGGCTCTCGGCGAGCGATGCTGCTTCTTCCCAGGTGAGTTTGGCTGCCGCGGCTCGTCGAAGATAATCGGCAACCGTGCTCCGGGAAATACCGCAGCTCCTGGCAATTTCACGCTCGCTGATGCCGCAGTCCAGTTTGAGCCTGAGGATTTCTTTGATCTTGCGCACGGACAATCTCCTGTTGGGCATGAATCACCTCCTCAGTGATTCTATGCCATTCATATTGTCCGGCGCCGTGCCAGTAGGGGTGGCCGATTTCCTCCGAAAGGGTGGCCTACTTTACTCCGAAAGGCCGGCCGGTTTGGTCCGAAATGGTGGCCGGTTTAGTCCGAAAAACGCACATTAGCCAGTATATTAACTCCGGCCATAAGCCACATACCGTCCTCTAAATACCCGAGAGTTTCATAGCTAAACGCAGAAAATGTGGTAAAAGCGCCCAAAAAACCGAGTGTTGCGGCTAACCGCAGGGAGCGCGGCATCAGATCGGTACTCATACCGACCTGCATCACGAAACCTACGAGGAAAGAACCAAGCACGTTTACCAGCAAGGTCCCGTAAGGGAAGCCTCCTCCCAGCACCCGCTGAGCTAGGCCAGCCAGATAATATCGTCCGAGTGCACCCAGGCTACCGGCCACCGCAATATAGATTACCTCGCGCACAATAACCTCCTCGCCTGACCACAAACAAGGTCGGCAGAAATTGATGGGCAGGCGTTATCGGTCACGATGCCCGTGACTTTCCACGGCGAACGCCACCGCCGGACAAATAAAAAAGCTTCTACTGGCAACTCCAGTAGAAGCTATCAGCCAACAAAGGCAATTTTCCGGGCGAGCTTCATCACCCTGATAAAGTATATCTTAATCTTTAATCAATCTCAACAAGTTACATGTTAAGAACCAGAGCAAGTACAGGCCGTTGCTAGACTTGAACCCCTCTAGCGCTATATACTGAGGGCGAAGGTGAAGTTGAAATCCCCACCAGTACTACCTATTGATACCTCGGCTCCACCATAAAGCTAAAAGCACCGCCGGTAGCCAAAAATGAATGCTTTTAGACCATTTAACTAGTTCCGGTTCTCACGAACAGCCCAAAGCTGAAACCTACCATTTAACTGATTTCAAAAACCTCTCCGGCAGGCTGAAAGCCTTTATCCTTACGTGCAAAGTTGCCCGGTTATCTCCACATACTATCAAATACTACACTTATGCCCTTACTTCTTTTTTAACCTACTGTTCAACTTTGGGCATAAATGCAGTTGAGGAGATAGAGGCAAACCACGTCAGGCTTTACCTAGTCAAACTACAGGAGAGGAATAACCCGACTTCAGTACTTGATTACTACAAGGCTGTAAAACGCTTCTTTAACTGGCTTATTGAGGAAGGTGTACTTTCTAAAAGTCCACTGGCCACCATTAAGCCGCCTCGAACAGAGCAAAAGGTAATCCGGCCATTTACCAAACAGCAAATAGAAGATCTGCTTACTACCTGCGGAGATAGTCCAACCGGATTAAGAAACCGGGCCATGATACTTACCATGCTAGATACCGGGTTGCGTGTATCTGAGATGGCAGCTATCCAGCTAAAAGACGTAGATTTTGACAAAGAAACCATAATTGTAATGGGTAAGGGTGCAAAGCAGCGTATAGTACGCATTGGACACAAAACCCAGGAATCTATCTTGCGCTATCTGCTTACCAGGCAAGACGAATGCCCAGCACTTTGGCTTTCAACTACAGGTACCGGCCTTTCAACTGAAGGAATAAAGGTAGTGGTACGCGAAATTGGTAAACGAGCAGGTTTAACCGGTGTTAGATGCAGCCCACACACTTTCAGGCATACCTTTGCCACTCAATCACTTATAAACGGGGCAGGGGAATTTGAAGTACAATCCTTGCTTGGGCATAGCACCTTAACTATGACAAAACGCTATACAGCGAGCTTAAGAAGTGAATATGCTGTTCAGGAACACAAAAAATTCAGCCCCGTAGACAATATGAGGCTATAAATAACAATAATAATACTAATAAAGATGTAAAAAAATTATTTAAAATCCTAGATATTTTTAACGTAATTTATGTGTTGACAATTGGCAACACATATTGATAATATTAATTAATTCGGGATATCGAAGGTAGATAGCCCGTTAGGGTTAGCGTATAGGAGCTGGATTTAAATATCCGGCTCTTGTATTTCTCCAAAGAATTTTTTACCAAATCTATTTACATATTTATTCTGTAGATTTTTAGTAAGACGTTTCCCAAAACAATCTGCCCAATCTATTTGTCCTTTTGCACAAAGGATATCCCTTGTTATTGGATGAGCAAGTAAATCTGCAAGTTGTAATCCTCCGATATTTGCTTTTTTAGGTTTTATCTTAATTTCTTTACTTGTAAGAACTGATTGAAAAGATTCAGCAGTATTATATCGATTTCCATTTTGCCAGATATTAGTGTAAACATCTTTTAAAAGAATATCTGCATTACCACCTCTGGATTCAGCAAGGACGTCACCTGTGTGGTTATTATGGTGTAAAAACCCTTTATATCTCTCAAGCAAAAATGTTAAGCACAGATGATAAGGATGTTGAGCTTCATTTCCATATCGTTCTGACATATATTGCTTGTCTATTACAGCGCCGAAGAGGTGAAATTTTGCATCTAGTGTAAATTGTTGAAATGTTTGTTCCCACTTATCGTTTAATTCTGGTTCTGCCAGAATACCGAATGCATGACGACGATTATAAATATCTTCTCTATGTAGGATTAAAGGCTCATCTGGACTATGAGGGAAGAAACTTTGCTTGAGAGCTTCTAGAGCATAATGGAATTCATTGCGATAGTACTCTGATTCTATAGCTATTCCTACTAGTCCTAAATATCTCTTACCGGTTGTAGAGAAATCTCCCAAATTATGGTCTCCGGATTCATCAACATAAAGTCTATATATCATATTGGGATATTATATTACTCAGATAGTCATATCAACAAGAAACTTTTACACTAATTTGATATGATTAATATAAGGATAAGTATTTCTTTACCCTTTGAGAGGAATATATCTGAAATAATTATTTCGCTGGATTTACTATTCTTTAGATATGAAAAGTTATTAAAAATTTAGGTTTATTAGCCGTTATGTTTAAAAGAGTTTTTTGCAATAAAGGGGAAATAAAAAGCAGATTTCACATAGATGATCCCCAAGTTATTTGCATCAATGGCACATATATAAATTCGTTTAATCAGAAGTCTTTAACAATACAGATTGATATAAGTGAATCTATAAAATCAAACAGACTGATTGTTCTATTACCTAATGAAATTTATGGACAAGATCATTCAGATGAAATATGCAGTATTTGTTCTACCCGTCTTCTAAAATTATTAAAACAAAGGGAGAGAACTTATACAGAAGATTCTTAAGATATTTTTTCAATAATTGCGCCCAACTCTATTGCTTCCTCTACCAGTTTGGGTAACCTCTCATTATTCATACCGCCAACTTCTATCATCCGGTTTTGAACCTCAACCCGGAATTCATCAGAGTTAAACCATTGTGCCGCTTCCTGATTTACCTGATTGGCAGCGTGAATTGTGCCAGTTGATACACAGCAGAGGGCCGCAGCTGTTAAGAGCACGCCCCTTGCCTGTCTCATAAGGTGATCGTACTTACACTTTTTCTGTTTATATCTCAATACGCCGTAGAGTTCTCCGAAGAAGCTATAACCTTCTTCTATTACATTCCACCAGTCTTTCACTTTCCACCTGTGGCGGTGGCTATCATTACCCGGGGTTCTAATAGTAAGCCAGTCCTGGACGCAGTATCGCCAGATATCGCTTATACGTTCTGTAAGCGACCAGAAATCATCAACGCTCATTTCCTTGAGAAAGTCACGTCTGCATTGGAATTCAACCCGGGTTACTGCGCTCACACCGTCCCAGCCATTGGCTGACCAGAGGGTTTGAAACCACTCTTTTTGTGAGATAACAACTTCCAGGCTTTTATCATATATCCGGCTGATAATTGCACCCTGGCCGAAACGGTAACCGGTATCTCTTTTACCATTTACATAGTGTTCGGCCGGTAAGCTGCCATAGTATTCAGTCTTGCCTCTAGCCCGGGTAACTACATCATTTGCCAGGTTTATTTGGGGCATATCCATTTGCAGGTCTATACACAGGTCACACCGGGATACTTTATCTCCGGTTATAATAGCCCAGGTGCTTAGCCAGTGTTTAAGGTCATAGACAACGTTGCGTGCATTAAAAGACCAAAGATATTCGGCTCTGAAGGTTACATATAATTCAGGATAAATCCGGCCATTCTCTGGCTTTCTGGCAATACAGATGCTTACATCGGCGTTTTCAAGCACCCATTCATAGCCCTTAGCGCCTCTGGCATGGACTAAAAAAGGCTTGCCGTACCAATCTATACCCGTGCCTTTGCCACCAAAGAGCTTTTCACCGGCTTCTTTTTTGGCTTGCTCAAGGATTTTAAAACTTTCGGGGTCTCTGTATCCTGCTACGTTAAAACCTATTACCAGGCTATCTATTCCAGAACCAATAACTGTATACATTTTGCTGCCTGCCTTTATCCGGGTGTATTCGTATGGCGTTTGCGACCTCCCTGTTAGTAGGTGAGGGAGGTCGCCGGTCTCCCCGGCTGGATTAAATTTTCATTAATTTAATGATGAAATATATTTTTTATAGTGCTTGTTCTCTGGGACTTCCAAGAATTGTGCGAATGTCATTCCTTGAAATATATGATGTTGGTTTGCCCACCTAGCGAGGGCAGTTAAGCTAATATCTGTTCTGGCAGAGTTGTACCGCATAACATAGGCGTTTTGGTTGCGTTCTCGTAGATAGTTAAGGCGTGTCAGGTCTTCTGTAAATGTAGTATCAAATCCGCATAACACATACCATAAACAGCGGTTTATTCTATTGTGCTGTAATAGGGTTATAGTGCGTTCTACTGAATTGAATTGTGTCATACTGTCAAACGCAAATCTTAGTTCCTGGTGGCTAATAGTTTTAAGCAGGTCAATTATCTCTGGAGTAAGTAAGCGATGGTCTAATCCCTGGTTAAAATCAAGACAAATTTTATGAGCCCTAGCATCCGAACAAACCTTCTCAAAATGCTGGGGCATAGCGAGGATATTATTATCATATAGAATTATGTCTCTGCTTTTACCGTCCCAGAGGTCAAGTAAATCTCTATCATGCCGAATGCGTCCCTCTTTTTCAGGTACAATACAGAATTTGCATTTGCGGATACAGCCACGAGTAGTAAACCCATAATTCAGCCGAGGATTTACCGCCTCTATCTCTGTGGGTAATGTATTTTTAAGGTTAATAGCAGAACCACCAAGATAACTCCAAGGTGGTATATTTGCGGGATTATAGTTAAATATTGATGATGCCCATATTTCATCATATTGGCTCAACGGGAAATAATTCTCAACTGTTGCACCATGCGAAACATAGTATGTGCGCACTTTGTCTAGAGCATAATTACGATATTGAGGATTGAGATTATATATAGCTACTTTCATAAATATTCTCCTCTTAAACTGTTCCCCCGACCTGAGTTTTCCAGTTTAGCCCTTGGTCAAGGCCTCGCCGCCCTGACCGGCTACCGCCGGATCTGGCGGCTTGTTGCACAGCCTTGACTGGCAGGGCAACAGTAAAAACTGTTCAAGTCGGGGGATGTTTTCATTTTTAATAGACTGTCTGCTTCGTGTCATATAGCTTGAACACTTCAGAGGCCGGTGCTATTTCAAGCAAATAAGGTTCTCCGCCAAACCGGCCATCTATGGTATAGATGATTATCCGGTCTCCGATTATTTCGGGCAGAAGTGACATTATGGTTGCTTCACGGAATATCAGGTCTACGCCCAGGCCTTCGTGCATGGTGTAAATAATCAGGTTATCCAGTTTCATGGTCTGCCAGATATTGACCAGAACCTGGCTTTGCTGCTTACCGGTGTACCCCCGGTGGCTGAATAATTGGTCTGCTTCATCTATAAGTATCAGCCAGCCCCGCAGCTCTTCTTCTTTCATCCGGGCCAGGAAGTCTATTATTTCCGAGTTGCGCTGCTGCTCTATGCCGTAAGAGGGAATAGAAACATTGGAGATAACTTTATCAGGTGTGAAATGGCCAATTTTTATCTCATTAACAGCCAGGGCTACCATGCTGGCAGTCTTGCCGCAACGCATATAGCCCCGGATTTTTACTACTCCCTCTATCAGGCGGTCAGTTTCCATTTATTACACCTTGCCAATTCCGAACTGGAAAAAGCCCTGCTTCCGTTTTTCTTCCAGGGCTACCGCTTCATACTTAGCAACAATGGCCGCCTGGTCTCTTACCAGAGTATCAGCTGTATGGGCGTATCTTTCGCATTGGTCTGCAATCTGGTGAAAGCAGGAAATGCCAAGTACTTCAGATGTCATATGGCAGAGCTGTAGAGTCCTGGCCAAAGCTACCGGACAGTTGCGGTTAGTGGGTGAATATTCCAGCATCTGGCTGGAAACATTTTTATTCCCCAGCTGGCTGGGATGAA
>Ga0172382_10010255_pt1 | contig 12622 bp, 8 predicted proteins | sample Leawel138RmetaG_FD_122245 | JGI IMG/M metagenome (GOLD analysis project Ga0172382, IMG submission 122245) | Leachate microbial communities from a municipal landfill in Southern Ontario, Canada - Leachate well 138R metaG | ecosystem: Engineered > Solid waste > Landfill > Unclassified | place...
TCGGATTACGGCTACGCTACCAAAAGTAGGCGCTTTAGGCGATCCAACCTACGGGAGCGATATTTCGATACCAGCAGGTTTAAACACTAGTTACCCGAAACTGTGCGGACGGCGCCCGGTGGACTTTCTGCGGCGGAAGACCGCTAAAGCGTCTGACCGTCGTCAATGGTAATGACCGAGCCGGTGACGGCCCTGCTGTGGTCCGATCCCAGGTACAGCAGGGCATACTTCAGGTCATCCACTTCCATCACCCGCTGGCGGGGGGCGCTCGCCACCCGATTTTTGCCGGCTTCCGTCTGATAAAACTTTTCACTGATCTCGGTAATCATCACCCCGGGGCAGACCACATTGACATTGATGCCATGTCCAGCCCATTCCAGTGCCATGGTGCGCCCCGCCATGATGGAGGCCGCCTTGGAGGTGCAATAGGCGATATTGTCGACCACGGGATTCAAACCCCGGATGGAACCCACAATCACCACCCTGCCCCGTTGCGATGTATCGCGACCGGCCTTGATCAAGCGGGCCGCACCTTCGCGGGCGGTGAGGATAGCGCCGTTGACATTGGTGGCCATCACCCGGTCAAAATCTGCCATCGGCAATTCCAGGGCGGTGCCGCCGATATGGATTCCGGCATTGGCATAGATGCTGTGGACAGTGCCAAAGGCATCCTCGGCGACATCAAAGGCGGCGACCACGGACTCCTGGTCCGCGACGTCCATTTGCACCGCCGCGGCCTTGCCTCCCCTGTCGGCAATTTCCTGGACCAGGGTTTCCAGGTGTGCAATGCGCCTGGCGGCGGCAACCACATTGGCCCCCGCTGCCGCGAGCTCTTCACACAGGCGCCTGCCGATACCGGACGAGGCACCGCTAACCAATGCCGTACGGCCAGTCATATCGAAGGAAATTCGGTCCATAGCCAATGCCTCACACTTGGGTGGTCAGAGTTGTTGTTTGCAAACCGGCCTTGCGCCGCGGCCCCGGGAGCAGGCCGGCACAACACCGGCGCCAGCGCTGCGGCAATGTCGCCGGCCGCCCTACTTGATACCGGTGATAACAATGCCCGCATGGCACTTGTACTGCCGGTTGATGTTGATCAGTATCGATGTCAGGGCTTCTGCCGCCACACTGTTTGCTATGGGTCCGGCGTGATAGCCCGTCATCCCGGCGGCCTCCACCAGAGCTATCGCCTCCTCCCTGGCGGCCTTGTCGTTGCCCGTCACCAGCACATCGCAGTCGATTTTGTGGTTCTCCAGCAGGTGGTGGGCGGCGACATTCTGAAACAGGGACACCACCCGCACCTCGTCACCGAGGAACTGCTGAGCCCGCTGGCCCGCGGAACCCTCCGGTGGCAATTGCACCACGGCGACCTTGGGGGGCATCAAGGGTACGGTGACGTCCAGCAGGATTTTGCCCTGCAGCAGCACCTTCACCGGCTCGAGGGTGCTGAGCTGGTGGGCAAAGGGTACCGTCAGGACCACGATATCCGCGGCCTTCGCGGCCTCGTAGTTACTCATGGCCAGGGCGTTGTCGACAGTCTCACCGCGCTCCGCCAGCACGGCCTTCAATTCCGCCAGGGCCGCAGCGGCTTTGCTTTCTTCCCTGGAGCCAATGATGATGTGGTGTCCGGCCTGAGCCCAGCGCCTCGTCAGTCCCCTGCCGAGATCCCCTGTGCCACCCAGGATGGCGATGGTTCTGTGCTGCGTTTCCATAAAAAATTCCGAGTAAATGATGGTTGAATACCGCAATGGATACCCGCAACCTTGGGTGCGGGCCGCTCACATTACACTGCGGCCGACATCACAGTCCATACACTTCAGGTCGCTGGACGCTGGCGAGAACGGCAGCATTCGGGGCGTCAAAAGCCTGTTATTAACTCGCCTAAAGACTTGCCCAGTGTAACTATTCAGCACTTTCGCCCATGGCAGTGACTTTAGTTGAGTTGCACGTAGCTGCAGCAACTCGGAGCCTCGGCGGATCAAGTACGTTATACCTCCCGGTGCTCGGATTCAGCACGAACACGTGAAACGTGCAACTCAGTGATCCCCATGAGGTGCTGAATAGTTACGCTGAGTTACACATAAGTCAGATTCAAGGGCTACACGGCGGTGGCGGCCGAGGGCAGAGGTTTCCAGCACCGGCACGAGTACATCCCTGTAGCTTGCGCCGGCATACTGCTCCAAGACTCTCGCCCGGCGGCAACCAGCAAGCCACCCAGATCATTTTGTTGCAATCATTATATCTATGCGCCTATTTAGGTCAAGGCCATTCCTTGCCTTTTCACCCATCCTGGCCTACGCGGCATGGATGTGACCTCGCGAAGCTCTCCCCAGCCGGACAAACCGGAAAACAGACCCTTGCCTTATAGTAGAATAAATATTATTGTGCGCATATTTGCAGAAAAAGAAGCCCGATAACTATTGGTGAACCCCTGTTTTTGGCCGAGACTATGCCCCACCTGAGGCACCCCGCCAGGGGTGGGGCATTTTTTTCCCCGCACTGTTTTCGCCAGCGACACCGACCACCCAAAAGAATCATATTCGTCGAAGAGAACTGCCATGACCAACGCCTACGCCGCCACCAAGAAAATCGTTATCGGCCTGATGGCCGGATTGCTGCTGGGCTGCAATCAGGGCGATTCCCAGCCCTCCCCCACCAGCGTAGCAACCGAGACCGCCCCGCCCGCGGCGGCGTCGGCAGCGGTGGACGGCGCCAATTGGGAGCGCTATGGCAGGACCTACAAGGAGGATCACTTCAGCCCCCTCGCCCAGATCCACGAGGGCAATATCAACAGGCTGGGGCTGGCCTGGTACCAGGATTTGCCCACTGGCTCCAGCGTCGGCGCCAGTGCCCCCCTCGCCGTTGACGGCGTTCTCTACTACGCCGTCGGCTTCAGCGTGATCCATGCCACCGACGCCAAAACGGGCAAGCTGCTGTGGCAGTACGACCCCAAGGCCTTTGAAGCCGCAGGCACCGAACTGCGCTCCGGCTGGGGAGTGCGGGGCATCGCCTACGGGGATGGCAAGGTCTTTACCGGCACCATCGACGGCCGCCTGATCGCCATCGACGCCGCCACCGGCACCCTGGTGTGGAGCGCGCAGACCACGGAACCCGGAGACAGTCGCTATATCACCGGCATGCCCTATGTAATGGACGGCAAGGTGATCATCGGCCACGGCGGCGCGGACTTTGCCCCGGTACGGGGTTATGTGACCGCCTACGACATGAACACCGGCGAGCAGGCATGGCGTTTCTACACCGTACCGGGCAACCCCGCCGACGGCTTCGAAAACGACGCCATGGCCATGGCTGCCAAGACCTGGACCGGCGAGTGGTGGAAGTACGGTGGCGGCGCCACCGCCTGGCACGCCATGGCCTATGACCCCGAATTCAACCGCATCTATATCGGCACCGGCAACGGCGCGCCCTGGAACCAAAAGATCCGCAGCCCCGGCGGCGGCGACAATCTCTTTGTGTGCTCCATCCTGGCCCTGGACGCCGACACCGGCGAGTATGTCTGGCACTACCAGGTCAACCCCGGGGAGACCTGGGATTACAACGCCAATATGGATATCCAGCTGGCGGAACTGGCCATTGCCGGGGAAACCAGAAAAGTGATTCTGCACGCCCCCAAGAACGGCTTTTTCTATGTCATAGACCGCAGCGACGGCAAGCTGATTTCGGCGGAACCCTTTGCCGAGGTGAGCTGGGCCGAGCGCATCGACCTGGAAACCGGGCGCCCGGTAGAGATCCCCGCCGCCCGCTTCCCCGACGGCACTGTCCATGTGCTGTATCCCGACATGTTTGGCGCCCACGGCGTGGAGGCCATGTCCTACAACCCGGGCACCGGCCTGGTGTATCTCCCCGCCCGCAACAAGGCCAGCCCCTACACCGACCCCGAGGATCTGGAGAGCTGGGAGTATGTGGGCAAGAACTTTATGAACAACAGCATGGGCAAGGCCCCCGCCGATGTGGAGATTCCCCCCGACAACGGCTGGCTGGCCGCCTGGGACCCCGTTAAGCAACAGGAAGTGTGGCGTGTGGAGATGGACAATATCCACAACGGCGGCACCCTGACCACCGCGGGCAACCTGGTGGTTCAGGGTCGCTCCACCGGTGAGCTGAGCATCTATGCTGCCGACAGCGGTGAGAAAATCTGGTCCTTCGACGCCCAGAACGGCATTCAGGCGCAACCCATCAGCTACCTGGTGGACGGCAAACAGTACATCAGCCTGCTGGTGGGCTGGCGGGGGTCCTCCTACAGCGGCGAGGGCAAGCGCTGGGACTACCACACTCAGAAACGGCGGTTGCTGACCTTTGCCCTGGACGGCCAAGCACAGCTGCCAGCCTACCAAGAGACCACCTCACCCATTATCGATGTCCCGGATTTTGATGTGGACGAAACCAAGGCTGCGGCAGGCAAGGTCCTCTTCAATCGCACCTGCTCCATCTGCCACGGCGGCAACGCCAAAGCCGGTGGCGCCGCGCCCGACCTGCTGCGCTCAGCGGTACCCACCAACCTGGATCTGCTGGTGGCGGTGGTCCAGCAGGGCTCCCTCAAGTCCCGCGGCATGCCGCGCTACGAAGAGCTATCCACGGCGGAGGTGGAAAACTTGCAGCACTATATCCGCAAGACGGCCCGTGAAAGTCTTGACACCGAGCAGTAACAAATTTCGAATTGGTTGCGCCTGTTGTAGGAGCCAGGGCCCCGGGCGAACAGCTCGGTGCCAATTCATCGCCCACAGAGTGGGCTCCTACATCCAGGCTGGATAAAATCCCACTCAAGAAACCCTGACAGAGCCCTACGGGTTGCCCCTCTCGCAGGAGCCCGGCCCCTCGGGGGAATAGCTCGGTGCCGAATTCATCGCCCACAGAGTGGGCTCCTACATCCAAGCTGGATAAAATCCCACTCAAGAAACCCTGACAGGGCCCTACTGGTTGCCCCTCTCGCAGGAGCCCGGCCCCCCGGGGGAATAGCTCGGTGCCAATTCATCGCCCACAGAGTGGGCTACCCAAATCGGATCTGGACAAGATAGCAACGAATTAGCATCAACGGGGCCTCCCTGCCCCGGAACCTGCTCGACTTTAGGCAGCGGAAAACATCTTCATGATATCGCCGGAGGTGACTGGCCCCTGGGAGACATCGGGGCGCTTGCCACCGCTGGACACCGGGGTGGTGTCCACATGCTGGGCCCGTGCCCGCAGGGCGGCGACGGTCATCTCCTTTTTATCCAGCATGCTGAAGGCGTCGTAGCCGAACCAGCGGTAGACATTCTCGTGGGTGATCTTGTTGATCACCGAGTCCGATAGGCCCTTGAAGTTCTCCCACAGGATTTCGGGGGCATTGGGCCAGGTGCAGTCGGAGTGGGGGTAGTCGCACTCGTAGGCGATATTGTCCTCGCCGATGTCCTGGTAGTTCTTCACGCCAAACTTGTCGTCAATGAAGCAGGTCAGGAAATGCTCCCGGAACACCTCGGTGGGGGTCTTGCCGCCGAAGTTGACACCGGTCCAGGCCTTGTGGTGCTCCCAGGTGAAGGTGGCCCGCTCGAGGAAATAGGGGATCCAACCGATGCCGCCCTCGGACAGGCTGATCTTGAGATTGGGGTAGCGGCCAAGGGCCGCCAGGTGCAGCCAGTCCGCCGCCGCATTGGCGATGGAGATGGGCATGGCGGTGATCCAGGCGTTGATGGGCGATTTCATGGAGGCGTGGGGCGGCTCGGAGCCGGTGCCGATATGGCAGTTGATGACCACATTGAGGTCGTTGCACACCTGCCACAGGGGCTCCCAGTAGGCGTCGTGGATGGACGGCAAGCCTTTGGCCGGTGCCGCGGGGTTGTCGGGGAAGCTGATGGCATGGCACCCCTTGGCAACCACCCGCTTGATCTCGGCCACGCAGAGGTCGACATCCCACATGGGTATATAGGCCAGGGGAATAAAACGGCCCGGATAGGCGCCACACCAGTCCTCAATATGCCAGTCGTTGTAGGCCTGGAGTACCCGCAATGCCAGTGCGCGGTCCTTCACCCTGCAGAAGGTGAAACCATCGAACTGGGTGAAGGAGCCGAAGCAGATCGACGTGGCGATGCCATTGACATTCATATCGTCAATGCGGGCGTGGACGTCGTAGGAGGCCTTGCGAATCTGGTCGTAGCTGGTGGGCTCAAAACCGTACTCTTCCTTGGGGCGGCCGACCACGGAGTTGAGGCCCACGGTGGGGATGGTCAGCTCTTCGAACACCCACACCTGGGTGCCATCGTCCCGGGTCACCAGCCTGGGGGCCCTGTCCTTGAGGGTCGCGGGCAGGTGCCTGTCGAACATATCTGCGGGTTCTGACAGGTGGTCATCGACGCTGGCGAGAATCATATCTTCAAGTTTCATTTCTATCTCCGGTCTGCTTATGGTTACGATCTGAAGAAAAAACGGGGCACCTTTTCAGCACTGGCGCTCACTATCGTGCGCTGTGAGGAAGTGCCGATTAGTTACACAACGTGTAACACGCTGAGTAAGATTAGACCCTGAAAGGGTGACGCCTATCTAACCGACAACCACTCTACCCCATAATAAGATAATATTTAATTTAGTTTTTTTGATTAAGACGAGAGATAACTCTTATCATGTTTTCCGTTCAAGACATCCATATCGCCAGAACCGTGAGCCAGGTGGGCAGTGTTCACGGCGCCGCCAGGCAGCTGCACAAGACCCAGCCCGCCATCAGCCAGGCCCTGCGCCGCCTGGAGGAGCGCCTGGGCTTCGACCTCTTCGACCGCAGCGGCTACCGGGTGACCCTCACCCCCCTGGGCAGGGACTTCCTGCAACAGAGTGAGGCCCTCCTGGTCAACGAGTTGCGCCTGCGGGAATACGCGGAGGTTTTGCGCAAAGGGCAGGAGTCCACCATTACCATCGCCGCGCTGCCCATTCTGGAGGACAGAGTGCTCCTCCCCCTTCTCGAACACATCAGCAGCAAGTTCCCGGAAACCAGCCTGTACCTGGACTACGAGGAATCCCTGGGCGCCCTTGACCGCCTGGTGAGCGGCGAGGCCGACATTGCCATCTGCCCCTTTCAGCGCACCGCCGCCCAGTTTTCCGCAATCGAGGCCAGGGTCATCGACCGGATTACCTATGTCAATGTGATCGCCCCCCAGCTGCTGGCGGGCCGCGACCCCAATGACGTGCCCAGGGACACCATCAGCCAGTGGAACCACATCACCCTGCGCAATGCGAACACCAAAAAGTCCTACAGTTTTGGCGCCGATCGCGGCGGCCGACGCTGGGAGGTGAATGACCAGCGCATGCTGTCGGCGCTGGTGCGCAAGGGTCTGGGCTGGGGCATGATGCCGGAAATGGCAATTGAGGAAGAACTCGCCGACGGGCGCCTGGTGGAATTGCCCATTCCCGACCTGGGCAGCCGCATCAGCAGCAATATCGCCGCCGCGCGACTGCAGGGCCAGGTGCGGGGGCCGGTGGCCAGCGAGCTGTGGGATCAGTTGGTGGCGGGCAAGGTATCGTCGAATCTGGTGGTGTAACGCGGACTCAGGCGGCGGATTCCCTGATGCTGTACAGTGCGGCAAGGATACTGTCGATCTCCTGCCGTTCCGCCAGGGCGCACTGCTCGTCGAGGATGGCCCTCAACACCTCCCTGGTGGTCAGGGGATTGGCCAGCACCACCCGAAAGACAGTTACCACATCGCCCCCGTAGGCCATGGCGTCGACCCTGGTGCGGGAGACAAAACTCTGTCCCGCCGCCCGCTGGGCCTTTTGCAGCAGGCGGGTCACCCGATCCAGCTCCCGGTTGATGAATTGCTGCTCCGCCTTGGCGACATGCTTGAGCTTGTGCTGCAGTTTCGCGGGCACATAGCGGTAGCCGAGGATATTGAGTTCAGGCTCGACGATAAGCTCAAAATCCGGGTGCGCGGCCACCAAATCGGCGAAGAACTGCGCCTTTTCGATACCCTGGTCGATCAGCAACTCATAGCCCTTGCGGCCGATGATATTGAGTCCGGCATGCACCAGCAGCGCCATCCCCGGACGGGAGCCCTCGAGGGTATGGCTGCCCAGATCCTTCGAGCCCTTGCGGATGATGTACTCGGCGTGGTGCTCGATACTGGCCACCTGGCGGGGATCCTTGAACAACACCATGCCGGCACCCATGGGCACATAGAACTGCTTGTGGGCATCGATGGTCACCGAATCCGCTCGCTCGATACCCTTCAGGCGGCGACCGTACTTCTCCGAAAACAGGGTGGCCCCGCCCCAGGCGGCGTCCACATGGAAATGACAACCCAGCTCGGCACACACATCCGCCAGCTCATCCAGGGGGTCCACACTGCCGGTTTCGGTGGCGCCGCCAAGGCCGACCACCGCGAGGATACCGTAGCCCTCGGCCTTCAGGGCCAGGGCCCTGGCTCGCAACTCCCCGACATTGACCCGGTAGTGGTCGTCGGTGGCAATGGCGATCAGATTGTCCCGCCCCAAGCCCAGCAGGTCTGCCGCCTTGGCCAGGGAGTAGTGGCTGCGGCGGGAACCCAGCACCGCCAAGCCCTTGAGACCGCTGTCGACCATCGCCGCATGAAGCCCCCGGCGGGCCACCGCCTGACTGCCCAGCAGCTTGTTGCGGGCTACCCAGAGGGCGGTGATATTGGCCACCGTGCCGCCGGAACAGAAGGCCCCCAGGGCGATATCCGAGTCGTGCAGCCACTTCTGGTAGAAGTCGTCGCTCTCGCTGAAGACCAGTTTATGCACCATCCCCAGCACCTGGCGCTCCAGGGGGGTAAAGGCCTTGGAGGTCTCCACCTTCACCAGGTTCTGGTTGAGGGCGGTGACGATCTTCGACAGGGGCAGCATGAAATACGGCAGCGCCGAGGTCATATGGCCGACAAACCCCGGCGCCGAGGTGCGCACGCTCTGGGCCACCAGGTGCTCGAGGATAAAATCCGTGTAGGCCGAGACGTAAAACGGCTGGAGGGGAATATCCGGGTTGGCAAAGGCGGTTTCGATCTCCGACAACTCCTTTTCCACGGCCACGATATGCTCGTGAAGAAAGCCGTCAAGGTTACTGGAGATATCGGCGTCGATCTTGGCCAGGGTGGCACCGCTGGACTCGGGGATGGTGAAGATGCGCTGCAGACTCTCCAGGTTGGCGTGGGCCCGGTAGTCGAGGCCCGCCAATTCAGAGTACTGCTCTATGGTGATGGGTGCGGATTTGGCTGTCATTACAAGTCAGGGGCAGCTGTGCAAGGCGCATGATATAGAGAGCATTGGCCAGAAAGCAAATATTGGCAAATCGGCGTCCCTGGCAATAAGTCCTCGCCGCTCCCACAGCCGTTACGACGGCCGACAACCACCAGCCTCATACACTCAACGCATCGGCCTGGATGCGCTTTCATTTGGCGGCGGCCACGGGTTTGCTCCTCAGATACCAGGCCACAGGGGTACAACAAAGGCACAGTACCAGACAGCCCGCCCAGAAATAATTGTAGGTGCCAAAGCTGTCCCGAACCCACGCCGCCAGCGGCGGCGCCAACACCATGGGCCTGATGCTCAACAGGAACAGCCCCATCACCGAGCCAAAGGCCACTGCACCGAAATGCCGCCGCGCCATCACCCCGATCAACGGCATATAGGCACCAGAGCCCAGGCCCATGGCCGCCATCACCAGGATCATCGCGACGTACCCGGGCACACTCAGCAGCAGCACCAGGGACAGTACAGTGACAGCCATGGTGCCCAGGTAGATCAAGCGCTGCTCTACTCTGTCCGCCACCGTGCCGCAGGCAATCTTGCCCATCATATTGGCGATGGACCAGACAGACATCAGGAATCCAGTGGCCTGGGGACTGATCCCCAGGTCCTGGCCCAGGGGCGCCAGATTCGCGGTCATCACCAGGGCGATGATGATAATGGGGGTATAGGCCCCCAGCATGGCCCAGAAAAAGGGATCCCTCAGGATCTGCGCCGTGCTAAGCATTGAGCTCTGGACGGGCGGGTGTGCCACGGCGCCCTGCATGGCCTCCGGTTCCGGCGCCACACCGCGATCTTCGGGCGAGTCCCGCACCACTGTCAGCATCAGGGGCACCACCAGTACCGACACTCCCACCGCCAGGACCAACATGGCCTGCCGCCAGTCGGTAATATCCAGTAAAAATGTAATCAGCAGGGGAAACACCAGGGCGCCGAAGGAAATCCCCATACCCACCAGCCCCTGCGCCAGGCCGCTGTGTTTGCGAAACCACTTGGCGGCCAGGGTGTGGCCAAGGAGGGAGCCCGCCAGGGCATTGCCACTGGCCACCAGCAGACCGAAACTGAATATCAAATGCCACAGACTGGTGGCCAGCGCCGACAGTGCCAGCCCCAGAGCCAGGGAGAGAATCCCCGCAATTCCCACCCAACGGATGGAATACCTGTCCATGGCCCTTCCGGCAAACGGGTAGACCAACCCGGTCACCAGCTGGGAGATGGACATGATCAGCACGGTTTCGCCGCGGGAGGTGCCAAACTCATCGATCCAGGCGACAGCAAAAAAGCTGAACGAGGAGAACGCCAGGCCCACCGCCACCGCCATCGACAGCATGCCCACATCGAGCACTTTCCAGCCGTAAAACCAGGGGAAAAGGGGGCGAAAGGCCTCCGCCTCTCCACCGTAGGCGGCCATCAGGGCAACTGCCTTATGGGGATCAGTTCAGCCATGCCAACCTGGTCCAGCAGGCGCTGCTCCACCCGTCGCGGTGCGCCCTTCTTCCACACATACTGGCGGCACGCCATTCCCCGGCGCAGCTGGGCGTGACCGTCGATGACGAACACCAGAGGGTTGCCGCTGAACTGATCGATATTGCCCGACGCACAGTGCACACAGTAGGTAGGAAAGTCGGTACGCTTGAAGGTGAGCCTGTGGGGCTCGCGGGTGATGGGCGCCAGGTCACCGCCATAGTGGAACATGTCCTTGTGCATCTCCTCGCGGAACAGCCGCCCGCCACTGCCGCAGGGATCGAGAACGAACACAAACCTGTCCTCCTCCTCTTCCAGGCGAAAGGCCCCCTGGTGATAGTGCCAGTTCTGTGCCAAGGCCACCAGGCGGTCGGCATCGCTGGCAAAGGACTCCATGCTCTGGTAGATGAAGGCAAAGGCCGAGTCGTAGCATTCTTTGAGACAGTCCTCAAGATAGTCCATGCCGCCGAATTCGATGCAGGCAGCAAAGGTGTACTCATTCCAGCACATAATTGTGTCATGCCAGGGCCGCCAGTCCCGGTGCTGGTGGTCGATGAGGTGAGCAATATCAAAATCACCCGCCTCGGCGAGGGCGATGGCGCGCTCAATGCGGGTGGAGGTAAGGTCGGCAAGGGCCTCGGCACTGAACACAGCCCGCCCTTCAGTCTGCGACAATGTGAAGGTCATGGCGCAGTCGCCGGCCACCTCAGCACTGACCTCCGTGCGCCAGAATGTCTCGCCACAACCCTGGTTGACCCCCTCCTGTACCGCCTTACAGCCGCGGCAGAACACCGGGGTACCGTCACTGAACCTGGTATGCCACTGGGGGTATTTGGTTTCGTAGCCTCGGCGCAAAAAAGTGCCACCAGAACCACAGGGGGATAGCAGTAACCGCAAGGCTTCCCCCTCCTGGCCGAGAATCTCGATAACCGTGCCCATCTGGTGCTTGAACACCGCAAGCAGGTCGGCGATGGCTCCCCCAACCTGCCCTTCCCGCAGCTGATGCACGTAGGGTTCAGCCATGCGGGCGCCGATCCGGGACAGCATGGCGGCAGTGGCGTCCTCCCCCTGCTCCCTGTACCACTTGCCCCAAATTCGCGCCAGAGTGGCCGTGCCCAGGGCGTGGAGGGCTGCGTGAGCGCCGGCCATCTGCCGGAGCAGATCCAAGCATCTTTCGTTGTCGCCGGCGGCAATGGCTTCCAGCGCTAGTTGCGCCAACGGTTTACTGAGGTCGTGGAGTTGGTGTTCACTAAATTGGCGGGGCATAGTCATCCTCAATCACGATAGGTAAGAAAGCCTAGCAGCCTGTCGGGCGTAGGTGATCGTAGCGAAGCGAGTGGGAAATCGAAACCAGATTCTCGGGTTTTTGAGGGCATAGTGGTGTCTATGTGCCGAAAAAACGTGGGAAAATGGGCCGATTTAACGCCGCCGCAGTAGATTAATTCTAAGTCCGACAGGCTGCCAGGTGAAGCGCTCACACCCGGACAAAGGGCAATCGCTCGGTCGCCTTGCCAGTAAGTGCTAAAAGGGCATTAGCGACGGCAGGGGCAATCACTGGCGTTCCTGGCTCCCCGGTACCGGTGGGTGGGTTGGCGGATGGCACCACATGGGTCTCCACCAGGGGCGTCTCCGCCATGCGCAAGACCCGGTAGTTGTGGAAATTTGTCGTCTGGACAATGCCTTTCTCGATCACCACCTCACCGAAGAGCGCCAGGGACAAACCGTAATTAACCCCCCCTTCCATCTGGGCGCGGATCTGATCAGGGCTGATGGCGATACCGCAGTCGATGGCCACCACCACCCTGCGCACTATGGGTATGCCATTTTTGATTTGGACCTCGGCAACATTGGCGACCACGGAATTGTAACTCTCATGGACGGCGATACCCCTTGCCCAGCCTTCTTCTATAGGTTCGGCCCA
>Ga0172382_10010256_pt1 | contig 12622 bp, 10 predicted proteins | sample Leawel138RmetaG_FD_122245 | JGI IMG/M metagenome (GOLD analysis project Ga0172382, IMG submission 122245) | Leachate microbial communities from a municipal landfill in Southern Ontario, Canada - Leachate well 138R metaG | ecosystem: Engineered > Solid waste > Landfill > Unclassified | place...
CACCGCGCGCGCCAGCATCTGCGCCGAAGCCAGCTGCACCTGGGCCTGGCCCTCGCGCAGCAGTACTTCGAGCTGGCGCACCAGCAACCAGCCGGCCACCGGCAGCACCAGGGTGGAAAGCGCAAGCAGCAAAAGTTTCGCGCGCAGTGACATGGCAGCTACGACTCGATCGCGGATCGAAGGAACTCTAGCAGTGGCAGTCGCGCAGCGTTGTTCCATGACGTTATCGACAACGTCGCGGCAAAGGCATACGCTTTTGCCGCCTTCAACACGGGAAGTGTCCCGTCCGGGCGCAACCAAGGGGACGAAAATGGGTTTCTTCCGAGCAGGCTCGGCGTTGATCCTGTGGGCGGCGTGGTGTGCGTCTGGCGGCGCGCAAACCTATACCTATTCGGTCCATGTGGACCAGGACAACAACCCCGCTACCGGTTGCACCATCACCACGCCCGCAGGGACGATCAGCGGCATCGAGGCGGTACTGAGCGCACACGTCGCGGTCGAAGCGCCGCGTGTATCGGGGCAGGACCTGGCGCGTTGCCAAGCCGGCGCCATGCTAGCGCCCACGCCGATCGCCGGTGCCTATGCGGTCGGTTTCGATCAGGGTCCGGAAAGCTTCGACGTCATCGAACTGGGAGCACCGCTGGCGGCATTCGGCGCCGGTGCGGGCCAGAGCGGGGATTGGCGCCTGGTGTTCACCAGCCGCGGTGCGCTGCTGGACGGCGCCGACATGACCGATGCCGTGCTGGTGCAAGGGCTGGGTGGCAGCGCGGCCCCCACCTTGATTCCGACCACATCGGTAGGCGCGCTGGCGCTGTTGGCCCTGGCCCTGGCCATCGTCGTGGTGCGGCTGGGGCGCCGCCATCCGCAGCTGTTTTCGGTGCTGTTGGTCGTCGGTGCCGCGGGCCTGAGCGGTCTGGTCTGGGCCGCCGCCCATGTGTTGGATGGGCAGATTGGCGAATGGCCCGCAAGCCCGCTGCTGACCGATCCGGCAAACGATGCCAGCGCGGATGAACCGCCGATCGACATCCGTCAGGTATTTGCCGCCGCATCTGCAGGACAGGCGCACTTCCGCATCGATGTCAGCGAAACCCGCTTGTCGCAGCTGTTGCCGGCGCATCTGGAGTCACAGTGGTCGCTGGCGGAGAATTCCGCCAACGGCACGGTGCTGGGTCCGGTCGTGACGGATACCGCAGGTTTGGGCGCGGCGCTGCAGCTGGTGCTGGACAGCCAGCTGCCGGCCACGGCATTCGCCTTTGATCCGTCCAGCAGCCAGCTGACGGTGGCCAATTCGGGCGAACTGGATTTCGAAACCCAGCCGCAGTTCGAGCTTGAATTCAGCGTCACCGCAGCGGCGCTGCCCGGTTTCAGCCTGCCGTGGCAGGTGTGGGTCGAACTGAGCGATGTCAACGAGGCGCCAACGCTCGCGGCGCAGAGTTTCAGCGTGCGGGAAACCGCCGCCGACGGCAGCGCTGTCGGGGAGGTGGTGGCGAGCGATCCGGATGCTGGCGTCAATGGTGAACTGACGTTCGCTATCATCGGTGGCAGCGGTGCGGCGATCTTCGCCATCGATGCCGCCAGTGGTCAGATCAGCGTGGCGGACGCGAGCGCCATCACCCCGGCACAGTCCCCCTTCAGTCTGGAGGTGAGGGTCAGCGACGGCGGCAGCCCGCCGCTGGACGCCACCGCGTCGATGAGCATCACCGTGGTCGATGTGAACGATCCTCCCACCTTCACACCCGGGGCGGATGTCGAGGTTGTTGAGGATTCGGCTGCCTTCGATGCCCCTTGGGCGGGCGCCATCGACGACGGTGATGGCGGCGGCCAAGGGCTGGAGTTCGTGCTGGTCAACAGCAACCCCACACTGTTCAGCACCGCGCCGGCGATTGATGCCGGCACCGGCAATCTGACTTTCACCCCGGCCGCTGACGCCAATGGCTCGGCCCAGATCACCGTGTTGTTGCGCGATGACGGCGGCACCGATCTGGGTGGCCAGGACAGCTCCTTGTCGCATCTGCTGAACATCAGTGTGAGGCCGGTGAACGATGCCCCGGGTTTTGCCGCCTCGAACCCGCCGCCGGTGCTGCAGGACAGCGGCGCAGCGGAGGTAGCCGGCTGGGCGGTGTTCGATCCTGGTGCGGCCAACGAATCCACGCAGCAGGTGCTGGAATACCAGGTCTCGGACATCGACAATCCCGCGTTGTTCAGCGTGCCGCCGAATGTGGAGGCTGCCACCGGGACGCTGCGCTACACCCCGGCGACCGGCGCACGCGGCAACTCGGGCTTCACTGTCCGGGTGCGTGATGAGGGCGGCACCGCCGATGGCGGCGAGGACCTGTCCGGGCCGCAGACCTTCACGATTTCGGTCGAAGCAATCAACAATCCGCCGAGCTTCGAGCCGGGCCAGAACGTCACGGTGCTGGAAGATACCGGCGCGCACGCCGTGTCGGGCTGGGCCACCGCGATCGACGATGGCGACGGCGGCACCCAGGTGCTGGCCTTCGTGGTCCAGAGCAACAGCCACCCTGGCCTGTTCGCTGTTGCACCTGCGGTGGATGCCGCCACCGGCACGCTCACGTTCACCCCGGCCCAGGATGCCAATGGCAGCGCCCAGATCACGCTGGCGCTGCGCGATGAGGTGGTACTGCCGATGGCGGCAGCGACACGTCGGATGCCGAGGTGTTTTCAATCAACATCACGCCGGTCAACGACGCACCCGATTTCACGATTCCGGCCGTCGCGCCGTCGGTGCTGGAAAACGGCGGCGCCCAGAGCGTGGCCGGCTTCGCCACCGCGATCAGCGCCGGACCGTCGGATGAAGCGGCCCAGACCATGGCGTTCACGCTGGAAGTCACTGCGACCAGCGGCAGTCTGGCATTCGCCACGGCACCGCAGATCGATGCGGGAACCGGCACCTTGACCTACGCCCCGCAGTCCAACACCTCCGGCAGTGCGACCGTGGCGGTGCGGTTGGTGGATGACGGCGGCACCGCAGACGGCGGCATCGACACCTCGGAGGTGCGAACGTTCACGATCGAGGTGCTGGGGGTGAACTCCCCACCCACCTTCACCGTGGGCGGACCGGTCGCGGTGGATGAGGATTCCGGCCCTTACAGTGGACCGCTGGCCAGCAACATCGATGACGGTGATCTGGATGAGGTGCAGGCGCTGGAGTTCATCGTCCAGAACAACAGCAACCCCGAGCTGTTTGCCAGCGGCCCGCACGTGGACGCCGACAGCGGCCAGCTGACCTTCGAACCGGTGACGGACGCGTTTGGCACTGCCAGCATCACGCTGATCCTGCGCGATGATGGCGGCACCGAAAATGGCGGTGCCGACACCTCCGGCGAGGCGACTTTCGAGATCATCATCCAGGGCATCAATGACCCGCCTGGTTTCGACCTTCCGGCGGCGGCACCGGCCGTGCTTGAGGATGCCGGTGCGCAGGCCGTGGCGGGTTTCGCGTCGAACCTGGTCACCGGGCCGGCCAACGAGTCCGGCCAGACGCTGACCGGCTTCACCGTCAGCCTGGACAGCAGCGACGCGACACTGGCCTTCAGTACCGCCCCTGCCATCGATGTGGCCACCGGAACGCTCACTTATACGGTTGCCCCCGGTGCCTACGGCAGTGCCAGCCTGAGCGCGACGCTGCACGACGATGGCGGCAACGCGGATGGCGGCAGTGACAGCTTCAGCCGCAGCTTCAGCATCCAGGTGACCGGCATCAATGACGCGCCCGGATTCACCTCGGGCGGGCCTGTCGGCGTGCTGGAGGATTCCGGCGCTCAGGATCTGCCCTGGGCCAGCGGCATCCATGACGGGGATGATGGCACCCAGAGCCTGAGCTTCATCGTCAGCCACGACAACCCGGCATTGTTCGCGGTGGCGCCTGCCATCGATGCCGTGAGCGGCAACCTCTCATTCACTCCAGCGCCTGACGCCTTCGGAACGGCTACCGTCACGGTGCGCCTGCAGGATGATGGCGGTACGGCCAACGCGGGAAGGGATACGTCCGATCCGGTCGACTTCATGCTGAGCGTGGCCGCCGTCAACGATCCACCCGTCGTTGTGGCGCCGACCAATGTGCCGGTACACCGCCACATCGGCATCCGGATTCCCGCCTCGCATGCGCACAATCTGCTGGCCCATGTCACCGATGTCGACGGACCGGATGCGGCGCCGTTCGAGCTCTCGCCGCAGACCAGCCAGCCCAGTGCGCAAGGAGGCCGCTACAGCGTTTTCGCCGACGGCAGCTGGCATTACGATCCGCCGGCCACCGGCAGCAACACCCTTCACAACGACAGCTTCGACATCGAGGTCTGCGATCAGGGCGTGCCGCTGCCGCGCCAGTGCACTACCGCCACCGTGTCGCTGGCCCTGTCCGGCCCGCACATCTGGTTTGTCGATGCCAGCGCGCCGGTCGGCGGTGATGGCACCCTGGCGCGTCCGTTCCAGTCAGTGGCTGCCGCGCTGGGCGTTGCCTGGGCCAATGACAGCATCTTTGTCGCCAGCGGCAATTACAGCGGCGGCTTCACGCTGCTCAAAGGGCATCGGCTGATCGGCCAGGCCGCGACGGCCGCCAGCTTTGATGCGCTGTTCGGCATCACCGTGCCGACGGAGAGCCTGCCACGGCCCACCGTGGGTGGCACGCGGCCGCTGCTGACCACGGATGGTGTCGCTACGCCGGGTATCGTGCTTGACACCGACAACACCGTGCGTGGCATCGAGATCGGCCATACCACCGGTGCGGCGCTGTCCGGCAACGGCTTCGGCACGCTGACGCTGGCCGAGAACCGCATCAGCGGCAGTGGTCAGGCGCTGGCACTTTCCGCGGGCACCCTCGCGCAGATCAGTGGGCTGGATGCCTTCGACCAGATCAGTTCCTCCAGCGGGCCGAACAACATCGTGCTGAGCAATGTCGACGGCATTGCGCATCTGGGCGGTGGCAGCCTGGAGGGCTCGGACGGCACCGCGTGGCAGATCTCCGGCGGCAGCGTCACGCTGGACTATGCGGGTAGTGTCTTCGCCGGCCCCGGGCAGCGGCCGTTGGACATCGAAAACGCCACCGGCGGCGTGGTGGTGTTGCGTGGCCCCGTGTCGAGCACCGGCCAGGGCGTGCGGCTGACGAACAATACCGGCGCCACCGTGCGCCTGGCCGGCGGCCTGAGCCTGTCGACCGGCGCCGCGCCGGCTTTCGTCGCCACGGGGGGAGGCACGATCGAAATCTGCGACGAGTATCCCTGCGATCCAGAAACCACCGGCTCGCTGCTCAATACCCTGAGCACCACCACGGCCACTGCACTGCAGGTCAGCGACACCCGCATCGGGCCGGCCAACCTGGAATTGCGGAGCATCACGTCCAGCGGTGGCAGCAGCGTCGGCATCGCGCTGAGCAACACCGGCAGCGACGGCGGGCTGGTGGTGAAGGGCAATGGCTCACCGGGTTCGGGTGGCAGCATTTCCAACAAATCCGGCAGCGACGCCAGCGAGCTGACTGCGGGTTCCGGCATCGTGCTGCAGGACACCGCCGGCGTTTCGCTGCGCTGGATGCATCTGAGCGGTTTCAGCAACTCTGGCATCATCGGCCGCAATGTCACCGACTTCGTGTTGCAGGACAGCGTGCTCGACGGCGTCATCGGCGACAACGCGGCGGCGGTGGAAGCGCCGATCGTATTCGGCCTGCCCGGCCCGGTGTTCGCCAATGGCCTGCAGGGGCATTCGTTGATTCGCAATGTCCGCATCAGCGGGGGGGTCGAACACAATCTGGAAATCTACAACCAGAGGGGCACGATGGAGCTGCTCATCGACGGGACGATCGCGGTCAGTGAAGGCGATAACACCCTCGATCCTGCCGATGATGTGGCCGCGTGCAGCATTGATGGTGCGGCGGTCGACGGCATCCAGATTGAAACCAGAGGAACTGCGGCTTCCAGCATCGACATCGAGCGTTGCCTGTTCCGTGACAACGGGTCGCAGGCGGTCCAGGCCTCGGTGCTGGAATACGCCGTGGCGTGGATCCGCATCAGCGAATCCTTTGCACGCAGGCTGACGGCGGGGAGCGAGGGCTTCGTGATCCAGAACGGCGGCAATGCCCGTCTGGCCACGCAGATCACCGGCAACACACTCAACAACTTCGGCGGTACCTCGATCTTCGTGGGTCAGGTTCCCGGCAATGCCAACGCCCTACCCGGCGATGCGGTCGGATTGATCGCGCGCATTGACGGCAACACCGTCAGCGCGCCGGCAACGGCGACCAACCACGCGATCATCGCGTACCTGACCAGCACGATCAGCCAGGTCTCGCGCGCCAATATCGTGATCGAGGCCAATACGGTCCTGATGGAGGGCGCGACCCGCCCGATCCTCGTTGATACTCCGGATGCCAACACCACGCCGATGTTCAGTGCGACGGTACGTAACAACGACATCGCGGTTTTCGATCCGGGCGTCGGCGTGACGAGCGACATCAGCGCACGGCGTGGCACGGGGTGCCTGAACGTCCGCGACAACGTCGTCGTCGGCCCGGGGATCCGGGTCCGCCAGGTGGTGCCGGGTGCGGTGCAACTGGAGCGAGGTGCATCCGGCTCCGATTCCGCCGCCCAGGTATTGCAGGACAACCATCCGACCGGAACCACTACAGCGGTGGCCGGGAGTGTCACGGTCGTCCCCAATGGCACCTGTCCTGCGCCGCCGGCCTGAGCAGGAAAGACAATCGGCCCCGCCCGTCATGAGCGGGCGGGCAGCAAGGGTCGAACTGGCACCGGACCGGTGCCGCTGACGGAGAGAACATATGGCAGAGCCGTTTTTGGGTGAAGTGCGATTGATGAGCTTCAATTTCGCACCCAAGGGCTGGGCGATGTGCAACGGCCAGCTGTTGCCGATCAACCAGAACCAGGCGCTGTTTTCGTTGCTGGGCACCACCTTTGGCGGAAATGGCCAGGTGAATTTCGCCTTGCCGGATTTGCGCGGACGTACCCCGATCCACGTCGGCAATGGTCACACCCTGGGTGAGTCGGGTGGGGAGCAAGCGCATAGCCTGTCGACTGCGGAACTGCCTATGCACACGCATTACGCCATGGCCAGTGCCGCCGCCGGGGCGCAGATGATTCCAGGCAGCAGCCTGATACCGGCTGCGTCGAGCAATTTCGAGGCCTATCGGGCGGCCACGGCGCTGTCGACGCTGCATGCCGGCAGTGTGTCCAACGTCGGTGGCAGCCAGGCACACCTGAATATGCAACCGTTCCTGACGCTGAGCTTCTGCATTGCTTTGCAGGGCATTTTTCCATCCCCGACCTGAGGAGCCCCACGATGGCCCAACCCTATGTTGGAGAAATCCGGATGTTCGCCGGCAATTTCGCGCCCGGTGGCTGGATGTTCTGCGAAGGGCAGCTGCTGTCGATTGCCGACAACGAAACCTTGTTCCAGTTGATCGGTACGACCTATGGCGGCGACGGCCAGAGCACATTTGCGCTGCCGGACCTGCGTGGACGCTTGCCGATCCATCAGGGGAACAGCTACGTCCTGGCTGAAACCGGCGGCGTGGAGGAGGTGGTCCTGAACACCTCGCAGATACCGGCCCATTCCCATCCGCTGCTGGTATCCACCGATCCGGCCACGACGACCAGCCCGGCCGGCAACGTCTTGGCGGCGCCGGCCACGGCAACGCCGTACTTCGTCGGCGCACCCGGCACGGCATTGAATGCCCAGGCCATCACGAGCACGGGTGGCAGCCAGCCACATACCAATTTCCAGCCCTACCTGTGCGTGAATTTCATCATTTCACTGTTCGGGATTTTCCCGTCGCCCACCTGAGCGGACGCAAGACCATGGCCGACCCATTTGTTGCGGAGATCCGCATCTTCCCCTTCAACTTCGCTCCCAAGGGGTGGGCGTGGTGTGATGGACAGCTGCTGCCGCTGTCACAGAACACCGCGCTGTTCTCGCTGTTGGGCACGACCTACGGCGGTAATGGGAAGTCCAATTTCGCGCTGCCGGACCTGCAAGGCCGGGCTCCGATGCACCCGAGCCAAGGGCCGGGGCTGAGCCTGCACGATCTGGGTGAGACCGGTGGCAGTGAAACCGTGACGCTGCTGGAATCGGAGATTCCGGCACACACGCATGCGCTGGTCGTGGTCAACGATATCGGTGACGATCGTATCCCGACGCCGGATTCGGCACTGGCGCGCTCCACCGGCGGCCTGTTGTACGGCGCTCCAGTGGGCGCGGTGCCGATGTCACCCTCGGCATTGATACCAAGTGGTGGAGATCAGCCACACAACAACATGATGCCGTACCTCACCTTCTACTTCTGTATCGCGCTGCAGGGCGTCTTTCCACCAAGGAGCTGACATGAAACGCCGAAACTTCCTGCTGGGTGCCGGTGTTGCCGCCACGGGGACGGCGCTGCCGTTGGCCGTGTCCGCCGCGCGCCGCCCGGCCTTGCTGGACGATCCGCGCGCATGGCTGGGCGAGGAGTTCGTCTCGGACGAGGGCTTGCGCCTGCGCCTGACGCAGGTCGAGGCGGTGCGTGTGGATCGGGACACGATGCAGGCCGATCTGCATTTCGAAGTGTTGCAGGGCGAGTTCAGCGCTGCCGGGATCCAGGCCTTGCGTTGCGGCGGCAGCGAAAACCCGTTGTACCTGCAACCCGGCGCGACGGGCGCGGTGGCGTGCATCAATCGCCTGCGCCGGGCGCGGGGCTGAAGCGTTGACGGCAGCACCGGCAATGTCATTTTCTTTGGACATGTTCGAGCCCCTGGTGGGGCAGGATTTCCGCATCGTAGTGGACGGTGGCGAGCGGATTGCGACGCTGATCGAGGCGTGCAGCCTGCGCGAAGCCCAGGGTGCAGGTCGGCTGAGCCGGCAGTTTTCGCTGGTCTGGCGGGGCCCGCCGGGTGCGGTGCTGGATCAGGGCATTTATCGCGTGCTGCATCCGGCGCTCCCGCCGCAGGACCTGTTTCTGGTCTGCCTAGGGCCAGACGCACAAGGCATGCGCTACGAGGCCGTTTTCACGTGAGGACGGCGCCCAGCGGCACCCAGCTCGAGTTGCCTTCCGGCCTGGGGCTGCGGCCGGTGGCCACGGATGACATGCCGTTGCTGGAACGGATCTACGCCAGCACCCGCACCGCGGAACTGGCGCAAACCGATTGGGACGATGCGCAGAAGGCGGCTTTCCTGAGTTTCCAGTTCCACGCCCAGCATCAGCACTACGGTATCCATTACGCAGACGCGGAGCGCTTCGTCATCGAGCAGGACGGGAAGGTAGTCGGGCGACTCTACCTGCACTGGCGCCACGACGAGTTGCGCATCGTCGATATCACCCTGCTGCCCGAGCATCGTGGTGCTGGAATCGGCGGCACCTTGCTGCACGCGCTCTGCGCACTGGCGCAGTCCCATACCCTGAATGTCAGCATCCATGTGGAGAAGATGAACCCTGCGATGGCGCTTTACCGGCGCCTGGGATTCATCCGGGTCGGTGAACACGGGGTCTACGATCTGATGCGCTGGTCCGCGAACGCGGGCTGAGCCCCCTCGCGCCGCGGCGAGCCGGAACAGGCGTTGCCGATGCTTGGAACCGGCGCGGCATCTCCGGCACGGCGCGCGCAAATCGCAGCGATGCCGACGATCTGCCTCGTGTCATCAGCCGAGGACGGACCAGACAGTTGCTTGATGCCACCGATTCGCACCCTCGCGGTCACGCAAACACGTTTGGGCGCGTTGGACCCTGTTGCACAAACGCGAACGCCGGCAGGCGCCGGCGTTCGTGTGGAAGCGCGGATCGGACTCAGCGCTTCATGAAGCTGAAGAACTCTTCGTTGGTCTTGGTGTTCTTCATCTTGTCGAGCATGAACTCCATCGCGGCCAGCTCGTCCATCGGATGCAGCAGCTTGCGCAGGATCCAGATCTTCTGCAGGTAGTCGGGCTCGATCAGGAGTTCCTCACGGCGGGTGCCGGAGGCATTGATGTGGATGGCCGGGTAGACACGCTTTTCGGCAATGCGACGGGACAGGTGCACTTCCATGTTGCCGGTGCCCTTGAACTCCTCGTAGATCACCTCGTCCATCTTCGAGCCGGTTTCGATCAGCGCGGTGGCCAGGATCGTCAGCGAGCCGCCTTCCTCGGCCTTGCGTGCGGCACCGAAGAAGCGCTTCGGGCGTTGCAGCGCGTTGGCGTCGACACCGCCGGTCAGCACCTTGCCGCTGGACGGCACCACGGTGTTGTAGGCGCGCGCCAGGCGGGTGATGGAATCCAGCAGGATGACCACGTCCTTCTTGTGTTCGACCAGGCGCTTGGCGCGTTCGATCACCATTTCGGCCACCTGCACATGGCGTGCGGCCGGTTCGTCGAAGGTGGAGGACACCACTTCACCGCGCACGCTGCGCTGCATTTCGGTGACTTCTTCCGGGCGCTCGTCGATCAGCAGCACGATCAGATGCACATCCGGATGGTTGTGCATGATGGCCTGGGCCACGTTCTGCATCAGCATCGTCTTGCCGGCCTTGGGCTGGCTGACGATCAGGCCGCGCTGGCCACGCCCGATCGGGGCGACCAGATCCAGAATGCGGCCGGTGATGTCTTCGGATGAGCCGTTGCCGCGCTCCAGGTGGAAGCGTTCGCGCGGGAACAGCGGCGTCAGGTTCTCGAACAGCACCTTGTTCTTCGAGGCTTCCGGCGGCTCGCCGTTGATGGTGTCGACCTTGGCCAGCGCGAAGTAGCGCTCGCCGTCCTTCGGGCTGCGGATGCGGCCGGTCAGGAAGTCGCCGGTGCGCAGGTTGAAGCGGCGGATCTGGCTGGGCGAGATGTAGGTGTCGTCCGGGCCGGCCAGGTAGCTGGCATCGGCCGAGCGCAGGAAACCGAAGCCGTCCGGCAGGATTTCCAACACGCCATCGGCGGCCACGCCGTCGCCATGGCGGGTCAGGATCTTCAGTACCGCGAAGGTGACGTCCTGCTTGCGCAGGCGCGCCACGCTCTCGCCGATGCCCAGCTGCTCGGCGATGTCGAGCAGCTTGTGCGCCGGCATGCGCTTGAGGTCGGCCAGGCTGTAGGTCGGGAAATCCGGCGGCAACGCGACCGGCGCGCGCTGCGGCTCGGGCACGAAATCCTCGCCGTCGTCATCGCTATCGCGTTGCTGACGCTCATTGGGCCGCTCGCGTCCGCGCCGGCGATCGCGCCGGTCACGGTTGCGATTGCGGCTATTGTTGCTACCGCCGCCGCCATTGCCGGAGGCCGGCTTGGAGGGGGCGTTGCCTCCGCTATCGTCCGACGCCGAGGCGGCGCCTTCGGAAGTGGCGGCAGGTGCGGGAGTGGAGGGCTGGGCGTCGTTGCCGGCGCGCGCAGCAGCGGTCGAATCGACCACCGGGGTATCGGTTTCGTTTTCTTGCACGGGAATGATCTCGCCTGAGGTGCGAGTGGGAGAAAGGGGGAGTCGAAAATCAGAAGGAGCGGCGCGGACGCGCGCCAGCAGCAGGGTTCCACGGTACACCGCCGGCTGCGCGGCGTAAAGACGCATTGCAGCGTCGATTCATGCTGATGCTGTCGCTTCGGCACCGGCCCGGGCTGGCGGGGCGCGCTTGGCGCCCTGCCGCCGCGATGCCGGTTTGGAAATCAGATCGCGCTTTCGATCAGCTGTGCCAGCTGCGCCTTGCCGACGGCGCCGACCTGGCTGGCCTGGATCTGGCCGTTCTTGAACACCAGCAGCGCCGGAATGCCACGGATGCCGAACTTGGCCGCCGTCTGGCGGTTGGCATCGACATTGAGCTTGGCGACCTTGACCCGGCCGGCATAGGTATCGGCCAGTTCGTCGATGATCGGCCCGATCATCTTGCACGGCCCGCACCATTCGGCCCAGAAATCGACCAGCACCGGCTGCTCCGAATTCAGTACCTGGGTTTCGAAATCGGCATCGCCGACGTGGATCACGTTGTCGCTCATCTGGGGCTCCTGTGGGGGAATGGGCACGCCGGAAGGCGCCGTATCGGCTACACTTGGTGGCCGCTGGCGCCTTTTCAAGGCCTCTGCCGGCTTCCGGCAGCCGCCTGCGACGGAGTGTTGGCCGGTGATTATAATCCGCAGGCCATCCGCTGCCCGGCAATCTGGCCGTACGCTTCAGGCTCATGCAAGATGAGCCGGCGGCATGTCAGGGACGAAACGGCCCTTCCGCGATTTCCTCCTCCCGCGAGCTGAGCCTCTGCGCCGGCCACCGCACATCACCAGGGAAAGCCACGCCTTTCCATCAGGGAACCCATGAGCGACAAACCGCTGACCGATATTTCCTTCTCCAGCCTTCCGCTGGAACCTTCCGTGCTGAACGGCCTCGAATCCGCCGGCTTTTCCCGCTGCACTCCGATCCAGGCGATGAGCCTGCCGGTGGCGCTGGCCGGGCGCGATGTCGCCGGTCAGGCCCAGACCGGCACCGGCAAGACCCTGGCCTTCCTGGTGGCGGTGGTGAACCGCCTGCTCGCGCGGCCGGCATTGGCCAATCGTAAGCCGGACGAGCCGCGCGCGCTGATTCTGGCGCCCACACGCGAATTGGCAATCCAGATCCACAAGGACGCGGTGAAGATGGGCGCTGATCTGGGCCTGAAGTTCGCGCTGGTCTACGGCGGTGTGGATTACGACAAGCAGC
>Ga0172382_10010257_pt1 | contig 12621 bp, 10 predicted proteins | sample Leawel138RmetaG_FD_122245 | JGI IMG/M metagenome (GOLD analysis project Ga0172382, IMG submission 122245) | Leachate microbial communities from a municipal landfill in Southern Ontario, Canada - Leachate well 138R metaG | ecosystem: Engineered > Solid waste > Landfill > Unclassified | place...
AAAGCGACGCAGAATGCGTCGGGATTGCAGCAAGCTGCGGACCATCTGCGGGATCAGGGCGGCCTTGCCGCGCAGTCCCTTGCCGACGAAGCCAGAGATATCAACCGTCGCCAACGGCAAATCGAGCTCCGGCAGAACGCGCGCCTCGATCCCCCGCGCGGTGCCGACGAAAAGCACCTGCGCATCGGGTTCCGTGGCCAGCAGTCGCTGGGCAAGGGCGACTGCGGGAAATAAATGACCGCCGGTGCCGCCACCGGCCAGCAGCAGTTTCATCGGACATCCCCCCGGCATTGGCTGGAGATATTCAGCAAAATTCCCACCGCCAGCAAAGTCGTCAGCAAACTGGTGCCGCCGTAGGAGATAAATGGCAAGGCCAGCCCCTTGGTCGGCAGCATCCCCATCACCACGCCGATATTGACGAAAGCTTCCAGCCCGAGCAAAAGAGCAATGCCGAAGGCGAGAAACCGTCCGAAATCATCGGGCGCGTGCAGCGCGGTGCGGATTCCCCGCAGGGTGAAGAGCAGAAACATGGCGCTGATCACCAATACCCCGGCAAAGCCCAACTCTTCGCCGACCACGGAAAAGATGAAATCGGTGTGCGCCTCGGGCAGATAAAAAAGCTTCTGTTTTCCTTCGCCCAGGCCATTGCCGAACAGGCCGCCGGCGCCAAAGGCAATCCAGCTCTGAATGATCTGGAAACCAGTATTGGTCGGGTCTTCCCATGGATTGAGAAAGGCCAGGATGCGCTTGCGCCGGTAGTCCACATTCATGATCAGAAAATAAAGGAACGGCAGCGCCAGGATGACCACCGAAAACACGTAAGTCGGCCGGGTGCCCGCCACCAGAAGCATGATCATGGCAGTCCCGCCCAGAGTCAGTGCGCTGCCCAAATCCGGCTGCAGCAGCAAAAGAAACAGCAGAATCGCCAGGACCACCATGTAGGGGATGAATCCCAGCTTGAAAGTCCGGATTTTCCCCTGTTTCTTCGCCAGAGAATGCGCCATGTAAAGAACCAGTCCGAGCTTGGCCACCTCCGACGGCTGCAGCGAAACGATCCCCAGGCGGATCCAGCGCGAAGCTCCGCCGATATGCGAACCGACGCCGGGGATCAGCACCGCCACCAGAAGGGCGGTGCAGAACAGAAGAAAGGGCGCCGCCAACCGGCGTAGGTGGTGGTAATCGAAATGCATCGTCGCTGCCAGCAGCAGCATGCCACCCAAGGCGAACACGCCCTGCCGCTTGAGAAAATAGAAGCCGTCCGCGTACTTTTTGACCGCCATAATGGAAGAGGAGGAATAGACCATGACCACCCCGAAGCAGGTGAGAGCTACGGCTAAAAGCAGTATCGCCGGGTCGTAATCTTTCCGCAGGGTCATCGGCTAGGCCTTCTCTTCCGGCAGAGCGCGCACGGCGCGGACAAACACATCCCCGCGCTCTTCATAGCTTTTGAACATATCGAAACTGGAGCAGCCCGGAGAAAGCAGCACCGAGCCGCCGGCCGGCGTCACTTCGTGAGCCCGTCGCACCGCGTCCTCAAGGGTGGCGGCCGTTTGCGTATCGGTCAATGCCCCCAAAGCGGCCCGCAGTCGATCGGCGGCCTGACCGATGACGATCAGATGCGCCACCTTCGCCCGCACCAAATCCGCGAGCGGAGCATAATCGCCCCCTTTATCCTTGCCGCCGGCGATCAGGGTCACCGGCGCCGGCAGACCGGCCAGGCTCTTCACCACGCTGCCGACATTGGTTCCTTTCGAATCGTTGTACCAGGTCACTCCGTTCAAGCGCCGCACCGCCGTCATTCGGTGCGGCAGGCCGGCAAAAGCGCAGGCGGCGCCCCAAGCGGTGGCCGGCGGGCAGCCGGCGAGAAGCGGCGGCGCCAGGGCGGCCATCACATTCTCCACGTTGTGCAGACCTTGCAGTTGCAGCTCGTCGATCGGAAAGCGGGTTTCCGCCCCGGCCAGACGCCAGACGATCTCGCCCGCGTCAACCCCCATCCCCTCCGCCAGCAGCCGCCGGGAGGAGAAAAGAATCCGGCGCGCCCGGATAGGCGCGGCGGCGGCCATGACCAGCGGGTCCTCGGCGTTGAGCACCGCCACATCCTCTTCCGTCATCCGTTCGAAAATCCGCATTTTGGCCGCGACATAGGCCGCCATCTCCGGATAGCGATCAAGGTGGTCCTCGGTGAGGTTCAGCAGCAGCGCGTAGCGGGGCCGGAAATTGTCGATAGCCTCCAACTGGAAGGAAGAAATTTCCGCCACCAGCCAGTTCCATTCCTCCCCCACCGCTTCGATCAGCGGCGTGCCGAGATTGCCGCCGACGAAGGTTTTTTTACCCCAGGCGCGAAACGCATCGCCCATCACCGAGGTGGTGGTCGATTTGCCGTTGGTGCCGGTGATCGCCACCAGCGGTGCGCTCAGTTCGCCGAAGGCGACCTCGATTTCCCCCAGCACCGGCACGCCGCGGGCGATGGCCGCCGCCACCGGTGCAATGGTGAGGGGCACGCCGGGGCTGATCGCCAGCAGATCGGCGCGGGCAAAGACCTCTTTGCTGTGGCCCCCCAGGTCGAGCACGATCCCGGATTCCTGGCCGGGCAGGCCATCGATCCGTTCAGCGGGGCGACTGTCGGACAGGACCACCTGCGCGCCCCGGCGGCGAAAGTAAGTGGCCAAAGCCAGCCCGGTGCGCCCGGCGCCGACAACGACTATATTTTTTTTGGCTGAATCGTTCATAAGTTTTCCAACTGAAGCAGGCTCGGGTTTTGCTTTGTTCCAGCCGACCGCTGGCGGCGCATAGCTGTTCTACCGCAGCTTCAACGTCGACAATCCCACCAGCGCCAGAATGATGCTGATGATCCAGAAGCGAACGATAATCTTCGGCTCTGGCCAGCCCTTGAGCTCGAAATGATGGTGGATCGGCGCCATGCGGAAAATGCGCTTGCCGTACAGGCGAAAGGAGGTCACCTGGAAAATGACCGAGAGCGCTTCCATCACGAAAATGCCGCCGACGATGACCAGCACGATTTCCTGCTTGGTGATGACCGCAATGGTGCCCAGCGCCCCGCCCAGGGACAGGCTGCCGACGTCGCCCATGAACACCTGGGCCGGATAGCTGTTGAACCAGAGAAAGCCGAGGCCGGCGCCGACCATGGCGCCGCAGAGAACGGCCAACTCCCCCGCCCCCTGCACGCTGCTGATCTGCAGATACTCCGCAAGGCGGGCATTGCCGGCCAGATAAGCGAAAACCAGATAGGTGCCGGTCGCGATGATCATCGGCCCGATGGCCAATCCGTCGAGGCCGTCGGTAAGATTCACCGCGTTGCTGGAGCCGACGATGACCAGCATGGCGAAGGGGATATAGAGCATGCCCAATTCGGGACGCAGCCCCTTGAGGAAGGGAACACCGAGGGTGGTCTGGAAGGGCGGATAGGAAAAGAGGATGAGCCCGGCCGCCAGAGAGATCAGCAGCATCCAGAACATTTTTTGGCGTGGCGAGATGCCGTCGCTGTTTTTTTTGCGCACCTTGCGAAAATCGTCGACGAAGCCGACGGTGCCGAAACCGATGGTAACCAGCAGCGTCACCCAAACATAGATGTTGCGCAGATCGGCCCATAACAAGGTGGGCAGGACGATGGCGAGCAGAATCAGGGTGCCGCCCATGGTCGGCGTCCCTTCTTTTTTGAAGTGCGATTCGGGCCCTAATTTACGAATGCTCTGCCCGATCTGCAGACTGGAGAGCTTCTGGATCAGCCAGGGACCGAGGATGAAGGAAATGACCAGGGCGGTAATGGTGGCGTAAATGGTGCGGAAGGTAATGTAGCGAAAGATATACAGTACCGAGAATTCCGTATGCAATGGATAGAGCAGATGATAGAGCATTTATTTCCTCAGAGGGTCGGCGCCGGCGGGGAGGCCATCTCCCGTAAAGCGTCGCAAATCTGTTCCATTTTCATGCCACGGGAACCCTTGACCAACACCCGGTCGCCGGGGCGCAGCAGTTCAGTCAGGGCGGCAATGGCCGCGGCATGCGAGGCGAGCGGGATAACCCGCTCTTTGGGCATGTTGGCGCGCAAGGCGCCGACGGCGGTTTCACCGGCCATTTCCCCCAGCAGCAGGAGATAGTCGGCATGCCGCGCCGCCTCGGCGCCGACCTGCCGATGCAGGGCGGGTCCTTCGGCGCCCAGTTCGAGCATATCGCCGAGAACGGCGATGCGGCGTCCGTTGCCTTCCAGTTCATCGAGGGCAACCAGCGCCGCCCGCACCGATAGCGGGTTGGCGTTGTAGAAATCCTCCAGGACGGTGACCCCGTCCGGCCGTTGCATGAGTCCCATCCGGCCGCGACCGGGACGAAAAGCCTCCAGGCCGCGAACGATATCCGCCGCCGCCACGCCAAGGGCATTGGCGGCGGCGGCCGCCGCCAGGGCGTTGTGCACGTTGTGCCGTCCCGGCGCCGAGAGGTGAACGGGATGGACCCCCGTCGGCAGAATCAGCTGAAAACGGATGTTTTTACCGCAAATCTCAACGTTATCCGCCCGCACATCGTCGCCGGCGCCGGTGCCGAAAAAGAGGCGGCGCACACCGTTGGCGACCGGTATGGCGGTCACCCGCGCATCGTCGCCATTGATAATCGCCGTCCCTCCGGCCGGCAGGACGGCGAAAAGCTCGCCCTTGGCCCGAGCAACCCCGTCGAGTCCGTGCAGGGTTTCCAGGTGCGCCGGGCCGACATTGGTGATGATGCCGAGCTGCGGGGCGGCGATGCGCGCCAGACGGGAGATTTCGCCCCGGGCGCTCATCCCCATTTCCAGCACCGCCCAGCGATCGCCTTTGCGCAGGCGAAACAGGGTGTGCGGCAGACCGATCAAATTATTGAAATTCCCCTCGGTCTTCAATCCCGAACCGGTTTGCGCCAGAATTCCGGCAAGCATTTCCTTGGTGGTCGTTTTGCCCGAAGAGCCGGTAACCGCCACCACCGGCAGGGCGAAGTTGCGCCGCCACTCCGCCGCCAGATCGCCGAGGGCGCACAAGGTGTCGGCAACCCGGATCACCGGCGCCCGCAGATCGGCCGTTTCGACCTCGCTCAGGCAGGCGGCGGCGCCGCGCTCGACCGCCTTGCGCAAATAATCGTGCCCATTGAAATTTTCCCCGCGCAAGGGAATGAACAAATCGCCATTTTGCACCGTGCGGCTGTCGGTGGAAATCCCGGTCACGACTTGCCCGCCGTTCCCGGAAATCAGCTTGCCGCCGGTGACCCGGGCGATTTTTCCGATGTCCCAGTTCATCGCGTCGCCTCCGCCCTGGTCAGGGCCCGGCGCAACTCTTCCCGATCATCGAAATGACGGCGCTCCCGCCCGATGATCTGATAGTCCTCGTGTCCCTTGCCGGCCACCAGCAGCAGATCATCCGCCTGCAGCAGGGAAGCGGCAAATTCGATGGCCTGCCGGCGATCGGGAATAATCAGATAGCCGCGCCCGGGGATGCGTGCCGCTTCCTCGGCGGACCATGCGCGGGAATGGACGCGTTCGACGCCGCCGCGCACCTCTTCGAGGATGGCCAGGGGATCTTCGGTGCGGGGATTGTCGGAGGTGATCAGCGCCAGGTCACTGAAGCGGGCGGCGATCTCTCCCATAACCGGCCGCTTGCCGCTATCCCGGTCGCCGCCGCAGCCGAAAACGGTTATCAGGCGACGCGGCGAGAGCTGCGTCATGGTGGCCAGAACATTTTCCAGGGCATCGCCGGTGTGGGCGTAGTCGACCAGCACCAACGCTCCGCGATCATTTTCAATCCGCTCCAGTCGGCCGGGCGCTTGCGGCGCCTGGGCCAGACCGGCGGCGACCGTCGCCGGAGCCAATCCAAGGGCCAGACCGGCGGCGGCGGCGCCAAGTAGATTTTGCAGATTGAATTGTCCGAGCAGGGGCGAATTCAGCGGTAAGCGGCCGCCCGGAGTGACCAGGTCGCCGGCTATGCCGCGCAACGAAAGCTCCACTTTTTCCGGGTGCACCTGCGCCCGCGGGTCGGCGCCGCAGGTGATGACCTGTTGCAACTCGCCGGCCAGGCGGACGCCGTAGGCGTCGTCCACGTTCACCACCGCTTTGCCGCCACTTTGTTCGAGCATGGTGAACAAACGGCGCTTGCCGGCGAAATAATTCTCCATATCCCGGTGGTAATCCAGGTGCTCCGGGGTGAGATTGGTGAAGACGCCGACATCGAACCGAATGCCATCCACCCGGTGCTGCTCCAAAGCGTGCGAGGAGGCCTCCATAATCAGGGCATCGGCGCCGGCCTGGCGGAATTCGGCGATGGCGCGCAGCAGGTCGACGGATTCCGGAGTGGTATGTTGGGAAGGCAGATGACGTCCCTCGAAGCGGTAATCGATGGTGCCGAAAACGGCCGGGCGCCGTCCGGCGGCGCGCAGCACCGATTCAAGCAGATAAGTCGTGGTTGTCTTGCCGTTCGTGCCGGTAATGCCGATAACCGTCATGTCGGCGGTAGGATCGCGGTAAAAGGCGGCCGCCGCCAACGCCATCGCCTGCCGGGCGTTTTCGACCAGAAATCCAGCCACCCCGGCGGGCAAAGAAACCTCCTCCTCAACGACAACGGCGACAGCACCCCGATCCACCGCCTGCGCGATGAAACGGTGGCCGTCGACCTGCGCTCCCCGTAAAGCGAAAAAAAGCCCCCCGGGCTCGACCAGGCGCGAGTCGTAAAAAAGGCCGGAGATTTCCGGATCCGGATGCGGCGTCTGCCAACGTCCGGAAATTGTTTGGAGAAGCCGATAAAGTCTCATAGAATCAGCTATTTTCTTCTTCTCCCCGGGAAAAGTCAAAGGTTTTCAGGACGGTGTTGCGAACCTCACCCACACCTCCGTTCCATAGCGGACCGGCTGCCCCGGCAGGGGGTGCTGCTCCAGAACCCGACCGCTGCCGTTCAACTTGACATTGATGCCAGTTTTCTCCATCACGCGCAGCACCTGCCGGTAACTCAAGCCGGCGAAGTCCGGCATGCGCAGTTGCCCATTCTCCATTCGGCCCGCCAACGCTTGCGCCCCGGCAAGCTCGGCCGCCACCGGCGCCGCCGGCGCCTGAACCCGCGCCGTTTCTGTGATCGGCTCCGTCGGCGGCACCTGAAGGTAACGCAGCGCCTGGGCGGCGATTTTGGCGAAAACCGGCGCTGCGACCAGGCTGCCGTAAACCTGCCCTTCGGGCTCATCGATCACGACGAGAATGATCAGGCGCGGCGCCTCGACCGGCGCCATGCCGATGAAGGAAGCAACCCGCTTGTCCGCCGAATAGCCTCCGGTTACCAGATCCACTTTTTGCGCCGTGCCCGTCTTGCCCGCCACCCGATATCCGGGCACCGAAGCCCGCATCCCGGTTCCCCCTTCTTCGGTGATCTCGCTCAGCATCTGGCGCAATTGCCGGGACACCTCTTCGGAAATCACCTGTCGCACGACCTTGGGCCGGCGATAGTCGATTTCCTGGCCGAAGCTGTCCACCACGCGTTCCACCACGTAAGGCTGCATCAGATATCCGCCGTTGGCGATAGCCGCCATGGCGCTCGTCAGCTGCAAGGCGGTGACCGATACGCTCTGGCCGAAGCTGACCGCCGCCAGATCGACCTCGAACCAGTCGGCGGGCTTGCGCAGGACCCCCCCGACTTCCCCGGGGAGACCGATTCCCGTGGGCGCGCCGAATCCGAATGCGGTCAGATAGCGGTAAGCCCGCTCGCGTTCAAGCATCTTGGCGATTTTCGCCATCCCGATATTGGAACTGTATTTAAGAATTTCGGTGACCGACAGGTTGCCGTAGGCCCGACCGTCGTGAATGGTGCGACCGCCAACCACATATTTGCCGTTCTCGGTAAATATCCTCTGCTGCGGCGCAAGCAGTTTTTCATTGAGCGCCGCCGCGACGAGAAAAGGCTTGAAGGTCGAGCCCGGCTCGAAAGTGTCGCAGATGGTCCGATTGCGCCATTGCTCCGGGCGAAACTGGTTGAAGGCGTTCGGATTGAAATCGGGTTGGCTGGCCATGGCCAGGACCTGCCCTGTCTGCGGGTCGAGCATCACGACCGTGCCGGCCCGCGCCTGCACCTGCCGCACCCCGGCCGCCAATTCTTTTTCCGCCAGATACTGAAGATTTTTATCCAGCGTCAGATAGAGGCTGCTTCCCTGGCCTCCCTCGATAACCGGCGCTCCCGCGCCCAAACCGCGCCCCAAGGCGTCGCGCTCGGTCACCAGATAGCCGCCCCGCCCGAGGATTTCCGCGTCGTAGGCAAGCTCCACCCCCTCCAACCCGGCGGGATCGAGACCGGTGAAGCCGATGACCTGGGCACCGATTTCCGAGTTGGGATAATAACGCCGATGCTCTTTTATGAAATTGACGCCTTCGATATCGAGTTCGCTGACGGCCTGGCTCTCGCGCTGCGTCACCTGCCGCTTCAGCCACTGGAAGCTTTTTTCCGATGCCAGTTTCGCCTGCACCGATTGGTACGGCAGCGACAAGGCGGCCGACAAAGCTCTGGCCGCGTGGGCCGGATCGCTGATTTTGGACGGATCGGCGTAAATGGAATCAACCTCCAGACTCAAAGCGAGCGCCTCCTGGTTGCGATCATAGATCGTTCCCCTCTGCGGCGTCAGGGGAATGATTTTCTGATGCTGGCGCTCGGCCCGCTTGCGCCAGTCATCGCTGGCAAGCACCTGCAACTGGAACGCCCGCGCAACAATCAAGGCAAAGACAGCCAGGAAACAGCAGCCGATCAGGCGGATACGGATTCCGACCCACTTCTCCCCGGCCATCAGTTGACGGTAATCACCTGCGCCGGGTCGGGCAACCGCAGGCCCATCTGCGTTCTCGCGACCCGTTCGATCCGACCGGGATTGCGCAGGCTCGCCGCCTCCAGGCGCAGACGGCTGTTATCCTGCTGCATGGCGCGAACCTGCCCTTCCAGCCTGCCGATGTCGTATTCCAGATGCACCACCTGCAAACGCGACCAGACGAAGAACAGGGAAATCGCCAGCAGAACGGCCATAAAGGCGAAGGACGGAAACAACCGGGGCCGGTGCAGAACAAATCCATTGATTTTGGGAATGGCGGCAGTCGACATGCAAACCTCCTTCAGAATATCCATTTTCCCCTGCGCCGGAAGGCTCAGGGGCGACGGCGGACCGCGCGAAGAACGGCGCTGCGCGCCCGTGGATTGCTTTCCACCTCGGCGGCGGCGGCCCGCACTCCCTTGCGCGTCAGCAGGTCAAGGCGCGGGACATGCCCGCAATTGCAGACCGGCAGACGGGGAGGACAGATGCAGCCGCTGGTCTCGGCCTGAAACATTCGTTTGACAATTCGATCCTCAAGGGAATGAAAACTGATCACCGCCAGCCGGCCACCCGGCTTCAGCAGATCGATCGCCCCGCTTACGCCACGGGAGACATGTGCCAACTCATCGTTGACGAAGATGCGCAGGGCCTGAAAGACCCGGGTCGCCGGATGAATGCGTGCCGGCGCATAGCCACCGGGAACCGACTGCCGGACGAGTTCCGCCAACTCTTCGGTGCTGGTGAGCGGCCTCTCCTGCCGGGTTCGAACAATCCGCCGGGCAATACGCCCGGCCCAGCGTTCTTCGCCGAATTCACGAAAAATGCGGGTCAACTCGTCGGCCTCCGCCGTATTGAGCACCTCTGCGGCACTGATTCCGGTGGTCGGGTCCATCCGCATATCGAGGGGCGCTTCATGGCGAAACGAAAAGCCGCGCTCCATCGAATCGAGCTGAAAAGAGGAAACCCCGAGATCGAGCAGCATGCCGTCAAGAGCTGCAATGCCCAAATCCGGCAGCAGCGCGGCGGCCTCGGAAAAATTCCCATGCCGCAGAATGACCCTGTCGCCAAAAGGGGCAAGAACACTGGCCGCCTGCGCCAGCGCCTGCGGATCCCGGTCCAGCCCTATCAATACGCCGTTGGGGCTTGTCGCCTCCAGGATCAGCCGGGCATGACCGCCGCCGCCGACCGTCCCGTCCAGAAAGATCTCTCCGGGACGCGGGGCCAAAAGAGAAAGAACCTCCCCGGGCATGACCGACTGGTGCCTGAACTCGATGGCGGCCATAATTAAAAGCCGAGATCGGCGACCGCTTGGGGCTCGGCCTGCAACAGGGCCTGCAACTGGCGATTCACCGCCGCATGGCGCAATTGGCTGTAAATGTCTATCTTCTCGAACAGCCCGACAATGACGATTTCTTTTTCCAGTTCGGCATAAGTGCGCAGCGACAGGGGAATTTGGATGCGGCCCTGCTTGTCGAAGGCGCATTCGGCGGCCGGCGCAATCATGGTCATGATCACCGCTTTTTTTGTCGGGCCGGCGGGGCTCTTCTCCACCCGCTCCATGATCCCGCTCCAGCTGGAGAGCGGATAAACGGAGAGGCCGTTGTCCAGGTTTTTAGTCACCATCACCCGTTCGTCGCCATAGGCGCCGAGGAGAGCTTCCCGAAACCTTGCCGGGATGCTCGCCCTTCCTTTCGGGTCAATGGTGTTGATGTATTCGCCCTGGAAGCTCATAACCGCCCTTATGGGACTCTTTACCACTGTTTTACACGATTTGGGCAAATATAAATCCCGCCCCCTACCTTGTCAAGAATATTTATGGCTTTTTTAATGGTTTAGCCGAGAAGGCGCACTTCAATCCGGCGGGGAATAATCGGACTTTTAAGCGAATGGTTGCGGTGCGAATGAGGGGAGATGATGGGCTGTGGGCGGAAGAGAAAAGGGTTGCATGGACCGTTTGACAGGTCGATTTATTGTTCGCTGCCTGCGTCCGGCAGTCGCATTTCGATTTCCTCGATCCGGCGGTCAACCACCTTCCGCACGGTGAACAGCGTGCCGTCCGAGGTGCAGCTATCCCCCACCTGGGGGATGGTCCCCATCGTGCGCAGAAGGAAACCGGCAATCGTGTTGGCGTGCTCTTCGGCGAGGCTTAGTCCAAACCGCCGGTTGAGCGCGCGCAGGGAAATGCTGCCGTCGATCAGATAAACGCCGGGGCCGATCTCGCTATAGAGGATCTCTTCGGCATCGTATTCGTCGCGGATCTCGCCGACGATCTCCTCGACGATATCCTCCAGAGTGACGATTCCTTCGGCCCCGCCGTATTCGTCCACCACAACCGCCAGATGGACCCGCTTTTTGCGGAAAGATTGCAAGAGCGTGCCGATGCGTTTCGATTCGGGAACGAAATAGGGCGCACGGGCAATGTTGCGCAGGGAGAAATCGACATCGCGGCCGACATAACCGAGAACGTCCTTGGCGTGGATGATGCCGATGATGCTGTCGAGACTCTCTTCGTAAACCGGGAAGCGCGAATGTTGCGACTGCCGCAGGATCGCCATCACGTCCCTGAAGGGGGTGTCCACTTCGATGGCCACCATTTCGGTGCGCGGAATCATCACGTCGCGCACGCACACCTGCGTCAACTCGAAGACCCCCATGAGCATCTGGCGCTGCTCCTTGGGCACGACGCCGGCATCCTCGCCGACGGAAATCATCGTGCGGATCTCATCCTCGGAGATGATCGGCCGCGTTTCCCTTTGACTGAAAAAATGGGTTATTGCCCGAGAAAAGCCGGTGACCAGCCAGATAACCGGGGCCAGCAGCCACAAAATCGCCAGGATCGGGCGCAGCACCAGAAGCGATATCTTCTCCGGGTGCTGTGCGGCATACGATTTTGGCGTGATCTCGGCGAAAATCAGAATAACCGGGGTGAGAATGAGGATGGTGAGAAGTTCCGCCCGCTCGCCAAACATATCGACCAGAAGGGTCGTCGCAAACACGGAGGCGGCGATATTGGCCAGATTGTTGCCAACCAGAATGCCTCCGAGCAGGCGGTCGGGATTGCTCAGCAGCGCCTCCAGCCGTTCGGCATGGCGATATTTCTTTTGCACCAGGTATCTCAGGCGCAACCGGTCGATAGCCATCAGGGCGGTTTCGGAACCGGAGAAGAACGCGGAGAGGACGAAAAGGACGGCCAATCCCAGGAGGTGAAGCAACTGGTTTTCCGACATGCGGGGTCTGAACTCCCTGGCAAAAAAATCCAAGCGCCGCGATTTTAGACGATGCCCGGTTGGAATACAATGAAGTTGCAAGTCAAATGATTGAAAGGATAAAGGTTTCCATGTTATAAGGCAAAAACTTTTTATTCTCTTTCGCCAAGAGTCAGCATGGACTTCCAGCAAGCCACACGCCGCCACGCAGAACTCAGTCGAGAGCTGCACCGTCACAATTATCTTTACCACGTCCTCGATCGACCGGAAATTTCCGATGCGGAATACGACCGCCTCTATCGCGAACTGCTGATCATCGAAGAGGCCTTTCCCGAATTGGCCACCCCGGCCTCTCCGTCGCAGCGGGTCGGCGCCGCCCCTTTGGCAAAGTTCGAACCGGTGCGGCATACCCTCCCGATGCTTTCCCTGGAAAATGCTTTCGGTGCAGAGGAGATTCGCGAATTCGATGCCCGCACCCGGCGTTTTCTGCACACTGCGGATGAGATCGCCTACCTCTGCGAGTTGAAGATGGACGGGGTGGCGGTCGAGTTGGTGGACCGGGAGGGGCGGCTGGAAACCGGCGCCACGCGGGGCGACGGCAACACCGGCG
>Ga0172382_10010258_pt1 | contig 12620 bp, 11 predicted proteins | sample Leawel138RmetaG_FD_122245 | JGI IMG/M metagenome (GOLD analysis project Ga0172382, IMG submission 122245) | Leachate microbial communities from a municipal landfill in Southern Ontario, Canada - Leachate well 138R metaG | ecosystem: Engineered > Solid waste > Landfill > Unclassified | place...
CTGCGGGCGGGCGGGGCCGGGCCCGTGGTCTGGGACGACAGCGAAGCCGCCCGCGCCGCCGCCGGGGACGAGGGGTTCGCGCTGGCCGATCTCACCCGCGACCGGGCCTGGGAGGGGGTGGCGCTGCTGGTGGTCTCGCCGGGCATCGCGCATCTCTATCCGGCGCCGCATCCGGCCGTGGCGCAGGCGCTGGCGCGCGGGGTGCCGGTGGACAACGACATCGGCCTGTTCTTCCGCTCCTTCGCGACCCCGGAGTGGGAGCGGTTCGAGACCCTGCCGCGCGTGGTCGCCGTCACCGGCTCGAACGGCAAGTCGACCACCGCGGCGCTGATCCACCACATCCTCGCCGATACCGGGCGGCCCGCGCAGCTCGGCGGCAATATCGGCCGCGGGGTGCTGGACCTCGAGCCGGGGCGCGAGGGCGAGGTGGTGGTGCTGGAGCTGTCCTCCTACCAGACCGAACTCGCCCGCGCCCTCACCCCCGATATCGCCGTGTTCACCAATCTCTCGCCCGACCATCTCGACCGCCACGGCGGCCGCGGCGGCTATTTCGCCGCCAAGGCGCGGCTGTTCGCGCAGGGCGGCCCCGACCGGGCGGTGATCGGCGTGGACGAGGCCGAGGGCCGCTTCCTCGCCGGCCAGACCGGCGAGGGGCCGGCGGACGACCGGGTGATCCGGGTGCTCGCCGGCGGCCGGCCCGAGGGTTTCGGCTGGGCGGTGGCGGCGCGCAGGGGCTTCCTGTCGGAATGGCGGCGCGGCCGGCAGGTGGCAAGCGTCGACCTGCGCGGCGCACCGAACCTGCCGGGCGCCCATAACCACCAGAACGCCGGCGCGGCCTGGGCGGTGGCGCGCGCGCTCGGCCTCGCCCCGCGCGAGATCGAGCCGGCGCTCTCCTCATACCCCGGCCTGCCGCACCGCTCGCAGCGGATCGCCGAGCACGGCGGGGTGGTGTTCGTCAACGATTCCAAGGCCACCAATGTCGATGCCGCCGCCCGGGCGCTGGCGGCCTTTCCCCGCATCCGCTGGATCTGCGGCGGACAGGAAAAGGAGGGCGGGGTCGCCGCCCTCGCCCCGCATCTGGGCGCGGTGGCGAAAGCCTATGTGATCGGCCGCGACCCGGCGCATTTCGCCGCGCAACTGCCGGGGATGGCGGCCGAGACCTGCGGCACCATGGCGATCGCGGTCGCCCGCGCCATGGCCGAGGCCGAACCGGGCGACACCGTGCTCCTCGCCCCGGCCACGGCGAGCTTCGACCAGTATCCCGATTTCGAGGCCCGCGGCGCCGATTTCACCGCCGAGGTCCGCCGGCGGCTGGCGGCGGCGCGGGGCTGAGGGGACACGCTGCGGCCGTGCGGCGGGCGGGGTGGGGTCGCCGGCAGGCGGCGCCGGGCGCACCCGTCATCGCGGGCGAAGCGAGGCGATCCATGGCCGGTGGATTGCCGCGGCGGCTGCGCCGCCTCGCAATGACGAAGGAAATACGGCCAGCCATCCTGCCCCCGGGCCGGACCAGCGAGGCACCGCCTCGCCCGGCCCGCCGCCCGCAGCGCGAGCGGAGGGCGGGGAAGCTGTCAGCGGGAACGGTGTTCAGGGCATGGACAGCGCCCGCCCGGCGGGCGCGCATAGCGCCCGCCCCCCGCAGGGCGGGCGCTGGCCGTGCGCCTGGCGCACGGCCGGTTCTGGCTGATGCGCCATGAGCGGCGCGAGGCGATGGCCTCGCGCCGTTCAAGCCGCAGCTCCCCCCCCGTCATTGCGAGCCGCAGGCGAAGCAATCCACCGGCCCGGCCGCATGGATTGCCGCGGCGGCTGCCGCCGCCCCGCAACGGCGGGGCAAACCACACCCCCGCCCTTGACATGTTCCCCATATGTTCCATGATGGCCCCATGGCTGCGCCCCGCAATCCCGTTGCTCCCGACCTGCGCCCCGGGCGCGGGGCCTGTGGCAATGACGAATCGCGCTACGAGCGGTTCACCCATGTCCCGGTCGATGACGGCTGGGCGCGCGAGGAGGAGCAGCGCCCGCTGCGCACCGAGCTGCGCGAGGAGCGCAGCGGCCGGGTCATCGCCCGCAACACCTCGCCCGATATCGGCTTCGACCGCTCGATCAACCCCTATCGCGGCTGCGAACATGGCTGCATCTACTGCTATGCCCGTCCGACCCATGCCTGGCTCGGCCTGTCGCCGGGGCTGGATTTCGAGACCCGGCTCACCGCCCGGCCCGATGCCGCGGCCGCCCTGCGGCGCGAGCTGTCGGCCCCCGGCTACCGCCCGGCGCCGCTGGCGATCGGCACCGCGACCGACGGCTGGCAGCCGGTCGAGCGCGACCGCGGCATCACCCGCGCGGTGCTCGGGGTGCTGGCCGAGTTCGGGCATCCGGTCACCATCTCGACCAAGGGCACGCTGATCGAGCGCGATCTCGACCTGCTCGGGCCGATGGCGGCGCGGGGGCTGGTGCAGGTCGGGGTCTCGGTCACCACGCTCGACGCCGGGCTGTCGCGGCGGCTCGAGCCGCGGGTGCCGGCGCCGGCGCGGCGGCTGGCGATGATCCGGGCGCTCGCGGCGGCCGGGGTGCCGGTCAGGGTGCGGGTGGCGCCGGTGATCCCGGCGCTGACCGACCACGAGCTCGAGGCGATCCTCGCCGCCGCGCGCGGGGCCGGGGCGCAGGCGGCCTCGTTCACGGTGCTGCGCCTGCCGCAGGAGGTGGCCGGGCTGTTCCGCGACTGGCTGGCCGAACACGCCCCCGACCGCGCCGCCCGGGTGATGGCGCGGGTGCGCGAGCTGCACGGCGGCCGCGACTACGATTCCGGCTTCGGCCGGCGGATGCGGGGGCAGGGGGAATGGGCGCGGCTGCTCGAGGCGCGCTTCACGCTGGCCTGCCGCCGCAACGGGCTAGAACGGCGGCTGCCGCCGCTGCGCCGCGACCTGTTCGCGGTCCCCGGCCGGGCGGTGCAGCTGTCGCTGTTCTGAATCCTGGAGCCTGTCGCGTTCATTCGCATTCACGCGACCCGGCCTAACCTGTTGATTTTTCGCATTGTCGCGGGCGTCAAATGACTCCATTTGACTGCGAAATGCTCTAGCCCCGCCCGCGCCGCCCGGCCCGGGCCCGCGGGGGCGGGCCGCCGTCGCCGGTGCCGTCCGAGGTCGATGAGAACGGCCCCAGCCGCGCCGCCACCAGGTCGAGCGAGGGGCGCGGCCCCGGCTGCGTGCCCTCGAGCGCGCGGCGCATGGCCGCGAGATGTTCGGGCCGCGTGCCGCAGCAGCCGCCGATGATCCGCGCGCCGGCGTCGCGGGCCAGCACGGCATAGGCCGCCATCACCTCGGGGGTGCCGTCGTAATGGATATGGCCGTCGTGGAACTTGGGGATGCCGGCATTGCCCTTGGCGATCAGCGGCAGCTCGGGCCCGGCGGCGGCGAAGCCGAGGATCGTGCGCAGGAGGTCCGAGGCGCCGACCCCGCAATTGGCCCCGTAGGCCAGCGGCTGATGGGCAAGGCCGCGCACCAGCTTCACGAGGTCCGAGGAGGTCACCCCCATCATCGTGCGCCCGGCGGTATCGAAGCTCATGGTGCCGCACCACGGCATCCCGGCCAGCGCGAATGCCTCGGCGGCGGCGCGGTATTCGTCGGGCGAGGAGATGGTCTCGAGCCAGAGGACATCGACGCCGCCGTCCCTGAGCCCCTCGGCCTGTTCGTGGAACATCTCGACCGCGGCGGCATGGGTCAGGGTGCCCATCGGCTCCATGATCTCGCCGGTGGGGCCGACCGAGCCTGCGACCACCACCGGCCGGCCGGCGCGGTCCGCGACCTCGCGGCCCAGCTCGGCGGCGACGCGGTTCAGCTCGCGCACCCGGCCCTGGGCATTGTGCAGCTTCAGCCGGCTGGCGTTGCCGCCGAAGGAATTGGTCAGGAAGATGTCCGACCCGGCATCGACCGCGCCCCGGTAGAGCGCGCGGATGCGCTCGGGGTGGTCGGTGTTCCAGGTCTCGGGGGCCTCGCCTGCCATCAGCCCCATGTCGAAGAGATTGGTGCCGGTGGCACCGTCGGCCAGAAGCCAGTCGCGTTCGGCCAGAAGGCGGGAGAGGGCGTCGGGCATGTCGCACCTGCAGGTGGTTGCATGGGGCCGGCCGGGGCCGGGCGGGCGCATGCGCGTCCGGCCCGATCCGGCCGGCGGGAACCGGGGCCGGGCTCAGCCCTCGTCGACGAGCTGTGCCTTGGCCTGGGCGAGGGTCTCGGCCAGTTTCGCGCGGATCTCGTCGGCGGTGGCATGGCCCTGAAGGTCGGCGGCCAGCTTGCGCACCACGTCCTCGTCGCCCGCCTCCTCGAAATCGGCGCGGATCACTTCCTGGGCATAGGCTTCGGCATCCTCGCCGGTGCGGCCCATGATGGCGGCGGCCCAGAGACCCATCAGCCGGTTGCGCCGCGCCTCGGCGCGGAACTGCATGTCGGCGTCATGGGCGAACTTGGCCTCGAAGGCATTCACGCGGTCGTCGAAGGTGGTCAATCCGGCCTCCCTGGAAAGCGCAGGTCTCGCCTCCATATGCCTGCGGGGTGGCTTGCCCGCAAGGGGGGGCTCATGTATTCGGGGGCCGACCCTCCGGCGCCCGCCTGTTGCTGCGGCAGTGGCCGCGGCCCCTTTGCAAGAACGCTCTCACGGAGACAGCCATGGCACCCCGGCGCAAGAAAATCTATGAGGGCAAGGGCAAGATCCTCTACGAGGGGCCCGAGCCCGGCACCCTCGTCCAGCATTTCAAGGATGACGCCACCGCCGGCAACGGTGCCCGCCACGAGGTGTTCGAGGGCAAGGGCGTCCTCAACAACCGGCTGTCGGATTTCTTCATGACCGGGCTCAACGCCATCGGCGTGCCGACCCATTTCATCCGCACCCTCAACATGCGCGAGCAACTGGTCCGCCAGGTCGAGATGATCCCGCTCGAGGTGATCACGCGCAATTATGCCGCAGGCTCGATGGCGCAAAGGCTCGGCCTCGAGGAGGGGATGCAGCTGCCGCGTCCGATCGTCGAGTTCTGCTACAAGGACGACCGCCTCGGCGATCCGATGGTGCCCGAGGAATACATCACCGCCTTCAACTGGGCGAGCCAGCAGGATCTCGACGATATCGTGAGCCTCGCGCTGCGGGTCAACGACTTCCTCTCCGGGGTCATGCACGGGGTCGGCATCCGGCTGGTGGACTTCAAGATCGAGGTCGGGCGGATCTGGGACAACGACTATCCGCGCCTGGTGGTGGCCGACGAGATCAGCCCCGATTCCTGCCGGCTCTGGGACATCGAGACCGGGCGCAAGCTCGACAAGGACGTGTTCCGCCGCGATCTGGGCTCGCTCACCGATGCCTATTCCGAGGTCGCGCGGCGGCTGGGCGTGCTGCCGGCGGCGGGCACGCACCGGATGAAGCCGACGCTCATCAACTGAAACGGCGCGAGGGGGCGGCGGCATGAAGGTCCGGGTCACGGTGATGCTGAAGGCGGGCGTCCTCGATCCGCAGGGCGAGGCGGTGCGCCATTCGCTCGCGGCGCTGGGCTTCGAGGGGGTCGAGGCGGTGCGGCAGGGCAAGGTGATCGAGCTCGACCTCGCCACCGACGACCGCGCCCGCGCCGGCGATCAGGTCGGGCAGATGTGCGAGCGCCTGCTCGCCAATACCGTGATCGAGAGCTACCGCATCGAGTTTCCCTGACCCTTCCGCCGAGTGCCCCCATGCGCGCCGCCATCCTGCACGACTACAACCGCCCCCTCGTCATCGAGGACGTGCCGATGCCCGATTGCCCCGAGGACGGGGTGGTGCTGCGGGTGCTGGCCTGCGGGGTCTGCCGCTCGGACTGGCACGGCTGGACCGGCGAACATGCGAAGGTGAAGCCCGGCAGCCGCCTGGGCCACGAATATTGCGGCGAGGTGGTCGAGGCCGGCCCGCGCGCCGGCTGGCGCCCCGGAGACCGGGTGATCGCGCCCTTCATCCTGGCCTGCGGGGCCTGCGACGATTGCCGGCAGGGCCACCAGACCGCCTGCGACCACCAGATCGTGCCCGGCTTCACCGCGCCCGGCGCCTTCGCCGAGTTCATCGCCGTGCCCCATGCCCACAACCTGACCCGCCTGCCCGAGAGCCTGAGCCCGGCGCTGGCCGCGGGCCTCGGCTGCCGGGTGACCACCGCCTGGGAGGCGCTGACCGGACGCGCGGCCCTGCAGGGCGGCGAATGGCTCGCCGTCCACGGCACCGGCGGGGTCGGGCTTTCGGCGCTGATCCTCGGCCGCGCGCTGGGGGCGCGGGTGGTGGTCACCGACGTGGTGCCCGAACGGCTCGACTTCGCGCGCGGGCTGGGGGCGGATCATGCGGTGGATGCGCGCGGCGGCGATGCGGCCGCGCAGATCCGCGAGCTGACCGGCGGCGGCGCCCATGTCTCGGTCGACGCGCTCGGCTTTCCCGACACGATCCGCGCCTCGCTCGCCTGCCTGCGCAGGCTCGGGCGCCATGTGCAGATCGGCATGCCCACCGGCCATTTCGCGCAGGTCGAGATCGACATGCTCGGCATCTATTCCGGCCAGCTCGCGCTTTACGGCACCCGCGGGATGCCGCCGTGGAAATATCCCCCGCTGCTGGCGCTGGTCGCCTCGGGGCGGGTCGATGTGCGCCCGCTGGTGGCGCGCGAGGTGCGGCTGAGCGACGTGAGCGCCGAGCTGGCCGCCATGAACGGCCCGATGCCGCCGGGGGTCGCGGTGGTCACCGATCTTGCCAGTTGAGGATGCGTGATGAAGGCTGCCGTCGTCGTCTTTCCCGGCTCGAACTGCGACCGTGACCTTGCGGTGGCGCTGCGCGCCGCCGGGGCCCGGGTCACGATGCTCTGGCACAAGGAGGATGCGCTGCCGCCGGGCACCGACCTTGTCGCGGTGCCGGGCGGGTTCTCGTTCGGGGACTACCTGCGCTGCGGCGCCATCGCCGCGCAATCGCCGGTGGCGCAGGCCGTGGCCCGCCATGCCGGGCGCGGCGGCTTCGTGCTCGGGGTGTGCAACGGCTTTCAGGTGCTGACCGAGATGCGGCTGCTGCCCGGGGCGCTGATGCGCAACGCCGGCCTGTCCTTCATCTGCCGCAACGAGCCGCTGCTGGTCGCGAGCGACGACAGCGCCTTCACCCGCGGCTGGACCCGCGGGCAGGAGATCACCCTGCCGATCGCCCATGCCGACGGCAATTATTTCTGCGACGACGGGACGCTCGCCCGGCTCGAGGCCGAGGATCGCATTGCGCTGCGCTACCGCGACAATCCCAACGGCTCGCGCGCCGATATCGCCGGGGTGCTGTCGGAAAACCGCCGGGTGCTGGGGATGATGCCGCATCCCGAACGGGCGGTGGACCCCGCCCATGGCGGCACCGACGGCCGGGCGCTGTTCGCCGCCCTGGCCGGGGCGCTGGCCACGGCCTGACCCGGAGCCCGCCGCCGCCGGCCGCCCTTTCGCGCCGTCATCGCGCGCGCAGCGAAGCAAGCCATGGCCCGCGTATGGATTGCCACGGGGCTTCGCCGCCGCGCGGGTGACGGTTGAGCAGCGCGACGTCATCCCCCGTCATTGCGGGCCGCAGGCGAAGCAATCCATGGCCCGGCGTTCCGCCCCATGGCCTGCCGCGGCCGCTGCGCGGCCCCGCGGGTGACGGGACCGTGCCCCGGGCCCCGAGAAAGACTCTGGCGCGGCGGCGTCATCCGGGCTATCCTGCCCGCAGACCCGGAAAACGGGCGTGAACGAGGCAGATGGCGGTTCCCGATGACGGAGATGGTCTACGGATCGGTCCCGGCGCAGGCCGGTGATCCGATCCTGCCGCGCTGGTGGCGCACGATCGACCGATGGACGATGGCCTGCATCCTGATCCTGTTCGCGGTCGGGCTGCTGCTGGGGCTGGCCGCCTCGCCGCCGCTCGCGGCGCGCAACGGCCTGCCGCCCTTCCACTATGTCGAGCGTCAGGCGGTGTTCGGCGGCATGGCGCTGATCGCGATGCTGGCCTTTTCGATGATGTCGCCGCAGACGGTGCGCAGGCTGGGGGTGCTGGGCTTCGCGCTGGCCTTCGCCGCGCTCGTGGCGCTGCCGGTCTTCGGCACCGATTTCGGCAAGGGCGCGGTGCGCTGGTTCTCGCTCGGCTTCGCGAGCTTCCAGCCCTCGGAATTCCTCAAGCCCGGCTTCATCGTCACCTGCGCCTGGCTGATGGCGGCCGCGCAGGATTTCGACGGCCCGCCGGGGCGGCTGTGGTCGTTCGGGCTGACCGGAATCGTGGTGGCGCTGCTGGTGATGCAGCCCGATTTCGGGCAGGCGGCGCTGATCCTGTTCGCCTGGGCGGTGCTCTACTTCGTCGCCGGGGCGCCGATGCTGCTGCTGATGGTGATCGCCGGCCTCGTGGCCTTCGGCGGCTCGCTCGCCTATCAGTCGTCCGAGCATTTCGCGCGCCGCATCGACGGCTTTCTGGCCGCCGATGTCGATCCGCGCACCCAGATCGGCTTTGCCACCAACGCCATCCAGGAGGGCGGCTTCTTCGGGGTCGGGGTCGGCGAGGGCGAGGTGAAATGGTCGCTCCCCGATGCGCATACCGATTTCATCATCGCGGTGGCGGCCGAGGAATACGGGCTGGTGCTGGTTCTCGTCATCCTTGCGCTGTTCGGGGTGATCGTGGTGCGCTCGCTCCTGCGGCTGATGCGCGAGCGCGACCCCTTCACCCGGCTCGCGGGCACCGGGCTGGCCTGCGCCTTCGCGGTGCAGGCGATGATCAACATGGGCGTCGCGGTGCGGCTGCTGCCCGCCAAGGGCATGACGCTCCCGTTCGTGAGCTATGGCGGCTCCTCGATCATCGCCGCCGGGATCGCGGTCGGGATGCTGCTGGCGCTGACCCGCACCCGGCCGCAGGGCGAGATCGGCGACATCCTGCTGCGCGGACGGCGCGGATGACCGCGCCGCTGCTCCTGATCGCCGCGGGCGGCACCGGCGGGCACATGTTCCCGGCCCAGGCGCTGGCCGAGGAGATGCTGGCGCGCGGCTGGCGGGTCAAGCTCTCGACCGATCCGCGGGGGGCGCGCTATGCCGGCGGCTTCCCCCGGGCGGTGAAGGTCGAGGTGACGGCCTCGGGCACCTTCGCGCAGGGCGGAGCCGCGGCCCGGCTGCTGGCGCCGCTCCGCATCGCCGGCGGCATCCTCGCCACCGCGCTGCGCATGCGCCGCGACCGGCCGGCGGTGGTCGCGGGCTTCGGCGGCTATCCGGCGATCCCGGCCATGGCCGCGGCCTGGCTCACCCGGCGGCCGCGGATGATCCACGAACAGAACGCGGTCCTCGGCCGGGTGAACCGGCTCTTCGCCCGCCATGTGAACCGGGTGGCCTGCGGGCTGCGCCCCGCGGTGCTGCCCGGGGGCGTCGATGCCGCCCATACCGGCAATCCGGTGCGCGGCGCGGTGCGCGACCTCGCCGCCAGCCCCTACCAGCCGCCGCAGCCCGGCGATCCCTCGCAGCCGCTGAACCTGCTGGTGTTCGGCGGCAGCCAGGGGGCGCGGGTGTTCGCGGACATGGTGCCGCCGGCGCTGCTGGCGCTGCCCGAATCCCGGCGCCGGCAGCTGCGGCTCGCGCAGCAGGTCCGCGAGGAGGATCTCGCCCGGACCGCCGCCGCCTATGACGAGGCCGGAATCGAGGCCGACCTGCGGACTTTCTTCGACGACCTGCCCGCGCGCATCGCCGCCGCGCAGCTGGTGATCTCGCGCGCCGGGGCCTCGTCGCTCGCCGATATCGCCGCGATCGGCCGGCCGGCGATCCTGGTCCCCTATCCCCATGCCGCCGCCGGCCATCAGGACGCCAATGCCCGCGGGCTCGGCGATGCCGGCGCGGCACTGGTGATCGAGGAGGCGGCGCTCACCCCCGCCACCCTTGCCGCCGCGGTCGAGGATATCCTCGCCACCCCCGGCCGTGCCGCCGCCATGGCCGCGGCCGCCCTGCGCGAGGGCCGCCCCGAGGCGGCCGGCACCCTCGCCACCATGGTTGAAGCACTGGCCCGCGCCAGCTAGGAGCCCGGCAGTTATGGACGGAAGCCCCCGCATGAACGCCAGCACCAAACTCCCGCTCGATGTCGGCCCGATCCACTTCATCGGCATCGGCGGCATCGGCATGTCCGGCATCGCCGAGGTGCTGCTCACCCAGGGCTATGACGTGCAGGGCTCGGACCTGCGCGAATCCGCCATCACCCGCCGCCTGGCGGCGATGGGGGCGCGCATCCGCACCGGCCATGACGCCGCCCATCTCCAGGGCGCCGAGGTGGTGGTGATCTCCTCGGCGGTGAAGCAGGGCAACCCCGAACTCGACGAGGCCCGGCGCCTCAAGCTGCCGGTGGTGCGCCGCGCCGAGATGCTGGCCGAGCTCATGCGGCTGAAATCCAACATCGCCGTGGCCGGCACCCATGGCAAGACCACCACCACGACGATGGTGGCGACGCTGCTCGATGCCGGCGGCTTCGATCCCACGGTGGTGAACGGCGGCATCATCCACCGTTTCGAATCGAACGCCCGCATGGGCCGCGGCGAATGGATGGTGGTCGAGGCCGACGAGAGCGACGGCACCTTCAACCGCCTGCCGGCGACCATCGCGATCGTCACCAATATCGACCCCGAACACATGGAGCACTGGCACACGCTCGACAACCTGCGCCAGGGCTTTCACGATTTCGTCTCCAACATCCCCTTCTACGGGGTCGCGGTCTGCTGCACCGACCACCCCGAGGTGCAGGCCCTCGTCGCCCGGATCAGCGACCGGCGGGTGATCACCTTCGGCTTCAACGCCCAGGCCGACGTGCGGGCGGTGAACCTGCGCCACACCCCGGCCGGCAGCAGCTTCGACGTGCTGCTGCAATCCGAGGAGGCGACCATCACCGGCATGACCCTGCCGATGCCCGGCGATCACAACGTCTCGAACGCGCTGGCCGCGATCGCGGTGGCCCGGCATCTGGGCATGGAGCCCGGGGCGATCCGCACCGCGCTGGCGGCCTTCGCGGGCGTGAACCGCCGCTTCACCCGGGTAGGCGAGGTGGATGGCGTCACCATCATCGACGACTATGCCCACCACCCGGTCGAGATCGCGGCGGTGCTGCGCGCGGCGCGCGACGCCCTGTCCGCGCGTCCCGGGGCGCGGGTGATCGCGGTGCACCAGCCGCATCGCTACAGCCGGCTCTCGGCATTGTTCGAGGATTTCTGCACCGCCTTCAACGATGCCGATGTGGTCGGCATCGCCGATGTCTATGCCGCCGGCGAGGCCCCGGTCGAGGGCGCGACCCGCGAGGCGCTGGTGGCCGGGCTGCTGGCCCATGGCCATCGCCGGGCGCTGGCGGTGGGCGACGAGGAGGGGCTCGCCCCCTTCGTGCGCGCGGTGGCGCGGCCGGGCGACATGCTGGTCTGTCTGGGCGCCGGCAGCATCAGCGCCTGGGCGCATGGCCTGCCGGCCCGGCTTGCCGAAGGAGGCGCCTGAGTTTCATCTTTCCGCAAATATCCCGGGGGGAGGCGCGGCACGCGCCGGGGGGCAGAGCCCCCCTCGACGACCGGCCGAGGCTGCCACCTCGGGTCACGTTCCAGGGCCACCCCGGTGGCCGACCCGTCAGGAGAAAGGAGCCCCCGATGAGCCTTGCCTTCATCCTCTACTGTCTCTGGGTCGCGGCCTGCGTCGCGATCGAGTTCGCACCCGCCCCCCTGCGCCCGCAACTGCGCTTCGTGGCGCTGGTCACCGGGGCGCTGCCGGTGCTGCTGGCCGCCTTCACGGTCGGGCCGGTCCCGGCGCTGTTCGGGCTCGGCGGCATCATCGCGCTGTTCCCGGCGCCCTTCGCGGCGCTGGCGCGGATCGCCCGCGCCCGGGCCGAGCAGCTTCTGGCCGAGGCGCGGCGCGCCCGTCACGCCTGAGCCCTTGCCCCGGCCGCCCGCCGGGGCCAGACTCGCGCAACCTCAGGAAGGAGGCCCGACTGGCCCGCCCCGAAGACATGACCCCGCGCGGCCGCCTGACCCGCGACCAGCCGCTGGGGGATTTCACCTGGCTGCGGGTCGGCGGCCCGGCCGACTGGCTGTTCCAGCCCGCGGACGAGGACGACCTTGCCGCCTTCCTCGCCGCGCTCGACCGGGAGGTGCCGGTATTCGCGATGGGGGTCGGCTCGAACCTGATCGTGCGCGACGGCGGCATCGAGGGGGTGGTGATCCGGCTCGGGCGCGGCTTCAACGCCATCGACGCCGGCGAGAGGGTGACGGCCGAGGCGGCGGCGCTGGATTCGCGCGTGGCCATTGCCGCCGCCGCGGCCGGGCGCGACCTGACCTTCCTGCGCACCATCCCCGGCACGATCGGCGGCGCGGTGCGGATGAATGCCGGCTGCTACGGCACCTATACCGCCGATCACCTGGAAAGCGTGCGGCTGGTGACGCGGGCGGGCGAGATCCGCACCGTCGCGGCCGGCGAACTGAACCTGCGCTACCGCGCCTCGGACATCCCCGAAGGCGCCGTGGTGACCCGGGCCACCTTCGCCCCGCCCCCGGGCGACCCGGACGATCTGGCCGCCCGTATGGCGGCGCAGCTTGCCCACCGCGACGAGACCCAGCCCTCGACACGCGAGCGCACCGCCGGCTCGACCTTCCGCAA
>Ga0172382_10010261_pt1 | contig 12618 bp, 12 predicted proteins | sample Leawel138RmetaG_FD_122245 | JGI IMG/M metagenome (GOLD analysis project Ga0172382, IMG submission 122245) | Leachate microbial communities from a municipal landfill in Southern Ontario, Canada - Leachate well 138R metaG | ecosystem: Engineered > Solid waste > Landfill > Unclassified | place...
AACATCTCAAGGCGGACCCTTAAGCGCTCAGGGTCAAGGATATCGGCGGCTCTGATGCCCACCCGGGCGGCCTTATCGCTGTAACAGGGCCCGACACCCCGCTTGGTAGTCCCCACGGCCCAGCCACTCTTCTTACTCGCTTCCTCTGCTCCATCCAAGAGACAGTGGAAAGGGAGGATTAGGTGGGCGCGGCGGTCAATAAAGAGGTTCTCGCCAGCTACCCCAGCTTTGGCTATAGAGGCCAATTCACTCTCCATAGTATCGAAATTGACCACAGTTCCGGCCCCAATTAAACAGATAGTTGCCGGATTAAAGATACCTGACGGAATCATGTGGAGGGCGAATTTCCCCTTCTCGTTAATAACCGTGTGGCCGGCGTTATCGCCACCTTGGTAGCGAATCACAATCTGGGCTTTTTGGGCTAAATAGTCGACGATTCTCCCTTTGCCCTCATCGCCCCATTGGGCGCCAACAATAGCACTAACACTCATAGTCAATCTCCTTTTTGCCACACATCTTAAGGTGTTCATCAATATCTATGGCATCCCATGGATATTTTATCCATAGGTCTTCAATTTCTTCAGCGGCAAAGTAGAACTTAATTCCGGCAGGGAATTGAGACCCCTTGGCCTTTCTCTTATTTTGGAGGACTGCGACTGCAATCTCCTTAGGGGTGTGTTGCAGTAATTCTTCTATGCAGTAACTCAAAGTGACCCGGGTATCGTCGACTTCATCGATAAGGAGAATACGCTTACCACTGAGCTGCTGACCCGCCTCATCGATCCATTGAATTTTTTTGGGGTAGTCAAAATGTTGCTGGTCGACCCCATAATAAGAGATTCCTACTGTGAATATTGGACGGTTTATATAGGTTTTCATGATACGGGCCGGGATAAAACCGCCTGAACCAATCGCCACGATTACATCGGGTTCATAGCCGGATGAGACTATTTGGTTACTGAGCGATTTCACCAGCTTGTGAATCGTGTTGTACCCTACATAGTACTCATTGGGCATATTTACTCCTCAACGGGGACCATTTCGGCAATGTAGGGGAGAGTGCGGTAGCGCTCGGCATAATCGAGGCCATAGCCCACCACCCATACATCGGGAATTTGAAACCCCCAATAGTCTAATTTAACGTCGATTTTGCGACGTTCCGGTTTATCGAGTAAAACGGCGGTCTTTAGGGAAGCGGGATTACGTGCCGCAAAATTTCTACAAAGGTAGTCGAGGGTAAACCCGCTATCTAAGATATCCTCTACTATCATCACATCCCGGTTCTCTATATTCTCCCGTGCATCCATAATCAAGCGGACATTTCCGGTAATCTCCGAAGAGTCGGCATAACTGGAGAGGGAGATAAAATCTATAATGTGGGGCACTGTTAGGCGTCGGCATAAATCGGCTAGGAAGATAAAAGAGCCCTTTAAGACACCCACTAAAATCAGGGGTGTTTTAAGGTCCTTGTAGGCTTCATTTATTTGACGGGCCAACTCATCAACACGGCGTTGAATGGTATCGGCATCAATTAAAACCCTGACTAAATCTTTGGTAAGTGGGGGGATTGCAATCGGAGTCATTTCACTCTCCTTTTATCTACACTCTCTACTTCTATGGCATAGCAATTATAGGTTAAAGGTGTCAAGGGGAATCGAATCAATGGCCTCCACAGCGTTGGCATAAATGGGGACATCGGTGAATCCCGATCGCTGGAACTGGTGGGCTACCTGTGATTGGAGGCCGCAGAAAATAACCGTTATACCCCTATTTTTTAAGCGTTCAAAGAGGTTTTCAAGGGCCAGCATAGCACTATGGTCAATACTGGGAACCCCGCGTAACGAGAGGATAATCCTTGACGAACCTTCAATATTTTCGACTGTCTTCACGAAACTGTCTCTGGAGCCAAAAAAGAGTTGACCTGTTACATAGACAAGCCTAGTGTCGGTTAACTCCTGGGTAAGGTTTCTTCCCAATTCGTGGCGGCTGTCAATATTGGCAACGGTTATCTCGAGAGAGGCACTACGCAAGACAAACAACACCATTGCCAGGGCCACCCCAATGACCACTGCAACGGTTAAGTTAAAAACAACAGTGGCCAAGATTGTCACTAAAAATTGGGCAATTGAAGTCTTGTAGCGCTTATGTAGAGAGCGCTTGATACTCTTCCAATCGTTCATCCGCCAAGCGGTCACCATCAACACTCCGGCCAGTGCCGCTAAAGGGATGTGGGCAATGAGAGACCCCAACAGGATGATGGCAGCTAAGAGGACGATGGAGTGGAAAACTGAGACCAGCCGCGTCTTCCCACCTGTTTTAATAGCGACGATTGAGCGGGCGACCGCCGCACAACCGGCCACTCCTCCCAAAAAGGGGAAGATGATGTTACCCACACCTTGGGCCAATAGTTCGCGTTCACCATTCATTTGCTCCCCATTGAGTTTACTTCCTGCGGCACCGCAGAGGAGGCTGGTTATCATGGCAAGCAAGGCTAAGCCAATGGCCGGCATTATAAATGTCTTAATATTGGCCCAATGGAGCATGGAGAAGGTGAGATGGTGGGGAAGGAGTAAAGTCCTTTTAATCTGGCCCACTTCACTTACATTAAAAGGGAGAATTATGTTGAGGATTAACGCAATGATAATACCGGCTAAGGAGCCGGGGAGGGTACGGGCCCAGCTTTTAGGCCAAAAAATCATTATGAGGACGACTAAAAGGCCAAAGAAGAGGGGCTGCCACCGGATGGCAAAACCGTTGGCAAAGTAGTAGGAGATTTTTTCCCACATGGTAATCCCTTGAGAAGAGGCCCCAAAGAAGTTGTCTAACTGCCCAAAGGCGATGTGCAAAGCGATGCCCGAAGTAAACCCCGTAATTACCGGTGAGGGGATAATTGAGACAACCCGACTGGCTTTGAAAAGAGAGGCAATTATTAAGATTATTCCCGAGAGGAACCCGGTTAGGAGGACCCCTTCTACCCCAAATCTGGAGGCGATCGGAAAAAGGACGGCCACCATCGCCCCGGAAGGGCCACTAATAGAGAAAGAAGAGCCCCCCAAAAGACCAATGACAAAACCGGCAATAATTGCGGTTATAAGGCCGGCGGCCCCTTCTAAACCACTGGCAATGGCAAAGGCCAGTGAGAGGGGGAGGGCGACGGCCGCAACATTGAGGGAGGCTAGAAAATCTTTAACGACCCCTTTAGCCGAGTAGCCGTGAAACTCCCGCTTTAAATCTGCAATGTACTGTGCAATCATAAAGAGATATCCTATAAAATTTAGTGCTTATCTTGTGTATACCATTTGCCAATTTTAAAAGCAATAGAGTTTATTGACACAAGAATTAGGGGCCGTTATACTTCAAATCCGGTTACGTCTAGGCTTTCTTCCATGCTAGCCCCCTAGGGCAGTAGAGTCAGACGACAATTCTCTATAAAGCAGGGAGAGAGGTATGTTTACAGAAGTAGATATCGAGACTTTGGAATTAAACCCTTTTACCACCATCTCACAAGAGGGGTTTCTCATCACAGCAGGAACTACAGATAAATGGAACACCATGACGGCTAGTTGGGGGTTTATGGGTTTTATTTGGAAAAAACCGACCTTTGGTATAGTTGTCCGCAATACCCGTTACACCTACCAATTCCTGCAAGAAGGGAACTATTTCACAGTTTCCTTCTTCCCGGCGACTTTTGAAGAGACTTTGCAGTTTTGTGGCTCTAATACGGGGCGTGATACCGATAAAATTAAAGCCACCGGTCTTAAACCGGTGAGCCTGGAACCTTTTATTACCTACGAGCAGGCCAATACGGTATTTTGTTGCCAAAAAGCCTCGCAGACCCCTGTAGACCCCACCGGGTTTGTAGACTCGCGCATTGCTGAGAATTACAAAGAAGGGGATTACCACACCCTTTTCTTAGGGTTCATTGACCGGGTATTAATTAGGGAGTCCTAAGATGGTACTGACTCCAGAGTGCTCCGTAGAACTCCTCACTCTAATGGTCCGCTCCCGTCTCTTTGAAGAGAAGATTGAGGAGTTAACCAATACTAAGCTCATCCACGGGACGACCCACCTAGCCATAGGACAAGAAGCGGTCCATGGCGGCGTCTCGCCGGCTTTAGAGAAAGAAGACTGGATTGTTACCACCCATCGTTGTCATGGCCATGCGCTTGCCAAAGGGAGCCCCCCGGAAAATCTATTGGCCGAATTCTTTGGTCTACGCCAAGGAGTCGCTAAAGGGCTAGGCGGCTCAATGCATCTAATCGATTTAGAGCAGCACAACGCCGGCTCTTCAGCCGTAGTCGGCAGTAGTGTCGCCCTAGCAGCAGGGATTGCCCTTCAACTGAAAAGGATGAACTCTACCTCAATTGTCGTAGCTTTCTTTGGCGACGGAGCCAGTAGCCGGGGGATAGTTCACGAAACGATGAACATGGCCTCAATTTGGGGCCTTCCACTCCTTTTTCTGTGTGAACACAACTACTATGGCATGTCTAGCAAAGCCCAAGATATGGTCTCAGTCGATTCTCTATCGACCCGTGGGGTTGCCTACTCGATTGAGAGTTGTACGGTGGATGGTAACGATTTAGAGGCTGTCTGGGCAGCTGTAAAGCAAGCTTCCACTTTTATAAGGCAAACCGGGCGCCCTTACCTCCTTGAGGCACAAACCTATCGCCTAGCAGGTCACTCTAAAAATGATAACTGTCACTATCGTAGTCGTGAAGAAGAAGAGGAGTGGCGAAAAAGAGATCCAATTGATCTTTTTAAAGAGCGCCTCTTTGAGCGCCACGTTTTAGATGTTGAAAGTTACCACCAAATAGTCTCAGCAGAGAGAGAAAATCTAGACTCTATTGTTAGGCGCCTCATAAAAGAGAGTGATACTCTCTCCCTAGATGAAGCCTTTGGGTATGTTTATGCCCAAGAGGAGCTGTTATGAGGGTATTGAGCTATCGTGAAGCCATTCGAGAGGCTCTTTATGAGGAGTTGGCCAGGGACCAAAATGTTGTTTTGCTAGGGCAGGATATTGGCCGTTATGGAGGCTGTTTTAAGGTCACCAGTGGCCTTTTAGAGGCCTTCGGTCCCCACCAGGTAATTGAAAGCCCCGTCTCTGAAGAGGCTTTGGTCGCCGTAGGGGTAGGCTCTGCCATGGTGGGCATGCGCCCTGTAGTTGAAGTTATGTATGGAGATTTCTCCACTTTAGCCAGTGACCCTCTTATAAACCATGCGGCAAAACTCCACTTCATGTCGGGAGGGGCGCTAAAGGTTCCTTTAGTTTACCGCACTCCGATGGGGGGTGGTACAGGGGCCGCGGCTCAGCACACCCAAAACTTGGAGAGCCTCTTTACCAATATACCGGGACTGAAAATAGTCTGGCCGGCTACCCCCAAAGATGCTAAAGGACTCCTGAAGAGCGCCATCAGGGACCCTAATCCGGTTATCTTTCTTGAACATAAGGGGTATGACCTCGAGGGAGAGGTGCCGCAAGAGGAGTACGTGACTCCTTTGGGAGTCGCCGAGGTCAAAAAAGAGGGACACGATATCTCAGTTATCAGTTATGGCCACGCGGTTTTTACCGCCCTGGAAGCTGCCGACCTTTTGGAAAAAGAGGGCATAAGTGTAGAGGTCGTTGACCTGCGCTCCTTAAAACCGCTGGACACCCCGGCACTCCGCGCCTCTGTTAAGAAAACAGGGCGGGCTCTGGTTTTGCATGAAGCGCCCCTGTTTGGAGGTTTTGGCGGTGAAATAGTGGCGCAGATTGTCGAGGATGCAGAGATCTTCTCGCACTTAAAAGGGCGCATTAGACGCCTCGGAGGTTTGGAGATGCCTACCCCTTTTAATAAAGAGTTAGAGAGTTCAATGGTCCCTAGTGTTGCTAAGGTTGCTCAAACCCTCCGCTCAGCCGTGAAGGAAAGCTCTTATACCGGTAAAGACCATCGCTAAGCCGGCCTCATCACAAGCGGCAATTACCTCTTTATCCCTTATTGAGCCTCCCGGTTGGACAATAGCTGTTACCCCTCTGCCGGCCATGTAGTCGATACTGTCACGGAAGGGGAAGAAGGCATCCGAGGCGAGTACAGAAGCTCCTTCGCCTTTAGACAAGGCAATTTTGAGGGCATCAATACGCGACACTTGTCCTCCCCCTATCCCTTTTGTAACACCCCCTTTAGCCGTGACGATTGCGTTACTCTTGACGTGTTTGACAACCTTCCAAGCGAAGAGGAGGTCTTCGATCTCCTCAGAGGAGGCCTCTCTTTTAGTGACCACTTCTAAATCTTCTTTTTTTAGCACGTGGTTATCGCGTTGCTGCACCAAAAGGTCGTCTCCAATAAAACGACCGGTTAGGAGGGGCGTTAAAGGAGGAATCTCACCTGTCGCGATTACCCGCAAGTTGGGCTTCTGCTTTAAGACTTGGAGGGCCTTAGCTGTAAAGGAGGGGGCTAAAAGGAGCTCAATGAAAAGGGGTTTGAGAAAAAGGGATACCTCTTCAGTGACTTCACGGTTAAGGGTCACAATCCCTCCAAAGGCACTGAGGCTATCGGCATTGTAAGCCTTTTTAAGAGCCTCTAAAGGGGTGGCCCCTTGCGCCACGCCACACGGGGTGGCATGTTTGACAATTACACAGGCCGTTTCGCGAAACTCCCGGAGGGTCTCGACTGCCCCATAGGCGTCGTAGAGGTTGTTGTAGGAGAGCTGTTTTCCTTGCAAAGGAGGACACTCCAACAGAGAAAACTTGTCAGTTTTGGAATTCGCCTTGTAAACGGCCCCTCTTTGATGGGGATTCTCGGCGTACCTTAAAGCGAGGGGAGCTTTAGTGAACGATAAGGGTTTAAGCAGAGGAAACTCCTCCTCATTAAGATAGTTGAAAATTAGTGCATCGTAGTGGGCTGTGTGGGCAAAAGCCTTAGTGGCCAATGTCTTACGAAGATGGTATGGAACAGCCCCCTCTTCAAGTAAATATTTTTGGATTGCAGGGTAATCGGTGGGGTCACTGAGAACCGTCACCCAACCAAAATTTTTAGCAGCTGAGCGCAGCAGGGTCACTCCCCCAATATCTACTTGTTCGCAGGCTTCTTCCAGAGTGACAGACTCTTTCTTGATAGCCTCTGCGAAGGGGTAGAGATTGCAGACGACTAAATCGATGGGGTCAATCGCATGTTTAGTTGCTTCTGCTTGGTCTAAGTGGCGACGGGCAAGGATTCCTCCGGCAATTTTGGGGTGGAGAGTTTTAACTCTTCCCCCGAAGATCTCTGGGAACCCGGTATAAGAGGCAACCTCAATAACTTTGATGCCCTCTTTTCTAAGTTCCTGGGCGGTGTTCCCGGTGGAGATGATTTCGACCTCTAGAGAGGTGAGGGTTTGGGCCAATTCTATGAGGTTAGTTTTGTCGCTGACGGAGATAAGGGCCCTTTTGATGGGGGTGGCTTCTTTGTTCATACTAATTATTTACCATATTTTGGGTTAAAGTAGCTAGTCTCTTCCCCTTTTATTTTTTTTAATGACTCGTTACAATGGCCAAAATGAAAAGGATTCGTAAAGAGGCATAAAATGGAAATAGATGTACGTAGTCTGCACCCTTTAGAGATAAAAGTATTGAGACATATTAAGGGTGGACAAGCAATTACTACTCAATTGCTCATTGATGAGCTAGCTTACAGCATTGGCCATTGTAACCAAGCTCTGAGTTGGCTTTTGGCAAAAGGTCTTATTGAAGAGACAGGACGTAAATTACGCACCCTCTATGAAATAACCCCCTTAGGCAAAGAGCAGGCGGAAGTAGGGACTCCCATGGAGAGGATTTTTAAGCTTCTTAAAACGCAAGGCCCCCACACACTGCCGGCAATAGCCGAAAAACTCTCTTTGGAAAATAGTGTGGTCGGTTCCACTTTTGGGCTCCTCTCAAAAGGGGGTAGCTGCCGTATGGCAGAGGGGAAAAGGGCAGAGGTGGTCACCAGCGAAGCGCCGCGAGAGCTGAGCATCGCTAAAGACCTCCTGAACAGGGCCCTTGCCTCACCTTTGGAGCAAGAAGAACTCACGCCTGAAGAGGCCGCATTTGTGCAGAATAATAGTAAAAAGAGGGGTTCAGCCTCCTCCGCTTTTAAAGTAGTGGAGCGCGAAGATGTGACTTATAAGGTGACGGAGGAGGGGCTTAAAACTAAAGAGGCCCTTTTGAAGGCCAATATTACCGGAGAAGAATTGGGCTCTCTCACCTCTGCGATGCTAATCTCTGGTTCATGGAAAGGGAAAGAGTTTCGGCCTTACAACTTGAATACACCCCCCGCACGCCTCTTGCTGGGACGTAAAAATCCTTACTGTACTTACCTTGAATGGGTAAAAGACAAATTGGTCTCATTGGGTTTTGAAGAGTTTGACGGACCCCTTGTAGAGAGCGAATTCTGGAATGGAGATGCCCTTTTTATGCCTCAATTCCACAGTGCCCGCGATATCCACGATGTCTACTATTTAAAGGACCCTGCTCATATCAAAACAATTGAGGAGCCCTACTTAAGCCAAGTAGCTCAAACCCATGAAGATGGGTGGAAAACAGGGAGTAGAGGTTGGCTCTATCCGTTTGACAGAGAGTTCACCCGTCGCCAAGTGATGCGTTCTCAAGGGACTGTTTTGTCGGCAAAACAGCTGCCAAAAGCCAAAGTTCCCGGCAAATATTTTGGTGTTGTGCGATGTTTCCGTTACGACCAAGTCGATGCCACCCATGGAGCCGATTTTTATCAGACGGAAGGGATCGTTTTAGGACAACACGTCAACTTGAAAACTTTGCTGGGGCTCCTAAAAATGTTTGCCGAAGAGGTTGCCGGAGCTGAAGAGGTGAAATACGTTCCCGGTTATTTCCCCTTTACCGAACCCTCAATTGAGGTCCACATCAAGCACCCCACCTTGGGATGGTTTGAATTAGGGGGCAGTGGAATCTTCCGCCCGGAGGTGACGCAGGCTTTGGGAATCGACGTCCCCGTTTTAGCTTGGGGTTTAGGAATTGACCGCATGGCCCTGATGCATTTGGGTTTAAATGATCTGAGAGAGCTCTTTACACCGAATATTGAGAGTGTCCGTATGAGGAGAGGAAACTAATGCCTAAGATTGAGGTTCATGAAAAACTATTTAATACACTGCTAGGTGCTACCTACAGCCATGCCGAGTTGGAAGCGATTCTGCCGGTCGCCAAAGCTGAGCTTGATGGCTACGATGAAGAGGAGAGGTTGTACAAATTTGAGCTGAACGACACTAACCGCCCTGATTTGTGGTCAGGCGCAGGGTTGGCCCGTCAATTGTCCTCTTACAGAGATAAGACAATACCCCAATACGACTTCTTTTCAACGGCCCAAGAGACCCTAGATAGTGAAGGGCGACGACTAATTGTTCACAAGAGCGCCCAAGAGGTGCGCCCTTATTCGATTGGTTTTGCTGCTGAGGGGAAGGTTATTGACGAGGAGATCCTTCTTAACCTAATCCAGTCTCAAGAGAAACTCTGTCACAATTTTGGGCAAAAGAGGAAGACGATTGCTATTGGGGTCTACCGCTCCGATTTAATCGAATACCCGGTCCACTTTGAAGGTGTTGACCCCGATAAGGCCCACTTTGTGCCCCTCCATATGAGTGAAGATTTAACGCTACGGCAAATATGTGAAAAGCACCCTAAGGGAATCGAGTATGGCCCCATTGTTGCCGATAAGCCCCTTTTCCCCCTCCTCTACGAGAACCGTGGAGCAGTCCTCTCTTTCCCACCGGTCATTAACAGTGCCCACGTCGGAGCGGTTGAGGTGGGCGATGAGCGTCTCTTTTTTGAACTCAGCGGTACTATTTTAGATGACTTACTCTTAGCTGCCTCTATTTTAGCCTGCGATTGTGCCGACATGGGGTACAAGATTTTACCGGTACTCTGTGAGTACGAGTTTGACACCCCTTACGGCCGAGAGATTACCGTCCCCTACTATTACCAAGAACCGGCCGCCTGTGACCTCTCATTTCTCCGCAAAACGCTGGGAGAAGAGTTAACCAATGATGCTATAGTTTTAGCTTTGAGGAAAATGGGGGTTTTTGCGATAACTGATGAGCATAAGGTTTATATCACCATTCCCGAGTTCCGTAATGACTTCCTCCACCCTGTCGATATCGTTGAAGATGTGATGATTGGTCATGGCCTCAACAATTTTGAGGTTGAGATGCCCAGTGAATCGACGGTGGGGCGCTTAAGTGCCGCTGAAATTTTTAGTCGCAAAGTGAAAGACATTATGGTGGGGCTCTCTTACCAAGAGATGATTTACAACTACCTTGGCTCTAAAAAAGAGTATATCGACAACATGTTAGTCTCCGGTGAGAGCTATATTCAAATTGCCAACCCGATGAGTGAAAACTACGAATTTGTACGCCCCTCCATTATCCCTTCGTTGCTAGAGTCGGAGAGTGTGAGTGCTCACGCCCCCTATCCCCACTCAATTTTTGAGATTGGCAAAGTTGCCTTTAAAGATGAGGATGAGGTATCAGGGACTACGACCCGTAACTATCTTGGTTTTCTTTCAGCGGGCAGTGATGCTGACTTTAACCAGCTCAATAGTGAACTCGCCTCCCTCTTCTATTTTCTGAAATGTGAATACACTATGGAGGCACTAAAAGACCCCCGCTTTATTGAGGGGCGCTGTGGATCCCTAGTGACCAACGGGACAATTATAGGGATTTTTGGTGAGGTTCATCCGGCGGTTCTAGAAGAGTGGGGCATTACTGTGCCCACTGTAGCCTGTGAGATTGATTTAGATTTAGTGAGAACTAAGGGATTACAAAAGAGGCCTCAATAGCGTAGCGCTCCTCTTGCCCCTCCGGGGAGTATAACCGGACAGTTGTGCTCTCTAGGGGGATAACCCCTTTCGTAAAGATATAATCGATCCGTTCGGCGATTTTTACCTCTCCCTCTATTAGGTAACTCCACGTAATTCCAGGGTCACTGAGGGCATTGAAGTGGGTGGCTCTCCAAGTGTCTCCATAGCCCCCCTCTCTAAAGTAGTCACTGCCGGGCCATCTTTCAGTACTCCTGTAGGGATGGTTGGCTGCAGTCTCAAACCAGTCTTCACTGGAGGGTTCTGCTAGGGCTGCAAATACGATGGTGGGGGAGGCCCCGGAGGGGACCTCAATAGGGACTCCATCTTGTGGCCGCTTCATCAAGAGATTTTTGAGGTTATCATAGTTGCCGGTTTCCACCATGGCAACCACTAGTTTAGAATGGGGATTAAAAGCGAGAATCAGCTGCCCCTTCGGCGTTTGAGTTAATTTGTAGGGGGTGATTAGCATACTGCGTTTAGCGAGACGGTAACTTGGTTTGTTGAGCCTGGAGGCGATGTAATCTAAGTGCGCTTCATGACCAATAATGGCCACTATTTCAGAGGAAGTATTCTCTAAATTGGTCAATAGTTCATCGAGTAAGGCCTCAGAAGGCTCTTGTGGCAAAGGGACAAAGAGGGCTTCAAATTTTACTAAAGGGGTCTCTTTAAGTTCTAGGGGGTACTCTATTGAGGCCAGTTTTGTAGCCACAAATGAGCTTTTCTCTGTTTCCCGAATGAGGGCTTTAGCTCTCTCATAACGGTAGGTCATACAGGAAGAGAGTCCTAAAACTACTAGGGCAATGATGAGCAAAGTAAAAAAACGCTTCATGCCTGCTCAACCTCAGCCAGGAAAGCAGCAATCTCTTCTCCGTGACTTTGGGGGGTAACCTTAGGCCATTTTTTGATAAGTTTGCCCTCTTTGTCAAAGATGTATGTGGAGCGGATTATCCCAACAGTGGTTTTCCCAAAACTCTTTTTCTCCCCCCAGGCTCCTAAAGCTTCTAGGAGTTTGTGATCAGGGTCACTGAGGAGGGTAAAATGGAGATGGTATTTCGCCTTAAACTTCTGGTGTGATTGCACAGAGTCTCGACTTACCCCGATAATCACCCCTCCTTGACGATTTATGGCAGAGCTGTAGTCTCTAAAAGAGCACGCTTCAGCAGTACACCCGGGGGTGTTGTTCTTAGGGTAGGCGTAGAGGACAATGTATTTTCCTTTAAGGGCCTCAAAGTTGAAATCTTTATTTGTATCATCTTTTAGGACGATGTTGGCAATAGTTTCACCAATATTAATCATAGTCACCTCAAGTTATGACTCATCGTTAAAGAGTGAGTCAAATAGTGTGCGAGCCTCTTGTTGTGCAGAGTGGGACTCTTCTTTTAAGACAAAGAAGTCACAAAAATTAGCGACATCTTTGTAAATTACCGGTTCATCAATCCCCTCACGACACTCGTGGTAAGCCCCCGGGTCCCAGAAGCGACAATTCAAGCAAATCTTTAGGGGGCGTGCACATGCAGAGCAGACACTGGCATACCCAATAACGGTTCCCGAGGGGATTTCTGTTTTACAAAAATGACAGTTAGCCATACCCCTAGTGTAACAACCCCAATGGGGGTGGGGCAAGTGAAATTTAGAGGTGTAGGTTATCACAGGAGGTAGTAACATTAAGCATCCCCTTAAAAAAGGGGATGAAATAAAAGAGATATCTACTACTACTTGAACCATTACCGGTTTGACCAAAACAGTAATGAGTAGATTATAAGGTCTAGATAGCTAATTTTACAAAGACGAAACTGCA
>Ga0172382_10010262_pt1 | contig 12618 bp, 13 predicted proteins | sample Leawel138RmetaG_FD_122245 | JGI IMG/M metagenome (GOLD analysis project Ga0172382, IMG submission 122245) | Leachate microbial communities from a municipal landfill in Southern Ontario, Canada - Leachate well 138R metaG | ecosystem: Engineered > Solid waste > Landfill > Unclassified | place...
AATAAATCCGCAATTGCCGCTAACACACCCACTTGATAGGCGGCTCGCGCACCACCACCTGATAAGATCAGAGCTGTTGTTGTGTTTTTTTTAGCATCCAGCGCTAATTTAAGCGTAGACGTTTGCTCCTGTGTATTCAATACAGCTTCGCCTCACCTTCAGGTCGAGTTTTAAAACGTCGATGTGCCCACAAATACTGCTCTGGCTGTGCTGAAATAGCCCGTTCAACCCATTGATTAATACGTAAACAGTCGTGTTCATCTGAGTCACCTGGAAAACTTTGCAGTGGTGGCTCAATCTTTATCAAGTAGCCCTTACCATTTGCTAAGCGTGTTTGCGTCATCGGGATAACCTGAGCGCGTCCCAATTTAGCAAATTTACTGGTTGCCGTTACTGTAGCAGCTGGTATGCCGAAAAGTGGCACAAAAAGACTCTGTTTGGGACCATAGTCTTGGTCAGGTGCATACCAAATTGCCCGCCCCTGCCGCAGTACTTTCAGCATGCCCCGTACATCTTCACGCTCAATCGCTTTAGCATCAGCATTATGACGCTCACGCCCACGGCGCTGCACATAATCAAAGACTGGATTTTTATGTGCCCGATACATGCCATCAATGGTGTGGCGCTGTCCTAATAAAGCCGCACCTATCTCTAAGGTGGTGAAATGGATGGCCATTAAGATAATTCCTTGGCCCTGCGCTTGCGCTGCTTGCAGGTGCTCTAAGCCTTGCACTTGCAACAAACGGCTTAAACGCTTTTTCGGCCACCACCAACTCATCGCCATTTCAAAAAAAGCGATCCCCATAGAAGCAAAGTTTTCTCGTACTAATTGCTCACGTTCAGCCGTGCTTAACTGAGGGAAACACAACTCAATATTGCGGCTAACAATATGTCGTCGACTGGCAGCGCCAAGCAGCATTAACACACCCAAACCACGGCCTAGACGTAATAAAATCACATAAGGTAACTGCGTTAGCAACCACAAAATAGCCAACCCAAACCACAACAACCAGTAACGCGGATGCAAAAAGGCGATATCAAATCCAGAATGCTTCATACTCAACATACCAAACAGCGTAAAAGATCGTATTCTACATGGCTTATTCGTTTGCAGCCTGCCATGCTTAACGCTATAACTAACTTTTAATCTTTACAATCCATAGAGCCGTCGATGAATCAAGCAGATCTTCTTGAGAAAGCGCCTGTCTTTCAACTTAAAGGCAGTATGCTTGCCTTAACTATTTTAGAGCTTTCATCCAATGAGCTTGACCGCCTAGATATCCAATTGGCGGAGAAAGTTGAGCAAGCACCGCAATTTTTCCAAGATGCACCCATTATTTTAGCCCTCGACAAATGCCTACAGAGCGCGCAACCATTAGATTTAGTGCGCTTATTGAGTATCTGTCGTAAGCATGGTTTACATACTCTAGCGCTACGCGCGGAACATCCTGAGCACTTAGCCGCAGCGCAGTTGTTAGATTTAGCCGTCATTCCTCCAAGTGGTGCTCGCGAGCGGCCCTTAGCGATTGCAGCAACAGCTGAAATAGCGACAGAGCCCAGCTTTACCCCAGCCAGAATCATTACCCAGCCGGTGCGCAGCGGCCAACAAATTTACGCAAAAAATACTGATCTAATCGTAATGGCCGCGGTGAGCGCCGGATCTGAACTTTTAGCCGATGGTAACATCCATGTCTACGGCCCCTTAAGAGGCCGCGCACTTGCCGGCATCAATGGCAATCTCGAAGCGCGTATATTTTGCCAACAAATGAGCGCTGAAATGTTGTCCATTGCGGGGCAATATAAAGTTGCGGAAGATTTACGTCGCGACCCTTTATGGGGAGAAGCGACACAAACCTATTTAAATGCAGAACACTTAGAGATCTCTACACTCTGATATATACCTTTGTGTTAATGAACTCTTTATAATTAATTCATCAACCACCCTTTACTCTATTAATAAGGTGACCCGCTTGTCTAAGATTATTGTTGTAACATCAGGTAAAGGCGGCGTTGGCAAAACCACCACCAGCGCAGCGATTGGCACTGGCCTCGCCTTACGTGGGCATAAAACAGTCATTGTCGACTTTGACGTTGGCTTACGTAACCTCGATTTAATCATGGGGTGCGAGCGCCGCGTGGTGTATGACTTTGTTAATGTTATTAATGGTGATGCCACCCTCAACCAAGCGCTGATCAAAGATAAACGCGTGGAGAACTTATATATCCTAGCGGCCAGTCAAACCCGTGATAAAGATGCTTTAACCGTCGAAGGCGTTGAGAAAATCATTACCGAACTGGCTGAGCAATTTGAATACGTGATTTGTGATTCGCCAGCCGGTATCGAGAAAGGCGCGCATCTAGCCATGTACTTAGCGGATGCAGCCATTGTCGTAACCAACCCTGAAGTTTCTTCAGTGCGTGACTCTGACCGTATGCTGGGTCTACTCTCGAGCAAATCTAAGCGCGCAGAAGAAGGTCGTGAGCCGATTACAGAACATCTGTTACTGACTCGCTACAGCCCAGAACGTGTTGCTCGCGGCGAAATGCTGAGTGTCGAAGATGTCGAAGAAATCCTGTCAATCCAAATGATTGGTGTTATCCCTGAATCGCAAGCGGTACTCAAAGCCTCTAACCAAGGTGTACCTGTTATTCTTGATGAAGAAAGTGATGCCGGCCAAGCTTACAGTGATGCCGTCGACCGTTTATTAGGCAAAGAGGTGCCGCACCGTTTTCTGGAAGTCCAGAAAAAAGGTTTCCTCCAGCGTATGTTCGGAGGTAAAGAGTGAGTATTTTAGATTTTCTTAGATCCCGAAAAAAAGCGCCAACAGCATCTATTGCAAAAGAGCGCCTACAAATCATTGTTGCCCATGAACGTGGTCAGCGTGATGAGCCGGACTATCTACCAGCGCTACAAAAAGAGCTGGTAGAAGTCATTCGTAAATACGTCAACATTGATCATGAGCAAGTGCAAGTGGCTTTAGAAAATCAAGGCAGCTGCTCTATTCTTGAGTTGAATATTACGCTACCAGACCGCTAAATCTAGATTATCAAAGCAGTCATTATTTGGCGGCCCATCGGCCGCCAAATCTATTTATGGGGTACGTTATGCCGCTGTCCAGCATTGAAATCATCTATGCAGACTCCTATATCTTAGTGGTCAATAAACCCACTTTATTGTTATCTGTACCGGGTCGTGCAGAAGACAATAAAGATTGTTTGGTCACGCGCCTGCAAGAAAACGGCTATCCCGATGCGCGTATCGTTCATCGTTTAGATTGGGAAACCTCCGGTTTGATTATTCTCGCCAGAGATGCCGACAGCCATCGTGAGTTATCACGTCAATTTCATGATCGTGAAGTCGATAAATGTTACACCGCATTATGCTGGGGTAACCTAGCTCAAGAAGAAGGCAAAATCGAGCTACCACTACGCTACGATCCGCCAACTAAACCACGCCATGTCGTCGATCATGAGCAAGGCAAAAATGCCCTGACCTTCTGGAAGGTGCTGCAACATAATACTGATCATTGCCGCGTAGAACTCACTCCATATACCGGCCGCTCTCATCAGCTAAGAGTGCACATGTTATCCATTGGCCACCCGTTACTCGGTGATGGTCTCTACGCACACCCGCAAGCGCTACAAGCGGCACCACGCCTGTGTTTACATGCCAGCGCGTTAAGCTTTACCCATCCCCACTCTAAACAACGCTTAGATTTTAGCTGCCCAGCGCCCTTTTAAAAGGATATACAGCACTGCATATCCATACACCAAGCACATGCATTACACTGCAGCATAGAACTCAGTATTGAAAAAGGCACTGTATGTCACCCCATGAAGCCTTACTTGCTTTACGGCACTATTTAACCAGCCAAATTCTTGGCCAAGAACGGCTCATTGACCGCTTACTGATTGCCTTATTGGCTGATGGGCACTTACTGGTTGAAGGCGCCCCAGGCCTGGCAAAAACCAAAGCAATTAAATACCTTGCTGAAGGCTTAGAAGCGAGTTTTCAACGCATCCAGTTCACTCCTGATCTGTTGCCTTCAGATATCACCGGTACCGATATTTATCGTCCGGAAAGTACGCTTTTTGAGTTTCAACATGGCCCTATTTTCCATAATTTAATTCTAGCCGATGAAATCAACCGCGCTCCGGCTAAAGTGCAGTCAGCACTACTGGAAGCCATGGCCGAGCATCAGGTCAGCATCGGTAATAGCACCTATGCCCTACCCAGTTTGTTTTTGGTCATGGCCACACAAAACCCCATTGAGCAAGAAGGCACCTACCCGCTGCCCGAGGCACAGCTCGATCGTTTTTTAATGCATGTCAAAATTGGTTTTCCTGATGCGCAAATAGAACGAAAAATCCTCCAGCAAGCTCGTGGTATTGCCCTGCATGGTGAGCAAAAACCATTACAGCAATTGAGCCAAGACACTATTTTCGCGGCGCGTGAAGAAATCCTCAATTTGTATATGGCCGATGCCATGGAGGAATACTTAATCCAACTGGTGATCGCCACTCGTACCCCAGCCAAATACGACCCGCAGCTGGCCAAGTGGATTCGCTTTGGTGCCAGCCCGCGCGGCTCTATCGCTATCGATCGCTGTGCGCGTGCTCATGCTTGGTTAGCTGGCCGCGACTTTGTGAGCCCTGAAGATATCCAAGCAGTGTTGTTTGATACCTTACGCCACCGTATTATTTTAACCTTTGAGGCTGAGGCCGCTGGAATTGATCAAGACCAGGTGCTGCAACATTTACTCGATGTGGTAGCGGTTGCCTAATGGATATGCAGGGGCGCACGCACATTGAGCTGCATGATTTATTAGACATGCGTCATTACTTGCACAAAATTCAGTTATTTAGCACACCTCTACAGCACAGTGCCTTACTCGGCTTACACCGCTCACGTTTACGTGGTCGCGGTATGGACTTTGATCAGGTGCGTGCTTATCAGGCCGGCGATGATGCGCGCAGTATTGATTGGCGTGTCACCGCACGGACCGGCGAAGTCCATACCAAAGTGTTCCATGAAGAGCGTGAACGCCCAACATTCATTCTCGTTGAGCAAAGTTTGCATCTGTTTTTTGCCACGACAGGCTGTTTTAAATCAGTACTGGCTGCGCAGGCTGCCAGCTTGTTTGCTTGGGCAAGTTTGCAACACAATGATCGCATCGGCGGTTTAGTTTTCGATGATAACGGTGTCACGCATACCCCAGCACACCGCAATAAACACAGTGTTCTGCATTTTTTACATGCGATTGCCAATGCCAATCAGCGCCTGCAACAGCCGGTGACTGACGGGCTCAGCAATCCCTTACCCGAGGCTCTACAGCAAGCACGGCGCCTGATGCGTCCGGGCAGCTTGATTATTTTAATTTGTAACGAGCGTCATTTGAATGATGAAACCAGTCAATTACTACGCCGCTTAGCTGAACACTCAGAGTTGGTTTTACTACCGCTTTCTGATCCTCTGGAGCATTGCTTACCTAAAATAGGCTATGCCAGATTTAATAGAGGTGATAATAGTGTCGGTCTTAATACCCATGACAGCACTGTGCGCCAGCAATGGCAGGAGAAAGGTGCGGCTTATCAATTAGCCTGGCAAAACCTCGCGCAGCAACTCAGTGCACCCCTGCTACCACTGAGTACGCAACAGCCGATACTGCAGCAATTACAAGCCTTCAACCTGCAACAGACGCGCAGCACAGACGGTACAACATGATTAGTATCGAGCAGCTACAACCCATTATTTTGCCGCCCCCTATTAGCGCGTGGCCACCGGCTATTGGCTGGTGGCTGCTTGCCCTATTAGTGATTATCCTGTTGGCGGGATGGCGTTACCTGAGCAGCGCCAAAACTCAGCCTCAGCCACCACTCAACCGTGATCCCTTACGTGACAGCGCTTTACAGCAGTTGCATGCGTTGCCAAAACCGCATGGCGGCGAACAAGTTGGCCCCTGGTTGCAACAGCTGAATCAATTGTTAAAACGTATCTGTGCTACACGCTACCCTGAGTATGCCAGTCACACCCTGAGCGGACGTGAATGGTTAGCATTTTTAGACAGTCGCTGCCCGGCTGCTGGACTTACGCGCTGGATGATTTTAGTACAGGGCGCCTATCAACCTGATTGCCGCTTAGACGATAAATCCATTGCTCAATTGCAACAGGCCGTCGACACCTGGATCCGTAAACATGTTTGAATTTGCCTGGCCATGGTTGTTCCTATTAACTCCTCTGCCGTGGTTGATACGTACTTTTGTGCCCTCTTTACAGCATCAGGATGTGGAGTTGCGTACACCTTTCTCTAGCGAAATCGATGAACTACAGCATGCTCAGCGTAGCGCTTTACCACGTTGGCGCAGCCACGCTGTTGTGTATGGCTTATTGTGGCTACTGTTACTCTGTGCTGCTGCGCGACCACAATTGCAAGGCAGCCTCGAGGAACAAACGACCACAGGACGCGATTTATTAATTGCGGTGGATGTCTCGAGTTCCATGCTCTATAGCGATATGCAATTAGACGACAACAACGTTTCGCGGATGGAGTTCGTCAAACACTGGCTGGATAATTTTATTGTCCAGCGCCATGGCGATCGTTTGGGCTTGATCTTATTTGGCAGTCAAGCGTACTTGCAGGCGCCACTCACCTATGACCATCAGAGCGTACGCACTTGGGTGCAAGAAGCTCAGCCTGGAATTGCCGGTAATAACACTTCAATTGGCGATGCGGTGGGGCTAGCGATCAAACGTTTGCGCACGCGCCCAGCGAACCACCGCGTGCTCATTTTAGTCACCGATGGTGCCAACACCAGCGGTGTAATGTCACCCGTAGCCGCAGCGCAACTGGCGGCGCGCTATCAGATTAAAATTTACACTGTGGGTATTGGCAGCAATCAAACTGATAATTTACAACAGTTGATTGAAACCAGCAGCCTGGAACTGGATGAGCAAACTTTAAAAGATATTTCTCAGGTCACCGGTGGTCAATACTTCCACATCACCAATAGCAGCGATTTAGCCGATATTTATCGCAGTCTCAACCAACTCGAACCCAGCGCAGACTATCAAATCCCTAAACGTAAGACGCAAGAACTGTATAGCTGGCCTCTAGCTGCAGCACTTTTACTGAGCATGCTGCTGGTTGCCTTGCGTGTTTATAGCGCATACCGCCAAGTTCCAGCGACTCAGGAGTGCAATTAATGTCATGGCTGATCACGCACTGGCCAGAATGGACACGCCCCTACTGGCTGCTCTGCATACCTGTTAGTGCCCTCTTACTCTGGGCACTTTATCGAGTGCACCAATCACAATACGATTGGCGATCATTATTACCGCAAGCATTCCATGCAGTTTTATTAAACATTGGAGCACCACGCCAGCGTAACGCTCGCTACTTCTTATTAGGTTGCGCGTGGTTATCCGCAGTATTAGCACTTATGGGCCCCAGCTGGGAAAAAAACAGTGAACAGAGCAACCACGAACAACATCTAGCCCCCTTAGTGATTGCGATCCAACTGACCCATGATGTCCTGGCCAATGATTTACCCCCCAGTCGCTTACACCACATTCGCGAAAAAGTACTCAAGGTGCTGGAAAAACGTGAGGCCGCTTATACCGCGTTAGTTGTCTACTCAGGCAGCGCACATACTCTGGTACCACTCAGCAATGATTTACTCACCAGTCAAAATCTACTACAAGCACTGCAGCCCGATCTGATGCCAACACCTGGGTTACGTGCAGATTTAGCGATAGAACGCGCAATCAAGTTATTACAACAAGGTGCGCAAGGCGAAGGCCAGATTCTACTGATCAGTACTGGTATGTCGGTTCACGAGCAAACCAAGATCCAAAAATTACTTAAGCCGCACGCTATACAACTGAACATTATGGGGGTTGGCAGCACAGACGGCGCCCCTCTGACAGATTCAGTCGAAGGGCATTTTTTGACTGACACATCAGGTGCCATTGTTATTAGCCGACTCAATGAGACCTCTTTGCAGCTACTGGCTAAACAAACAGGCAGCCCTTATGTGCAACTTCGTTTGGATGACAGCGACCTTGCGGCATTGGATATTTTCACCCAAACAGAGAGCAACTTCAGCACCGGTATTGTCGGACACGCAACAACTCAGCAGGATCAAGGGTATTGGTTTATTTTACCGATACTCTTACTCGCCGCTACTTTTGCACGACGTGGCAGTCTGCTACTGATACTGGTTTGTCTCCTGCCTATGTCGTCATTTGCCTTTGAGCTTGATAATTTATGGCTTCGCCCTGATCAACAAGGTGCAAAACTCCTAGAGCAGCAGCCTGAGCTAGCCGCAGAGCACTTTACTGACCCGTTATGGCGCGCCACAGCTTTGTATTTAGCAGAGGACTACCAGGCTGCTGCCGAGCTGTTTGCCGACTTTGATACGGCCGAGGCGCACTATAACCGCGGCAATGCCCTTGCTTTATCCGGTTTACTGCCAGAAGCGCTGAAGGCCTATCAATACGCGCTCAGCCAAGCCCCGGATATGCTCGCTGCACAGTACAATATAGCGGTGGTTGAAGAGCAGCTAAAGACCCTCCAAGAGACCAAGACTGATAATAAAGAGACGTCTACACCTAAAGCTGAGTCGGCATCAGGTGCAACAGAATCCTTTAGCGCAACGACGCCCTCATCAACAGCAACGACAACGTCTGAGCCTTCACAGCAGAATGATATATTGCTAACCGAACCGAAAATAACACCATCACAAGTACTCAACAGCACACCACCCTCAGCACAGTTAAGCCCCCAGAACTCAACAGCAGCGCAGCAGTCTGAAACGCTTCCAGCAGAACCGCCGCTGCACTTAGAAAGCTGGCTTGAACAAATTCCTGATAATCCCAGCGAGTTGTTAAAGCGTAAGTTTTGGTATGAGCAAAGTATGCAGGAGTCAGCACCTTGAACACTCGTAACATTGCTTTTTATATCAGCTGGCTGCTGTTGCTGTACATCACTCCAGCGCAGGCAGCAACCTTTACGGCAACTGTCGACCGTACTCAGCTCAATGCCGGTGAAAGTGTCGAGCTCATTTTAGAGTCTGATGACACAGCGCAATTTATCGCCCCAGATCTTGCGCCCTTAACACCTTTTTTTGAGCTATTGGCCAGCAAACAAATCAATCGCTTTAGCTCCGTAGCCGGCGCTCAACGTCCTATTACCCAGTGGATACTGACACTCCTACCGAAGCAAACAGGCTTTGTCATTATCCCGCCGCTCACCTTAGGCAAACTGCAAAGCGCACCTATTAACCTCTATATCAAAGAATTAAAAGAGCAACCTATCGCACAACTTGAGCCGGTGTATATTGATACTCAGCTTGACCAAGAATGGGTCTATGTTCAAGCTCAAGTCGTACTCACTTTACGTATTTACCACGCGATTCCATTATTTGCGGACAGTAACCTCACCCCACTACTGATAGATAATGCCCGAGTTGAACAGCTGGGTAAGCCGCGTACTTTTGAGCGGCATATCAATGGCGTACGCCACGGCGTGATTGAGATCGATTATGCGATTTTTCCACAGCAAAGCGGGCTGATTGAAATTCCAGCACAAACATTTTCAGCCACCTTGGCCGGTCATGATCCACATTCTCTGACACCGTTTAAAGCAAGTCCAGGGCAGCGTATTCAGGTCAAATCAGCTCGTATTCCGTTGTCGGTGAAAAACATCCCCAGCAACTACCCAGCCGATGCTGCATGGCTGCCAGCCAAACAGGTTAACCTTGAACAAAGTTGGACACACAGCCTCGACACGCCGATTACTGCAGGCAGCGCCATTACCCGTTTACTAACACTACGTGTTGAAGGATTACCGAGTTCACAGTTGCCCACACTGCCACTGAGCGCCTCTAACGCTTATAAAGTTTATGTCGATAAGCCCTCATTCAGTCATCAATATACTGAGCAAGGATTATTCAGCAGCCGTGATGAACGCCAAGCTTTTGTTTTTGAAGCAAGCGGTCAGCATACCCTGGCAGAGATTCAACTGCCGTGGTGGAACACCCGTACTGATCAACTTGAGTATGCCAAGTTAGCCGAGCAACCACTGCTGGTGACCGCTCAAGTACTAGGTCATAACACCGATGTTCTAAAGCCAACAGACACGCTCTTAACCACATCGGTGCTGGATATCTACCCGCTTAGATTCTGGCAAGCATTGAGTGCTTTTTTTGCCATTCTAAGCTTTATTGGCTTTAGTTTATGGTGGCGAGCGCGTCACCAGCCAGCGGTGCTGGTATCCAGCAGTGGACCCAGCCCGCGTAACTTGCAAGATGATTTAAAACGAGCCTGTTTATCCAATGACCCAAACAGCACCCGTCAAGCGCTGGATGCTTGGGCGCGCCAGCACCCTGAATCCTTGGTGGACATGGCCGCGCGCGATAGCACTCTCAGTGAAGCGCTGGATGCTTTAAATAGCGCGCTCTACAGTGAAAACTACAGCGACTGGCAAGGTCAGAATCTGTGGCAAGCTATTCGTCAGCTATCATTTGAGGTGCAGGTTAGCACGAGCAGTGAAGATCAGCTGCCACCACTGTATCCACCCTAAATAGCCTATTGATAGTGCCTGTGGCGTATACTATGACGAATGAGAGACTTTCGTTACTGCTGATAAAGCGGTATGGTTTAAGGCATTTATGACCGATCTATGGCGCTGGACAAGCTTGTTCAGCGTATTTATTTTTATGACCTGCCCGTGAGAGAACGACTAAGATGGCTGATTTACCAATCGATGATTTAAATATTGCTTCTAACGTGACGCTGATCACTCCAGAGCGACTAAAAAATAAAATACCACTCAGTGAGCTAGCAGAGCGTACCGTTTCTCACGGTCGACAAGTGGTTCGCGACATTCTGGATGGCACCGATCACCGTTTATTTATTGTTATTGGGCCCTGCTCTATTCATGATTTAAAAGCCGCACATGAATACGCCGACCGACTCAAAGCCTTAGCTGACGAAGTCTCAGACACTCTGTTTTTAATTATGCGCGTGTACTTTGAGAAGCCTCGTACCACAGTGGGCTGGAAAGGCTTAATCAACGACCCCTACCTTGATGATTCTTTTAAAATTGAAGATGGTTTGCATATTGGTCGTAAGCTACTGTTGGATCTCGCTGAAAAAGGCTTGCCAACGGCCACTGAAGCGCTGGATCCAATCTCACCACAGTACTTGCAAGACTTAATCAGCTGGTCAGCCATTGGTGCGCGCACCACTGAATCTCAGACCCACCGTGAAATGGCCTCGGGCCTCTCCTCTGCTGTTGGCTTTAAAAACGGTACTGATGGTGGTTTAACCGTAGCTATTAATGCCCTGCAATCAGTCTCCAGCCCACACCGTTTTTTAGGTATTAACCAGCAAGGTGGCGTCTCTATCGTTACCACCAAAGGTAACTCCTATGGTCATGTGGTCTTACGCGGCGGTAACGGTAAACCCAACTATGACTCAGTCAGCGTTGCTGTTTGCGAACAAGAACTGCAAAAAGCTAAAATCAAAGCCAATATTATGATTGACTGCAGTCACGCCAACTCCAATAAAGACCCTGCGCTACAGCCGCTGGTGCTGGACAATATTGCCAATCAAATTGCCGATGGTAACCAGTCCATTAGCAGCTTAATGATTGAAAGCCATCTTGGTTGGGGCAACCAATCCATCTGTGAAGACCTTAGCCAGCTCAAATATGGTGTATCAATTACCGACGCCTGCATTGACTGGGATACTACAGAAAAAAGCATCCGCAGCATGCACGAAAAACTGAAAGATGTTTTACCCAAACGTCAACGCAGTTAAGTGTCATAGAAAAACGCCCAGTTTAGACTGGGCGTTTTTTATTAAGACTCGTTTTATTGTGGGTGACGCTGTACATAGGTCGCGATATACGAGCAACTCGGAATAACCTTAAGCTGATGTTCTTTAGCGTAAGCAAAGGCTGCTTTAGCAAGCACTGCTGCGACACCTTTACCACGTAACTCATTGGGCACAAAGGTGTGGCAAAAATCGAGCGTATGCTCATCCACTGTGCGATATTCTAATAACCCTTGATAGCCATCAATCACAGCTGAAAAACACTGCTTTTGGACATTATGTTCAACCTGGATCGGCTCACTCATCTGTACCTCCAAAACCATTATTTATCGTTAACTTAGGTCTTCAGCATACACCTATCGTATTGCAGTGTATCGTAAGCGCCCTTAAATCAGCATCTTTTAACTCGAGCTATCCAGCTTCACACTAATACTTATCTTTTTGAAAGGGGGTATTGGTTATGACTTCACAAGATCGCCAGCAATTCTGGCAGCAACGCATTGATGCCTAGCAGGTATCGGGTTTATCCGGTGTGGCTTTTTGTAAGCAACGCGATTTGAATAAAGCGAATGCGATTACACGCATCGGCTGCTGGGATCACGCTCGGCGTAAATTTGTTGAAGCCGATAAAAGCGTTAATCCTAAAGCCAAAACCAAGACAGACACCCTGAGTAAGACCGATGTAGCGCTGGGCTATATCCGCAAACTCTATCGCGTAGAGAGTAGCATCGACGATAAAACCGACGAAGAGCGTTTACAGGCGTGGCAAGCAATCAGCG
>Ga0172382_10010265_pt1 | contig 12617 bp, 8 predicted proteins | sample Leawel138RmetaG_FD_122245 | JGI IMG/M metagenome (GOLD analysis project Ga0172382, IMG submission 122245) | Leachate microbial communities from a municipal landfill in Southern Ontario, Canada - Leachate well 138R metaG | ecosystem: Engineered > Solid waste > Landfill > Unclassified | place...
CCACAGGAGAAGTATGAGATAGCATCAAGATACCTTATCCCCCAAGAGCTTAAAAAACATGGACTGCGAAAATCAGAGCTTAGCATCTCAAAACCTGCACTTAAAGAGCTTATTCATAGCTATACGCGTGAAGCAGGTGTACGTAATCTTCGCCATCGTCTTGCAAATATGTCAAGAAAAGTTGCTCGTGAGATACTTGAGAATCCTGAAATCAGCAAAGTCTCTTTGACTCTAAAAAATCTCAAAGACTATTTTGATAAAACAATCTTTGAGATAGAAAAAACAACAAAAGTTCCGGTTGTTGGAGTTGTTAACGGTCTTGCATGGACGGCAGTAGGCGGTGATGTCTTAAAAATTGAGAGTATTCGTATAAAAGGCAAGGGTACTATGCAGCTAACAGGTAGCCTTGGTGATGTCATGAAAGAGTCGGCGCTAATAGCTTATAGTGTAGTAAAGACATTGATAGATACTAAAAAACTAAAGATAGATGCGCAAAACATTCCACTTACAATTAAAGAGAGGGAAGAGAAAGCAATAGTTGACTCAAGTGAAGTCTATAAGCGTTATGATTTACATGTACATGTTCCAGACGGTGCAACTCCAAAAGATGGTCCGAGCGCCGGTATCGCTATGGTAAGCGTTATATCTTCGATTTTGAGTTCTAGAAAAATTCGCTCAGAAATTGCGATGACCGGTGAAGTCTCATTAAGCGGCGAGGTTCTTCCGATAGGCGGGCTTAGGGAGAAGTTAATAGCCGCGCATAAAGCAGATATGAGCAAGGTGCTTATTCCTATAAAAAATCTTGAGAGAGACTTAGAGGATATTCCAAAAGAGGTAAGGGATTCACTTGAGATAATCGGTGTTAGTAGAATAGAAGAGGTTTTAAAACACATCTTAGTGTAAAACCTCTTCTTGGCTTAGATAGTAATTGAGTCTATTCTTTGAGTCAGTTCACTGTTTCTTATAGGTTTCATTAAGAAACTATTTGCTCCAAGCTCTAGGGCTTCTGTTTTTTTAGTCTCATCCGTAGTTAATACAATAATTGGAACCTGCTCAATATTCTCATCAGAGCGTACAATCTTAAGCATTTCAAGTCCGTTCATAACAGGCATGATGATATCTAAAAGTACAAGATTTATATCACTTCTTGTTTTTATGATATCAATAGCTTCAACTCCGTTTTTTGCTTCAATAACCTCTTTTACATTTGGGTTTTTCATAAGCATCGATTTAAGAAGCTTAAGGTTTATCATGTCGTCATCCACTGCTAATACTATTAATTCTTTTGACATTTTATCTTACCTTTTTAAGCATATTTGTTAAACAGAGATTGAAGTAGTTCTCTGTTTACTACATTGTTAATAATTTCATCTACATACTCTTGCTGCTGTGTTGCATTTTTGTCTATAGAGTCATCAATAAGTACAATATGAGAATCAAGACCGCTTGAACTGCTTAAATTTCTAATGCTTGAAGAGATGTTGGCTAAATCTAAATCATTGTACTCTTTGTCAAAAAGAACAACTTTGTAAGAGTAGTTTTCAACCAGTTCTCTAAAATCTATAGGTGAAGAGACAACTTCATAAGTAAGCCCCATTCCCTCTATGATTTTTGTGTAGAGTCTTGTTTCAAAGTCACTCTTTTTTGCTAAAAGTATATCTGCTCTATACTCCGCTTCATCTGGGTGCTCTACTGCTTCAGCTAGTTTTTCTATAATTGCTTCTTGTGTAGCACTGCTACTGCTATCCTCTTTATGCTCTTCTTCTTGTGTATGACTATTTGCTAAATCTTTGACTTCAACTATATGGTTTGCTAAAAAGTGATTTAGAACCGAGATTATTTCTGAACGCACCAAAGGCTTAGTTGTATACTCATCAAGTCCTGCTGCTAGGAATTTTTCTCTATCGCCCTTGAGTGCATTTGCGGTTAGGGCAACAATAGGAACATGCGGCTGCTCATAATCCTCTTCCCACTCTAAAATCTCAGCCGTTGCTTCAACACCGTCTAAAAACGGCATCTGTATATCCATGAAAATCAAATCAAAATTTTCATCTTTTCTTTTTTGAAATGCATCAAGACCGTTATTTGCTATTGTAACATTTAGTCCTAAGTCTTCAAGTGTTCTTTGAATAAGTTTTTGATTTATAATATTATCTTCTGCAACCAAAACATTTGCAACAAATCTTGATGTGTTGAGGTCAAATTTTTTGCGAGACACTTTTTTAACAACTTGTGTCGAAGCATTTGACATAACATAGTTTTCAAGCGTTTGCTTTATCTTTGAGGCATGCAGAGGTTCGTATAAGACCTTAAATATATCAAGACCTAAACTATCTATTTTTTTCATTAGGTTTGATTTTGTTAAAACAATAAGCTCCTGAGGCAGTTTTGAAAGCTCCTCAAGAGTCTCTTCATTTGCATAATCATAATCAACAAAAATCAGGTTATAGTTTACATCTTTTTGAAGAAGAGCTATTTTGCTTACATCTTTAAAGGTTGTGTATCCTACACCAAAGTAATCAAGATACTCTCTTAGATACTTATCTTGCTTTTTAATTTTCATTGAATCGCTTAATATAAGTGCTTTTAGAGTGCTAAAGCTATCTTTAGTACTCTCGGTAAGAGTCTCAACTTCTTCAAAATCAAGAGTAAAGAAGAAGGTTGTACCTTCTCCAACTTTACTATCGAGATCTAGTTCTCCGCCCATTAAATTTATAAAACTGCTTGAGATAGTGAGTCCTAGACCGGTACCGCCGTATTTACGTGTAATTGAAGTGTCGGCTTGTGAAAATGCTTCAAAAATTTTAGATTTTTGCTCATTTGTTACGCCTATACCGCTATCTTGAATCTCAAACTTAATTCTTGTCTTGCCTATTTCGCTAGACTCTACTCTTCTTATGTTGACATTTATAGAGCCTGCGTTGTTGGTAAACTTGACTGCATTTGAGAGTAGATTAATAATGACCTCTTTGAGTTTTGTAGGGTCGCCTTTGAGTGGAAACTCAAGGCTTGGATCAACGTAACAACCAAGGTTGATGTGCTTTTCACTAGCACGAACGGCATAAACTTCAACAGCACTTTCAAACTCTGTTATCGGATTAAAGGCAATATTCTCAATCTCAAGCTTGTTGCTCTCAATTTTAGAGAGGTCAAGAATGTTATTGATAATTTCAAGAAGATTTTCAGAACTCTTTTCAATAATATCAACAAACTCACTCTGCTCCTCTTGCAGACCGGAGTCTTTAAGAAGCTCGGTAAATCCAACAATACCGTTAAGAGGAGTACGAATCTCATGAGACATATTTGCCAAGAACATAGATTTTGCTTCACTTGCTTCTTGAGCAGAGATTTTATCCTTTTTTGTCTGCTCAATAATCTCTTCAAGTAGTTCATAAGCCAAGTCTGTACCTTGAGCTGTATGAAGATTTATTTTTCTATCTTGTGAGTCATAATCCTCTGCAACCTTTTCTAGTACCTCCTCGAGGTGTTTAATGTTTTTTGCAATCTCATTTGAGAGTATGTATCCTAAAATAGCAAGTATAATAGCAATTAACCAAGCTGAAAAGGTAAGTACCAATACTTGCAGTGAATCTTTTTGCACATCTTTTGCTCTGCTGTCCATCGCATTAAGAAGTATGTTTTCAGCTTCGGAAATTATATTGATTTTCTCAGATAGCATCGTAAACCATATTCCTGAAGATATATCATACTCTCCACTCTCTGCAAGAGATATAATAGCCGTTCTCTCACTATTTATATCCTCAAGCAGCTCTTGGGTATCTTCTGTTTTAAATAGTTGATTTAGCTTGTTTGCTAAGTTTCTATTTTGTATTCCCTCATAGTTTATTGCGTCAGCCCTACCTATAAGGGAAATCCATGTGTTTAGGTCTTCACTTGTCAACTGAGCCGAACGAGAGATGATATATGACATATACCCTCTCTCAACTCCAGAGGCCTCTTTGGCGTTAACCATAGATATGTATAGATTGTAAAGTTCGTTAATCTCTTTATCAATCTGATTCTCTGTAATTTGCTGTAGTTGACTTACAAAGTTATCTTGTGCCGAGCTATATACATTTGTAAACATCTCCTCAAACTCAATCTTGTTTTCATCTACAAGAGGTCTTATTGATTTAATTTTTTCAATAGAGGCAGCGGTGCTGTGCAAATTTGCACATGTAAGGCAGGCGGAGTTGTCGTTATCGCCTTTGTGATTGTGTAGAAGCTCATTCTCCTCTATGTATTTAAGATAGTTCTCTACCTTTTTGTCAACGATTTTTCTCTGTTCATTTAAAGACTTTAAGATATTTTCTGTTTGATTTCCAAGGTACATTGCACTCATACCGCGTTCTCTAGCGATATTTCCGACTACTTCATTTAAGAGCTTGTTTTGATCTAGTTTCTCTTGGAGTTGCTCGGCTGCTCTGTATTCAATAAAAGAGTTGTAAACAAAGTAGCTGCTCATTACAAACAGTACAATAATTGGTAAAAGACTTATCAGTCTTAATCTATTTTTTAATCCAAGTTGCATCGTTTATCCTCTTTGGTTTGAGATTAAGTTTAATTTCGAGACTATATTTTTAATGAGAGCGCTAAGGGTTGTGTTGTCGCTAGAGTTAATAATAGCCTTTAACTCGTCGTCAAAGTCATGAATTCTCATATTTTCACTCATTCCTCTTAATTTTACTGCAGCACTTTTACAAGCAGTTAGGTTCTCTTTGTTGTCAGACTCTATCATTAAGTCACATAGCCCTTTAGCTTCATTTATGTAATCTTCAAACAGCTCATTAAAGCTCTCTATATCTAGACCCATCTCTCTGGCAATTATGCTCTTGTCATAGGTGGATTCAGTATCCAAGGTACTCTCTATCTCTTCTGAGATTAATAAATCCTCATCAATAGCCTCATCTTCGATTGCTATATCTTGAGCTATAAACTCATCATCTGCTAGTTCAGGAATCTCAATGGAGTTTGGAACTTGAGAGTCATCAATAACTACATGTTCAGATGGGATATCCTCTTTTATAGATAGAACAAAATCATCATCATCAAGCTCTTTGCTCTTCTCTTCAATGGTCTCTTGCTCAATTGTTGTGCTATCTGCTTTAGAGAGTTTGTCTATAATTTTGTAGAGTCTATCAAGATTTTTCTTTATAAGGTCGTAATCTTCTAGTGTATTGACTTTGCTTAACGCATCTAAAGCATCTTCTATTCTTAGGTTTGCCGCAACACCTTTTAGTTTGTGAGATTGTATTTTTAAGTTGTCTAGCTCTGCATTTTCGGCCGATTCATAAAGGTCGTTTTTAAAGCTTTTTGCTTGAGCAATAAAGTCTTGAATAAACTCTTCTACTAGATCAACAGGTAATCCAAGCTCCTCTGAAGCTGTTTTTGGATCGTAGATATAGTTTACAAAAGGATTCTCATCTTCACTCTCAATTAACTCTTTTTCCGGCTCCTTTGTAGCAACCTCTTTATTCTGTTGAAATTCAATTTCTTCAAAACTCAACTCAGGAGTAAAATCTTGCTCATCCTCTTCTATATCAACATCAAGAGAGAGGGTTTTTTCAAGATCTATTTTTGGAGTAGGTTCAATCTCTTCATGGTCGGGCTCATATGGGTCAAAAGATATCTTAGGTTCACTGCTCTCTGGAGCTACCGGTGCATGGTAGAGCTCTTCGGGTAACGGCTGTGCTTTTGAGAGCGGCTTTTTAGCAATATCTATAGAGATTTGCTCACTTTGGGCATCTGAGAGAGCTCTAATGTTTGGTAGATTTATTCTATATGCTTTCTCTGATGGGTTATCAACTAGGTAGATTGTTTTAATATCTATAGAGGTAGTGTAGTTTTTGCCTTTGACATTAATTACTACTTTAGGATCTACACCGCTGTCGCTGCATATAATATAATCAATCCAGTGAACATGTTTAAAGTTATGTATGTAGCCCGGAGTTTTTACAAAAAGGTCTGAAAAATCATCTGCTTCATTTTGAAGTTCTGCCATATTAGAGAGTCCAAGAGCTCTTAAATAGCTCTCATCAATTCCTAAAAACTCTTTTTTGTGATTGTAGATTAACATTTGAACCCTTTAGTTTGTTTTGCTATTTTTTTGTTGAATGTTTTTTCTTGGAGAAGGTTTGCTAACTGATATAAATCCGGTCATCTGCTCTTGTTTATTGAAGATTGGGGCAATCTCAATGTCTACCCAGTAGTAACGTCCATCTTTGCGAAGATTTTTAATCATACCGTTGTAAACTTGACCGCTGTTTAAGGTTTTGTGCATTTTTTCAAAAGTGGTACTATCAGTATCCGGATGTCTAATTATGTCATGATTACTACCTAGCAGTTCATAGAGGGAATAACCGGATATTTCACAAAATTTTCTATTAACAAAAGTTATATTACCGTTTAAATCTGTTTGGCTGATGGCAACCTTGCCTTCATAGATATACTCTTCATCTTTTGGTATGACTTTGTCCATGAAAAACCTTTTTACAATATAGTAAGTGTTATAAGTTGCACTAAATATAGCATTAATAAATTAAAAAAAAACTTATTTATAAATATCTTTTATGATATTGGCATCTTTTATGTTTAAAACAGAACTTATGTCATCAATGCTTACGGTTTTAAGTGCCTCAAATGTACCAAAATGTTTTATAAGCTTAACTATTTTTGCTTGCGATATGCCCTTTAACTCTAAAAGTTTACTCTGTTTATCTAGTTTTAGTTTAGTTTTTTTATGAAAATTTATCGCGCATCTGTGGGCTTCATCTCTTAACTTTTGTACCCACTGAAGTCTTTTGTCACTCTCTTTGAGTCTAAAAGTATCATTTTTTGTGTGAATAATGTCGCTTGCTTTTCCTTTTGCACGATGAGCTTTACTATCTACTTTCTCTTTGGATATTGCAATAACATCAAGAAAAATACCGTTTGATTCTAAAATATCTACCGCAAGATTTAGAAGTGTTGCTCCCCCATCTAAAACCCACAAATCAGGGGGAGAGTTTTTTGAAAAGCTCTCAACTCTTCTTGTTAGAGTCTCTCTCATCTGTGCGTACTCATCTCTCGCTTTTAAGTGATATGTTCTGTAGCTTTTTTTATCAAATACCCCGTTTTCATATACTGCCATAGCTCCGACTGTTGCAACTCCCGACATATGAGAGTTGTCAAATATCTCCACTCTAAGCGGAACTCTTTGTAGAGAAAAAAGCTCTTTTATCTCTTCTAATGCTATGCTCTTTTTCTGCTTTGCCTCTCGTCTTAAAAGCTCTTGGGCATTAATAAGAGCAAGTTCTATAAGCTGTTTTTTATCTCCTATTTTAGGAACTCTAATCTCTGCTTTTTTTTCAAATATAGTTGTAAGATAACTCTCTATAATCTTCCTGCCCTCAAAATCAGATGCTACTAAAATCGGCGCTATAATCGGGGGCTTGCCGCTTGAGTAAAAATCCATAACTACTCTTTGGTACAACTCATCTTCATCATACCCCTCATGCAGCTGTATATAGTCATGAGAGGAGGATATTATCTTGCCCTCTCGCATAAAAATCCTTACGACGACGGCTCTATTTTGGGTATGTTTGAGCACAAATATGTCATAATTTTCATCGCTTGCAAAATCTATCTCACTCTTAATCTCTGAACGACTTATTCGCTCGTATCTGTCCCTAATTTCGCCCGCCTCTTCAAATCTTAAATTTTGGGAATAAAAGAGCATCTTCTCATGCAGTTTTTTCAAAAGTGTCTGTTTGTTTTGAATTAACTCTTTTGCTAAGTCAAGCTCTTTTGCATAAGCCTCTTTGGAGACATCTTTCTCACATGGTCCAAGACACTTATCTATTTGATAGTAGAGACAGAGTTTTTTTGATTTAAGAGACCCTTTCTTCTGCACAAGACGGCATATTTCATAGATAGAATCCAAAATATCTCTTGCTCCTACAGAGTATGGACCGTAATATTTTATATCTGCAGACTTTATAATTTTTCTTGTTATCTCAAATCTAGGGTACTCTTTTGAGTTGTCTATATAGATATATGGGTATGTTTTGTCATCACGAAGAAGAATATTGTATTTTGGCATGAGCTGTTTTATAAGTGAATTTTCCAAAATTAATGCATCATGCTCAGAGTTTACCACTATGTAGTTCATAGAGACGGTTTGTGAAATCATTTGCGTGATTCTGCTTGATAGATTTGTATTTGGCATGAGCTTGGGGGTAAAGTTAAAGTAGCTTTTGACTCTTTTTGCCAGATTTTTTGCTTTTCCTATGTAAAGCAAGCGTCCCTCTTTGTCAAAATATTGGTAGATTCCGGCAGAGTCAGGCAGCTGTTTAATTATCTCTTCAAGCTTCATTTTTGTTGGCTTTTTTTATAATTTCTTGTATCGAGCGAATTAAAGAGTTTAGTTTTTCATCATCTACATTTATATCAAAATCTCCGCTTGAGCGCTCCTTATAGACCTGTTTTATCTCTTTGTATTTTGGTGTGTTACTTTTGGGTGAATGCGTTACAAAAGCTTTTATCTCATCAAAAAGAGACTCGTTGCACTCTTGGCACTCAGAAGGCATGTGAAACTTTAAAGCACTTTTAATACTTTGTATATTATTATCAAACTCTTGTTTCCCGATGGGGTGATTAAATACGAAAAAAAGAGTTCTATTTTTTATATAGGCGAAGTTAATCATTCTCTGCACAGGCGGAGTAAACATTGATTGTACGATTTTAATACATTTATAATAAGATAACTTAGAGAGTTGGGGTCTGCTTTGAAGAGAATTTATAATTTGACTAGCGTTTTTCATACGGCAATTATAGCAATGTTTTTGTTAAGTTTGAGTGGGTGTGGATATAAAGCCGATCCATACTATTTAGAAGAAGCACCGCAAAGTGATAAGAGTATAGAGTTTATTATCAAAAAAAGCGACAATAATGAAAGCAGCAGATGAAATATGATGTAATAATTGTAGGTGCCGGAGTAGCAGGGCTCTATGCCGCTATGCATCTTCCACGCAGCAAAAAAGTTCTCATTATAAACAAAAGAGAGACTTTTAAGTGCAATAGTTTTTATGCGCAAGGTGGGATTGCTTTGGCAATTGATAAAGAGGATATTCCTCTACACATAAAAGATACACTTGACGCAGGAGCGGGAATTTGCAACGAAGAGGCAGTAAAAGTTTTAAGTGAGAGTTCAAGAGCTATCATTGATGACCTCATAGCACGTGGATTTGAGTTTGATAGAGATAAAGATGGAAAACTGCTCTACACAAAGGAGGCGGCGCACTCCAAAGAACGCATACTTCATGCCGGCGGTGATGCGACAGGGCGTTACATGCACTACTTTTTGTTAAAACAGAATCCACACCCTATGCTTACTGATGCTAGAGTCGTAGATCTGCTTATAGAAGATGGTGAGTGCTACGGTGTTACAGTACTTGACCACAGAGAGAGCAGAAATATATATGCAGATAATGTAATAATCGCAAGCGGAGGAGTAGGCTCACTCTATGAGTACCATACAAACGCTCCATGCATCAGTGCAGATATACAGGGTCTTTGTGTTTTAAAAGGGATAGAGCTTGCTGATATGGAGATGATGCAGTTTCATCCAACCGTCTATGTTGACAACGACTCTGCTCAAAAACTGCTTTTAACAGAAGCCTTAAGAGGCGAGGGTGCTACCATAGAGGATGAAAAGGGAAGAAGATTTCTGTTTGATTATGATGAGAGAGGCGAGCTTGCTTCAAGAGATATAGTAAGTAAGGCAATATATGACTATAATAAAAAAACGGGTATGCAGACATATCTCTCGTTTAAAAATTTTGACCACGTCTACTTTACAAAGAGATTTCCAAATATTTATAAAAATCTTAGGCTTTTAGGTTTTGATGTTCCAAAGCAGAGAGTTCCGATTTCACCTGCTTTTCACTATGCAATAGGCGGAATTAAAACCGACATTAATGCAGCAGTACCTAATGTTAAATCTTTATATGCAATAGGTGAAGTTGCATCAACTAAGGTTCATGGTGCAAACAGATTAGCTTCAAACTCTCTTTTAGAGGGTCTTGTTTTTGCAAAACGCGCTGTAGATGATATGCTAAAAAAAGAGCATGTAAAAAGAGATGTCAAGTTTAGCGTTAGCGATGAGGTTATGAGTCTAAAGGAGGATAAAGCCAAAAAGAACCTTCTGCGTAAAATCATGTGGGAGAATGTATCTATTGTAAGAACAAAAAAGGGTTTAAATAGCGCATTAAGTCAGATTAATGCTCTTTTAAAAGAAAAAATTGGTAAACTTCTTAAATTTCGTTTACTGACTGCAAGAGAGATTGTTGTTGCGGCATTAGCAAGAGATGAGTCAATCGGCGTACATTTTATAGAAAAGGATAGCAATGATTAAATTGTTAATTATTATGTTTAGTTTTAGTTTTGCTTATGCAAGTTCAGGCGGTAGTGCGGAAGTTATTCCAAACTTAACGTTTACATGGGTCGGAATTGCAGCGCTAATTATATTTGTTATAGGATACTATTTTGTTGCAATGGAGGAGAAATATCATATAGATAAAGCTAAACCCGCTCTATTTATCGGTACTTTTATGTTTATATTAATAGCGATTTACTATATGATAAATGAGCTTGACATGGGTCTTGTTCATACTCAGGCACAACATCTAATTCTTGAGATTGCTGAAATTTTCTTCTTCTTATTTGTTGCTATGACATATATTGAGACGCTTATTCATATGAATGTATTTGAGAAGTTAAAATATAATCTTATCTCAAAAGGGTATAGCTACAGAAAACTTTTCTGGTTAACCGGTTTTTTAGCATTTTTTCTATCCCCAATTGCCGATAACTTAACAACTGCGCTTATACTCTCAACCGTGCTTATTACTATTGAGCGTAATAAAACATCGTTTTTAGTCCCAGGTGCTATAAATATAGTTGTTGCAGCAAATGCCGGCGGTGCATGGAGCCCGTTTGGGGATATTACCACTCTTATGGCTTGGACGGCAGGAAAAGGCGCATTTACAGACTTTATGTTTCTCTTTCCGGCATCAATTGGAGGCTATTTAGTCACTGCCTTTTTGTTAAGCAGGTTTGTGCCTGAAACTCAGCCTGATTTTGATGTATCAACCGAAAAAGTTCCTGAATTAATGCAGGGCTCTAGAAATGTAATTGCTCTTGGTATAATTACAATAGCTTCCGCAGTTCTTTCTCATCAGCTTCTTCATCTTCCGGCTATGTGGGGTATGATGTTTGGTTTGGCTCTCTTAAAACTTTATCAGTACAGACTTAAGAGAAAGTATAACTCTCGTCTTAATATATTTGAATCGATGAGTAAGATTGAGAACAATACGCTTCTCTTTTTCTTCGGAATACTTGCTGCTGTTGGAGCTCTTTACTTTATAGGTTGGCTAGGACTTGCCGCCGTAGTTTACGATCCATCTGTTTTAGGTCCTACATGGTCAAACATAGGTGTCGGTTTTCTCTCGGCAATTGTCGATAATGTTCCTGTAATGTCGGCAGTTCTTAAAGCAAGCCCTGAAATGGGACTTGATCAGTGGATGCTTGTAACCTTAGCAGCTGGAGTAGGTGGATCAATGATATCCTTTGGTTCAGCTGCAGGAGTCGGTGTTATGGGTAAACTCCCGGGCATCTACACTTTTGGTGCACATATGAGATATGCATGGACTATAGTTATAGGTTATTTTGTCTCTATTGCTATCTGGTATGTTCAGTATGAAGTGTTAGGCTTCTATATTAAACATTAATCTTAATTATTGTATCCTTTCACAATGTGAAAAGGGTACACCCCTCTTAACGCCTCTTTGGCACTTCAAAACACTTTTTTAAAGGTAATTCAGATGACAAATGTCAGCATCATAGTTTTAGATTTTGGTTCTCAATACACACAACTTATAGCGCGTCGTTTACGTGAAGATAAAATATATTGTGAAATTCTTCCATACCACGCTAGCATAGAAGAGATTAAAGCAAAAAATCCTAAGGGTATCATCCTGAGTGGCGGACCATCTTCCGTATATAGCAAAGACGCATATGAAGTAGATCAGGCTATTTACGATATGGGTATTCCAATTCTTGGTATCTGCTACGGGATGCAAAGAATTGCAGTTGATTTTGGCGGCAGCGTCATAAGAGCAAGCCACCATGAGTATGGAAAAGCGGAGCTTAAAATAATAAATGTAGGGCAAGACTGCTCACCACTTTTAAAAGATTGTGATGATGATAGAATTGTTTGGATGAGCCATAGCGACAGAGTAGATGTACTGCCGGATGGATTTGAACCTATCGCTACATCTGCTAACTCCCCTTATGCTGCAGTTGCAAATGAAGAAAAACGTATATATGCAATGCAGTACCATCCGGAGGTTCAGCACTCAGAAGAGGGGTACTTAATGCTTCGTAACTTCGCAAAAAATATCTGCGGGGTTACCGAAAAATGGAAGATGGAGCACTTTTTAAAAGAGCAGATTAAGATTATTCGCCAAAAGGTGGGGAGCGCAAAAGTTCTTTGCGGATTAAGCGGAGGAGTTGATAGCTCTGTTGTAGCTGCAATGCTTTATGAAGCAATCGGCGATCAGTTAGTTCCTGTTTTTGTA
>Ga0172382_10010268_pt1 | contig 12615 bp, 9 predicted proteins | sample Leawel138RmetaG_FD_122245 | JGI IMG/M metagenome (GOLD analysis project Ga0172382, IMG submission 122245) | Leachate microbial communities from a municipal landfill in Southern Ontario, Canada - Leachate well 138R metaG | ecosystem: Engineered > Solid waste > Landfill > Unclassified | place...
GAATGGCATTTGGAGCATCGTTTTTTATTCACTTTTATCAGCCAAAATAAAAATGTTCATTTAACTCTATGTCTTTCTTATAGATACCCCACTTTTTAGCAACTACATTTTTTTCAATACACCAAATTTGATGAATATATATAGTTGTACCAGAATAATTCAATTACCCTATTGTGGATGGTATACCGAAGTTTTTAAAAAAATTCTCCTCTTACATATGAATTTTTCAGAGATGTAAAATATCCCTTCCAACAAATAGGACTTCCCCGTCAAGTTTCGCCTGACACCCCTTCAAAGAAGGGAAATTCATAATAAGTTTCGCCTGACTCTCCAAAAAAGTGATATTATAATTATCAAATATTTGACAAAGATATATTAACATAGCGGTAAAGGTTAAAGATATTCTCACTGGGCAGTACAAAAATAACTATTTTTTGATTAAATTATAGTCACACCTTAATGCGAGAACGAATCTTTTCCAGCGTTTTAGGTCCAATCCCTTTAACATTAATGATATCCTCCACGGAATTAAATTTACCGTTTTGATTGCGATAATCAATAATAGCTTGAGCTTTAACTTCGCCAATACCTGGTAAGGTACAAAGTTCTTCTATTCCAGCAGTATTGATATTAACGATATTAGTTAACTGACTTTTGGGAACTGAGGTAGAACCAGTTTTTTTCTTTAAATCAGTGGTTTTGTTAGTTGATGAGGTTTTATCGGCTGTATTATCTTGATTAGATAGTGATATTTTAAAGGTATCCTGTCCGGAAATTGTAAGATTTTCAGGAGTAAATTGAGGATTTCCAAAAAGTAGTAAAGAGGGCAACATATTTGCTAAGGTTTTTTCTCCAATACCCTTTATCTGTAGAAGGTCGTCTGTACTTTTAAAGCCGTATTGATTACGATAGTCAATGATATCCTGAGCTCGTTTTTCTCCTATTCCGGGCAAAAGAATCAATTCTTCTTTAGAAGCAGTACGGATATCAATCTGTATAGGCTTATCCTCTTGAACGGCATTAACCAGTTCTTGCGTGTTTTCTGGGATAGTGGATTTTTTAGCTGAAAGATGTTGTAAACCATCAAATTGTCCCAGGATAAAACCTAAGAGGGCAAGTCCACAAATAGCTAAAAGTGCCTTTTGTTCCTGTTTGGTAAGAAATTTATTCAGAAATTTCATCTTCACCTTCCCCCTAAAGAGTTAGCTGTGAAAATAGTTTTTATTTAACCAAAAGCATTTTATATAAAGCTGAAGGTTGTTCTTTAAGCCTATAAAAATAAATTCCATTAACAAGGTATGAAGGAGCTATCCATTCTATCTTATTCTCTCCCTGATGAATAGGATGTGAATCAATTTCTGCTACCAGTTCACCTTTTAAATTGAATATTTGAATGGTTGCATAACCTTCTTTATATGCCTTTACAGGAAAGGAAGTCATATTTTTAAAAGGATTAGGATAGTTCGTCTGAAGGGTCATAACTGGAGGAACCTGGGAAATATCATCTGATACAGGGTCGGTAGTATAGCAAACAAAAGGAATAATAAAAGTGCCAAGATGGGAAGAAGTAATCTCAAAATGAAAATGAGCAGTTCCACTGGAACCAACCATCAGATTAAGATGGAAGCCTTTTGCTTCACCTGAAGCCAGTGTTAATGGCATAGCAATGCTGCCTGGATAGCAGTTTCCTTCTTCATCACAATAGTTAAAATACCAGTTAGCAGGTGCATTATCTGCCACAATTCTCATATTAAAATTTTCTGCTGCTCCTAAATTGAATATCCATAATGGTTCAGAAAGAAAATTGGTATTAGATTCACAGACAATATTATTTCCATCCCAGTTATAGGCACAACGCAAATAGTAATCTGGAAGAGGAAGCGTGGAAGTGCTTTGCAAAATAACTTGATTACTAACTTCCACAAAAGCGGCTGCCCAGAGATTATCTGGATTGCTATCAGGACTAAGAGTAAAATTATCATTAAAAGTTACTTCAGTTCCTACTCCAGCTAAATTTATATTATGCCAAAGAAACTGACACGCTACATTATTATAAGCATTCATATTGCTCTGCACTAAGACCAACCCCAATTTCTGATTAATCAAGGATAATTCAGGATCAATTAATTTAACAGTTACGGTAATAGCTCCAGTTTCAGGATTAAAGCTGGTAATATCCATTTTTAGCGGTGAGGCAGAAAACTTATAATTATTAACTATATTGCTATAAGTATTGGATTCTGGTTCACCTAAAACCGAATTCTCACGGTTAAAAAAGATTGTTGGATAAACTTCCACATTTAAATCACTAATCCGCTGCTCCACACTCACACTACCCAAATTAATGTCATCGTGAAACAAATTTGCAGCAATAAATTCCCCCCTATTAGTGTTATTCAGGACCTCATTTAATTGGAAAAGGGCAAGATCACATTCATTAGTTCCCTGAACTACACATAACTCAGCCAAAGTAGTGCGAGGAAAGTAGTTTGGAACAGCTGAAAGCATAGCTATGTTTGATAGTAGTATAAGAATAAATATTTTTTTCATAATCAGCACCTCTTTAAAAACGGGTGTTTATTTCCAATTTTATACCGGAAAATGGAGCCACATAACGGCAAATCCCATTGCGACACACTTTCCCACCGGCTTCTTTTCCCATAAAAAGAAGGATATCTGTCTCTGGGAAAAGTGGATATTTTAATTCTATTGAAGGCATATAACGACTTTGAGTTATATACGAAAAATCTTTCCACCAACTTTGTAAAGCCAGAGCAGCAGACAGTTTATTAAAGCTGGTCTCAAGCTGAAACTTTGGTTCATAATGCGAAGTTTCAACATCATAGACCTGCTTTTCTACTATTTTAAATTCTCCGGATAAGGTAAATGGATTTTTCTTGGCTGGAATTTGTAGATTAAAAGCCGGATAGGATTCCTTTTGCCAGTGACTGAGCATTTCATCTATCTTCTCTATCTGACTGTAGGAAATAGAAGCAATAGTTAAATTTTTGTTCCAATCCAGACTAACAAAGAAATCATTCATTTTTATCTTATGATTGTGATTCCAGGCTTCTGCATAGTCCAGATAAAGGGTATAGTATTTTAAGAATTCAAAGCTAATCCAGCCCTGCAATCCTTCTTCATCTAAGCCTGAACTTTGATTATCCGCCAGAGTTTCATTATGATGATTGGCTAAGGGGATATCTTGCAGATGGTTAAAGTAATCAAAATCCTCATAGTACTTATAAGCTCCACCTATTTGGAAGGGACCCCAAAAAGTGCTAAGATTGCCATAGATAGCAGTTCCATCATCATTACTATACTCTTTAAAGCGTTGAGCCAGTTCTAGGGAAGCTTCCATCCAATCCTCTTGAAAAGAAGCCCTTCCACCCAGAATATTGTCTTGTTTATAGGAGGAACCTATAAATGACTGTAGGGAAAGAACGCTTACTCCCAGAGTTAGGGGTTTCAAAACTGGATACTGAAGGTCTGCTCCATAAGCTAGATCCAATTTTCCCCGATTTATAGGATTATTATAAGCGGTATAGAGAGCTTTAACTCGCAGGTTATTATCATAGGAAAAGCGAAAACCATTCACCCGATAATCTTCATCCATCTCCAGGTCCTGATAACTTCTAAAAATCAGTCCACTGCCAAAAGTTTCTTCCATTGTTCCGACATAAACCTGATAATTGTTTCGGTTATAACTGGCATAAAGTTCTTTCCAGCCAAGATTTAAGCGGTCAGGATTAAGCTCCGCTAAAAGGTCACTTTGCTCAATGCTATATTTAGGAAGTTCAGCAATAAACTTCATTCCGAAACTAAAATCTTTATACCCAAGATTAAAGGCAAAGGAATCGTAAAAATAGCTATGCAAAGAATCTGAAACAGCTCTATAGACAAAACTGGCTTGATTTAGACCATTTAAAGTCAGGATATTTTGAGCTGAAATAAAAGTTATTCCTGCAAGACAGAAAAGCAGTAATAAAATTACTTGTTTTCGCAATCTGGACATTTTCCGGTGCAGGTGCATTCTTCTCCCTCTTCGTGTGCTAGACCTAAAAGTTTACGGATCTGGTGTTCATATTCTTTTTCTACTCCTGGTTCATAACCGAGATGAGAATAGATAATTTCTCCGGTTTTATCTAAGATGAAGGTATGAGGTGGATTTTCCACATTTAGTTTTTTTGCTAAGGTCTTATCTGGATCAAAGAGAGTGATAAAGTTATAGTTTTTACTTTTCAGATAGGCTTTTGCTTTGGGTTGAGCTTTTGGCGCATCTAAAGAAATTAACACCACCGTCAAGCTATCATATTTATTAACCAGTTCCTGTAAAGCTGGCATAGCTTGTTTACAGGGTTGGCAATAATCTGCCCAGAAGTCAATTATGATAGGTCCTTTACCTAAAAGTTCACTTAAGCTCACATTCTTGCCACTCTCATCAGGCAAACGAAAATCTGGCATCGCTTCAGCATATAACATTGCTGTCATAATCATGAGCAAACATAATAAAGTTAAATATTTCATCTTGATTCTCCTAATTTTATTTACTTTTTTAATATTTATGGTCAATGGCAATCTCTATTCCACTATGAATCTTGGCATTGTTCTCAAATATGGGAGGTTTGGTTTGAGCAAAAATAACAATTGCCGCATCATCAGGAATGGTTACCAACGAAGTTAAAGAAAAACTAATCGGTGAATTTAAATCTTCCAAAGTAATAGCTTTCCTTCCTTGAGCCAGCACCACATTACGCACATAGTCATAATTAGTGTTCTGGAAAGGAGAAACCTTATCAATCAATGTATAATTCAGGTAAAGGTTATTTAAATTCAAATCTTGATTTAGAAGTTGTAAAGTGATAGAACCTGAAACTTCATTGCCGTTTGTACTGATAACTGGGTAAAGATATATAAAATCAGCATCTTTTTGAAGCAAACTCTGGATAGTGGTATCATATTCTGCAAGAATAGCTGGACTATTCCCCATCAGAACTGTTTCTCCTTGAATGATGGAACTGGGAAAGGGAGGATAAGCATAATATTGATAGACCTCATCATTGGGAATAGCTAATTGGTCACTTATATGATGTTCCAGATAACTTATTCTTTGAGGATAAGCATCCTGCCATTTATTCAATTTATTTTCTACTACAGGGCAATTGGGACAGGTGAGAAAAGTAAAATATTCTATTATAATATGTTCTTTAGTGGAAGGATAAGAACCGGAAAGTTGATTTCCTCTCAAGAGCCATTTATCATTACGCTTTACAATATGTTCTGCGTGAAATAAGCTATCCACTAATACATTTGATTTTCTATCGGTGGTTATAAGCAATCTCCAATCAGCTAAAGCGGTGCTATCGGAAAGCATCTCCGAGCTTAAAAGCGAGACCTCTGCTTGTGCTTGAGGTGCAACACTATAGATACTCTGTAACCAATTTCTTATATCCTCTTTCTGTAATCCATAATACAGATAATCCTCGGCATAAAAGTTCATCACATTATCTATCAGATTCTCCGTTTGAGAATTCAGAGTATCCTGTAGAGGAGAAAATAATTCGGTTTCTAAATTCACTATAACAGGTGGCTGAAAATTGTGAGTAAAACGGTCACAACTGGCAACAAATAATATGGATACAAGACTTATAAGGAGAAATAGATTCCTTTTCATTGCTTCTCCTTTACTGGAATTTGCTCCAGAGCTTTCTTCAGGTCTGATTTACTGAATAACTCAGGCATTTTAATAGGTTCTTTCCCTGGAATACAGAGCATATTAAAGGGCACACCTATGCTTCCATATTGCAACATAAAGTCTTTTAAAACAGCATCTTCACGGGTAAAATCTCCTTTTAAACGAATCACTCCTCGTTTCTCAAATTCAGCTATTATATCTTCTTGATTGAGCACTTTCTTCTCATTAGTTTTACAATTAGTGCACCAGGCAGCTCCTATTTCCACATAGACTGGTTTACCTTCTTCTTGCAACTTATAAAAAAGTTCAGGAGTAAATACATACCATCCCTCTTGTTCCGCTGGTTGCATTCCTTGCACTTGAACTTGTTCTTGTTTATTAACTTGCATTTCTGGCTCCCATTTAAGATAGTAAGAAGCACTCCAGATAATTATAACAATTGCTACAAAACTCAATAAATACTGCACCCATTTCTTATATTGAGGACGGACAAAACGACCATAAAGCCAGGCAGCAACACCCATCCAAAATATGAAAATCAAAGTATTTATCAAAAAAGGACCACTTTTAGTTAAACTCCAGACATTAGATACATATTTCCAGGTGAGCCATAAAAGCACAAATCCCATAGCTTCTTTGAATATATTCATCCATTCACCAGGTTTGGGAAGAGCTTTAAGCGCTTTCGGGAAAAGACTTATAACGATAAAAGGTAAGGCAAAACCAAAGCCTATCAAGAGGAAAAATAGAACTAGCATTGGTGATGATAGACGAAAAGCTACTTCTAAAGCCGGTCCCATAAATGGTCCCATACAGGAAAAGCCCATCAAGAACGCAAATACTCCATTGAAAAACGAACCAATGTATCCTCCCTTTGAGGTTGCCTTTGCTGCTGTATTCATTCCCGGTAAAGTTATCTCCCAAACATTTAATAAAGATAATCCAAAGAGGAAAAGGATGCTCATCATAATGAGATTATAGGTTACGCTTTGACTCAAAAAGCCATAAGTTAGATTAACACCAGATACTCTTGCAATCACAAAAACAGCTGCTATAGCTCCAAAAGAGAGAAGCACACCCAATGTGTATAAAAGAGTATGCATCATCAATTTAGTTATGTCTTTTTGAGCCTGATTAATCATACTCATAGCTCTAATAGGCAAAATAGGAAGCACACAGGGCGTGAAGTTTAAAACAATACCTCCCAAAATAGCTAATAACATATATATAAGAATATTCCCGTTCTCTTCTTTTTGGGCTGGAACTGACGGCGCTTCTTCATTAGTGGTGGTAGAAACACTCGTAGCAACCGTATCCGGTTCATTCACAGATTCATTTTCTATATTAGACAGATTTTCTGATTGCACCCTAGTTGCTGCAGGGAGAATATGTAGCTGCACGGTTCCTGCTACCGTTTGAGGAGGGTCACAAAATCCACTACTTTTATGACAGAGTCCATATTGAAGTTCAGCTTTGATGGATAATTTTCCCGGTTTGGCTTCAGATTTCACTATAAAAGGTTTTGAAAGTGTGAATTCCCCATAATATTCCCAGATACCATCCGTTATCTTATCCGGTTCAGGATAGATAGTAGATTCAAAATTCAATTGAGGATAGGTACCAATTACTTGAAGAGTTAGATATCCATTTTCACCATCTGCCGGGTCATAGGATTGCTTTTTATCAGAATCTTGAATTATTACTGTAGCTTTAAGGATTCCTTTATCACCTGGTTTTAATTGATTAGGATTGATACTGAATTGAACTTTTTGAGCTGAGCAAATTGACGCTACTATAACCAGTAGAAAAAATAGCAATAAGATCTTATTTCTGGTTTGCATAAATTCTCTCGGTTTAATATTTCATTATTGTCAAAAATGGGAGCAATTTGCATTCCATCATTAAATAATATCTAGCTAAAACTTTTATTATCATCAGTTAATCTGCTTTAGAGAAGCTTATCTTTGTGCTGTTTTTGAAGATATTCCACTACCTCTTTGACCTTCTCACTTTGATCTTTTGAAGTGATCAGAAGTGCATCATCAGTTTCCACTATACAAATACCATCCACACCAATAAGAGCAACAAACTTATCGCTATAAACATAATTGTCCTTGGCATTAAGGGCAAAACCGTCATTTTTAAAAGTATTCTGATTTTCATCTTTAGGTGAGATATCAGCTAGAGTTTTCCAAGAACCAACATCACTCCAGCCAATATTGACAGGTATTACTGCACGCAATTTTGCTTTTTCCATAACTCCTATATCTATAGGAATCCGGGGCATTTTACTATATACTGCAGCTATTTCTTCTTCGGTTGCAAAAGATTGTTTCAATTGTAAAACTTCTTCTGCTATTTCCAGAGTTTCTGGAATAAATTCTTGTAAGGCATTATGGATAGAACTTAAGGTCCAGCAAAAGATTCCACTGTTCCAGAAAAAGGTTCCTTGTTTCAGAAATTCTCTAGCCGTATCAAGGTCTGGTTTCTCTTTGAATTGTTTAACGAAATAAATACCTTCATCTATCTCTTCTCCTTTCTCAATATAGCCATAACCAGTAGCCGGATAATCGGGAATAATGCCAAAAGTAATCAACAGCCCTTTTTGAGCTGCAGTCTCAGCTTGCTTCAGTGCTTCAATAAAGGAAACAGTATCCTGAATAATATGGTCAGCTGGAAGAACTACCATAGTTTCATTTGCTGCATAGATAGCATTTAGATATTCCACGCTCAAAGCTATACAGGGTGCAGTATTCATTCCGAAAGGCTCTATTATAATATTTTCGGGTGGAAGTGAGGGAAGATGCTCTCTCACCAGAGTTGCCTGAAAAGAGGAAGTTACCACATAGACCTTTTCTGGTGGAATTAAAGATTCAAGACGCTCAAAAGTTAACTGCAACATCGACTTATCTCCGACTAGGCGAAGATATTGTTTGGGAAAAGTAGTACGGCTTAAGGGCCAAAACCTCGTACCTGAACCTCCAGCCATAATCAGTGCTATCATCTCCAACTCCTCAAGGCTCTATTATTTGAACATTTTTAGGATAATCATATTTCCAGACAGAAGAAGGTATGCTAACATTTAGCTTAATAGAAGAAAAATTGTAGCTTACTGTATTACTGCTATTATCCTTATAGCTCAGTTTATAGATTAGACCATTGTTTTTATCCAGAGTAGCAGAAAGAGATTGGATAAAATTATCATTCTTAGGAATTAACTCTACATTAACTCTATCTTTCGTTTCTGAACTTATTGATACCTTAGATTTATTCCAGTAGCTTTGCAATATCTCCACTGGATTTAATTTCTCATATTCAGGTTGCATTAGAGTGCGAAAAAGTGTGTTAGAAGAAGCATCATAAAGTTCTAGGCTACCATTTTCAATCTTCAGTCGCTGCATTGTAGGGTCATCAAAATGCATTAACATTTTTCCGGGAGTAAAATAGATAGTTCCTTTATAGGTAATTGTTTTTTTTAATTGAGCATAGTAATTGGTCTGTTGCACTTGCGCTTGAAAAGAATGAAGGTTATCATAGAATGAGTTCACTTTTTGATAAACTTCGCTAGTAGTGATACTTAGCAGCATACAACCACAGCTAAGCAAGAGAGATACAATAATAGCTTTCTTCATTAACTCTTAAAAAACTCCTTTTTATGCTGATAGCTAAAGATAAAAACTCCTTCCCTAATTAGCACAAGATTAAAATTTATTCTTCGCGTATTACGCCTCTACGAATTAAGTCTTCCGTTGTTGCCAGCACCTCTCTGGATTTAGAACCCATATGTGGTCCTATGATATTAGCTCGTTCCAGCAGGTCAATTAATCTTCCAGCTCTTGCATAGCCAATTCTAAAGTGCCTTTGTAGCATTGAAACAGAGGCGGTGTTTGCTTTGACCACCAATCTTGCAGCCTCTGGAAATAGCTCATCATCATATTCAAAATAGCCTAGTTCTTCAATGGATTGAATCGGCAAAACAAAATCATCTTCAGGTTTAGGTTGGGTTTTGAGAAATTCACAAACCCGAGCAATCTCTTTATCGGATACAAAAGCTCCATGTATGCGTTCAGGTTGTGCTTTCCCTGGAGGTAAGAATAGCATATCTCCATTGCCTAAAAGTCTTTCAGCTCCAATCTGGTCTAATATCACGCGAGAATCTACTTTGGATGATACCTGAAATGCAATTCTAGCAGAAAAATTAGCCTTTATAATACCTGTTATAACCTTAATGGAAGGTCTCTGAGTAGCCAGAATCAAATGAATACCTACGGCTCGAGCCATTTGAGCTAACCTTGTGATAGGCAATTCAATATCTTTGCCACTGGTAAGAATCAGGTCAGCAAATTCATCAATGATAATAACAATATAGGGTAACTTATCTAGTTCTTCTTCTTGAGCAGCTTTTTCATTATAGGTATTGATGTCACGTACGCCAGCATCATGCAGCAATTCATAGCGTCTTTCCATTTCTTTAACTGCCCAGTATAAATTATTCATAGCAGTTCCCGAATCTGTAACCACGGAACCAAGTAGATGCGGCAAGTCATTATATCCTGTGAGTTCTACTCTCTTCGGATCAATGAGGATAAGCCTTAAATCTTCAGGAGTGGTGCGGAAGAGAAAACTCATAATAATAGTGTTTATACACACACTTTTGCCACTTCCTGTTGCTCCTGCAATCAGTAGATGTGGCATCTTTGCCAAGTCACTGACAACGGGTCTCCCACTAATATCTTTTCCTAAACCAAATGCCAGCTTAGAATTCATCGCTTTCATTTCCTCGGAAAGGAGCAAATCCTTTAGATAAATCATATCTCTGGTCAGATTAGGAATCTCAATTCCGATAAGACCCCTTCCTGGAATAGGTGCTTGCACTCTAATAGATTTTGCTTTAATCGCTAATGCCAGGTCATCAGCTAGAGAAGTAAAACGATTAACCTTCACACCTTTAGCAGGTTCCAATTCATATTGAGTGATAATAGGTCCGATATTTACATTCCGGACCTCTGCTTCTATGCCAAATTCCGCTAATTTATTTTTCAAAATCTGACTGGTATTTAATATCTGATTTTCTATTTCCTTACGATCTTTATCGGATAATTTCAATGGACTTTCCAGAAATTCTTCAACCGACGGAATAACATAGGATGGTTTATTCATATCCCCAGGAGGTCCAAAAACTTCTATTATAGGTGAAGTCTTATCCTTGGAGAAAACTTCCTCTACTTTCTCAGTAGTAGTTTTTTCTTCTGCCTTATTTGTTATATGATTTTGAATTACAGGTGTAACAGTAGATTTAACCTCTTTCCCATTGATAGACAATTCGCCTTCTTTCTTATCAAAAGATGCTTTCTTACGATGCTCAGAGATGCTATATCGCACTTTAGAAAACCAGAGTTTTAGTCGTTCATATTCAAAAATTAAGATAAGGCATAATACTATCCCTAAGATCAGTAATAAAGAAGCTCCGAAATTACTAAATATAGCAGATAATCCAATCCAAATAGCACGGGGAAGAACACTATGAGAATAGTCATTTAATTCCTTAGTTAAAATCACCTGCAGAAGAAATCCAGCAATAAGAATAAGATAGAACTTTTGATATTGTCTTTTTTTATTCGGTTCCAAAAAATATAGAAAGGACATTATCAACAACAATGTAAAACCTATAAAGGAAAAATAATATCCTAGAAGATAGCTAAAAACATAACCTACTGCGACTCCAAAAACTCCAATAGGATTCTCCACTTGCACTTCTTTCTGAAAGGGCCAGGTGTACACATTCCCATGCAGACTTAGAACATCTTTATCATTTAGGATAGATTCCAATCCATAGATTAGACTGATTACTACTAGAATAGAAAAGATAGTCACCAAACCGGCAATTAGTCTCTTCTGCCAGGTTTTCATACCCTTTTTTTGATTGCGGTGGTTTCTTTTATTATAATTATTCATAGATTTTACTTTTCCCCCCTAAACATTGAAACGGATGAAAAGGATGTCTCCATCCTGCACAATGTAATCCTTCCCTTCCAGACGGAAGAGACCCTTTTCTCGCAGATGTTTTTCGGAGCCATATTCCATCAGATTATTAAAGTTGAAGCATTCAGCTCTAATGAAACCTCGTGCTAAATCCGAGTGTATCTTTCCTGCTGCTGTAACTGCATTACTACCTTTTTCAATGGTCCAGGCACGAACCTCATCTTCTCCTACAGTAAAGAAACTGATATAACCAAGCAATGAATAGCATAAATGGGTTAAACGGTCTTTTATACTTTCCTCAATGCCCATATCTTCCATAAAGAGCTTAGCTTCAATGTCATCCAGTTTACTCAATTCCTCTTCAAATCTACCAGCAATTACTTCCGCTAGATATCCTTTTGACTGAATTTCTGATTTAAAACTATCTAACTGATGATAATCATCTTCACTGCAATTTATAAGCACTATCATTGGTTTCTGAGTAAAAAAGCGAAAACCTCGTATAACTTTTTCCACTTCTGCATTGAGTTGCATCTCTCGTAAAGGTTTTCCCGTTTGAAGCTGATTACAAACCTCTTCTAAAACCTTATCTTCAAATTGTAAAGCGGGAGTTTTTACTCCCCTTTTATAACCCAACTCTATCTTTTCTCTCCTTTTTTCTGCTACCATTAGATCCATTAGAATCATTTCTTCTTCAAAGTTTGACAATTGCCTTAAGATATCTCCTAAAGGATAGAGTTCTTCCAATTCTTCATCCGAGAAAGCACGTAAGACCAGCACGAAACCATCACTAGTTTTAATATCAGAAAACATTGCATTATCGGGATTTTCACTAGAGATAGAAAAAATACCAGGATAATCATGGTATTCAATCTGGGCATAAATAGTTTTCTTAAGCTGATAAATTTCACTTAATTTAGTAACTCTTTCATCCGGAA
>Ga0172382_10010270_pt1 | contig 12614 bp, 8 predicted proteins | sample Leawel138RmetaG_FD_122245 | JGI IMG/M metagenome (GOLD analysis project Ga0172382, IMG submission 122245) | Leachate microbial communities from a municipal landfill in Southern Ontario, Canada - Leachate well 138R metaG | ecosystem: Engineered > Solid waste > Landfill > Unclassified | place...
ATCCTGATGATGGCCGTTAGTGAAAGATTTCTCCCTTCGGTCGAAATGACAAAAATGGCTGGTATTCAAGCTTACCCCTTGTCATTTCGAGGAGCGCTTTAAGGTCCGTCATTTCGAGGAGCGAAGCAATTTTGTCATTTCGAGGAGCGCAAGCGACGAGAAATCCCTGTCCCGAGCACAGCGAGGGATCTTTCAGACTTCTCACATGCGTTCGAAGTGACCTTTAAAAATGTCATTTCGAGGAGCGCAAGCGACGAGAAATCTTTCCTTGATATCGAAATGACACAATCGATAGTTTTTAAAGGTCTCCGCACGCAAGCCTCCGGCACCATTGTACGAAGCCGCCAGGCGTGATTCGCATATCTTTTCCCGCTACAGGAAGCGTTCTATGGCAGCTCCCCGTTTCAGAAAGCCCAAATATTCCTGAAGAAGGATGATGGTTTTCTGTTCCTGCAGGTGGCTGTCGATATCTTCCTTGACCTCGTCGAAGGGGATGACCCGTTCGGGTGTTCTGTCAGTCACCTTGATGATATGGTAGCCGAATCGGGTTTCGGTGACGGGACTCATTTCCCCCGGTTCCAGGGCGAAGGCTGCTTCGAGAAATTGCGGGTCCATGAGACTGTCCCTCCCGAAAAAGCCCAGGTCGCCGCCGCGGATGCTGCTCGGGCATTGTGACGCTTCACGGGCCACAGTGCCGAAGTCTTCACCCTTCTTCAATCGTGCCTCGAGAGCCTCGATCTCCTGTTTCGCTTTCTCTTGTTCCTCTTCCGTCGCGTTGTCGCTCACTTCAATCAGGACGTGACTTGCCTGTACCTGTTCGGGTTCCAGGAAGTAGTGGGGATGGTCTTTGTAAAAGGTTTCGCCTTCTTCTTCCGTCACTTTGATTTTACTGGAAACTTCCTGCTCGATGAGATCTCTTACGGCAATATTCTTTCTTATGCGCACTCTCAGTTCACTTTCGGAAATGTCCATCTCCTCCATTGAACGCATGAAGCTCTCCTCGTCGGGAAATTGTTTCTTCAGTCCATCCACCTCGTCGTTTACGGTCTGGTCTGAAACAGCTATTTTTTTATTGGCGCTCTGTTGCCAGAGCACCTCGTAGTCGATCAGTTTTTCCAGCACGTCCCGCCTCAGGCCGTCCAGTTCCTCCTCAGTAAGCACCTTCCCTTGCCTGGACAGCATGGTTGTAATCTTGTCAATTTCTGATTCGAGGAAAATTCGGGAGATCTCCGTTCCATTAACAAGAGCCGCGGCCCCCTCCGTTGCGGCTAAACCCTGCTCCTCGGCCGCGGCCGGCACGTATGCCAGGATGACAACCAGAAGCGCCATGGCCGGCCACAGAATACACGTTCTTACCATTGATCTCGACAGCATGTTTTACGACTCCTTCCTTGTGATTAAAAAAGAATCCCCGGGAACTCACGTTCCATTGAGAGCTTTAATTGTGTCATTTCGAGAAGCGAAGCGACGGGAAATCCATGTCCCGGGCACAACGAGGGATCTTTGAGACTTCTCACATGCCTTCGAAGTGACAGGGGAGAGGTCGAAATGACACAATCGATAGTTTTTCAATAAAGATCTCCCATTATACGGATTCGGAATATCTGTGGAGGGCAGGCACATCCTGACCACCCGGATGATCCGGCCCCGGTGCTGTGCGACAACCGATCCTCCGGAGAAAACCCGATATGTGGAGCGTCGGGCACACCGCCCGGGGGAACCAGACAGCGTCATACGGTGCTATCACAGATAGGGCGGAATATACATATTTTTAAAACACTCCCCCCGCAGCGGGTGTTGTTCCGGTCATTGAACCCGGCAGATCCCGTCGTCGTTCCAGAAGGGTGACATTTTTCTGAGCGCGTCGATTATTCGGACCAGATGCCCGATGACGACATCAATTTCCTCTTCACGGGTATACGTGCTCAGGCTGAACCGTATGGAGCCGTGAGCCATTGTGAACGGGACGCCCATAGCGCGCATGACGTGTGACGGCTGGAGCGAACCGGATGTGCAGGCAGACCCGGAAGAAGCGCAGATGCCGTACTCGTTCATCATGAGCAGAATTCCCTCACCCTCCACGAATTCAAAACTGATGTTCGTGGTATTCGGCAACCGGTTTTCCCGGCTCCCGTTCACCCTGGAGTTCGGTATGGAGGCGATTATGGTTTCTTCCAGTCTGTCACGGAGAATCCGGACCCTGCCGCCCATGTCCTGCAGGTTCTCCAGGGCCAGTTCGCACGCCTTTCCAAGTCCTATGATGGAGGGAACGTTTTCTGTTCCGCCCCGGCGTTCTCGTTCCTGGTGGCCTCCGATAAGAAGAGGGTTAAATTTTGTTCCCTTACGGATGTAGAGGACGCCGATGCCCTTCGGCGCGTGAAGCTTGTGCCCCGAAAGAGACAGCATGTCGATAGCCGTGGGCCCGACGTTGATGGGAATTTTCCCCACCGCCTGGACGGCGTCGGTGTGAAAAAGGATATTCCTGTTTCGGGCCATTTCCGCCGCTTCGGCGACGGGGAAGATGACCCCCGTTTCGTTGTTTGCCCACATGAGACTCACCAGGGCCGTGTCCGCGGTGAGGCTCGCCCGATAGGCATCCATGTCGAGAAGGCCGTCCCGGTCGACAGGCAGTTCTGTGACCCGGTATCCGTTCCTGGAAAGAACGGAGCAGAGTCCCCGTACTGCCTGGTGTTCGACGCGGCTCGTCACGATATGCCGCTTGTCGGGGTTTACGGCAAGGGCGGAACGAATAGCGGCATTGTCGCTTTCGGTTCCGCAGCTGGTAAAAATAATTTCCTCGGGAGAGACGCCGATGAGGCGGGCGACCTGTCCGCGGGCAGTCACGATGGCCTTGGCCACTTCTCCTCCAAATGAATGCATGCTGGAGGGGTTGCCGTAGAAATCGGTGAGATAGGGCATCATATCTTCCAGGACCGCGGCGTCGATCCGTGTAGTGGCGTTGTTATCAAGATAAATGATGCTCATTCCACGATCTCCTCCACGATGAGGTCGTCGTCAACCAGTTCCTTGAGCTTTGCCTCAACGAAACCCTTCATGGTCTGTTCCGACATGGGGCAGGTCGCGCAGGATCCTCGGAGTGCCAGGAGAACCCGGTTGCCGATTATGTCGATGATTTCCAGGTCGCCTCCGTCTTTTTTCAGGGAGGGGCTGATTTCACGGTCAATGGTTTCCTCGATGAGCTTGATTTTCTGAAGATTGGAAAGCCGCGGCTTCGGGGCGCCCCGTTTCTCTGCCCGGACCCTGCTGATAAGATCGTCGATGGCGTCATGGCAGGTTCCGCATCCCCCACCGGCTTTCGTATAATTGGTCACTTCCTCGACGGTCATGATAGTATTTTCCTCGATGGCTTGCTCGATGTCGTGATCGGTGACGCCGAAGCACTCACATATGATGGTCTGGTGCTCCGGCGGTGCCGGGACACCTCTATAGTTTGCGATGGCCCCCTCGAGAGCCTGCCTTCCCAGCACAGAACAGTGCATTTTCGCGTCCGGCAATCCTCCCAGGTATTCGGCGATATCCCGGTTGGTAATTTTTTCGGCCTCCTCCACGGTCATACCCAGCACCATCTCCGTCAGGGCGGAGGCAGAGGCGATCGCGCTCGCGCACCCGAAGGTTTTGAACCGGGCCTCTTTGATCCGGTTGTCGTCACCGAGCTTGAACATGAATTTCAAAGCATCACCACAGGCAATAGATCCGATCTGGACCATGCCGTCGGGATCTTCAATCTCACCCACATTGCGGGGATTGAGAAAATGGTCTTTTACTGTATTTGAATAGTCCCACACGGGAGCCTCCCTGAAACAATACCGCGATTCTGACGACTTCGTACAATGGTACCGGAGGTATGACATCCGGCACTGCAGCCGGATGCCTGATTGCGCTTCTCCCTTCGTCGCTGCGGCGTACCCGGAAGTACGTCTCATTCCTCAGAATGTGCGCGCCGTGCCTCGAGGGCCTTTTACAAAGCCGTCCTCTATCGGACGTTTTTCGACCTTTTACGAGTTCGTCAGTTTTCTGACCGGAATAACGCGATTCACTATCACAAACAGGAAACAATGGTAAAGTATAATCACGAAACATGACGGCTTCGTAAAAAATCCGGATCTTGCTTTCAACGGCCGGCTGCATGGGACGGGCAAGAAACCCTCCCGCGGCCGACACGGCATCCGCGGGGTCAACGAAGACAGCCGGGATGGTCGCGGAGGGGATCTGTTCCGATTTCTCCACGATCAGAAAGAGATTCCCGCCGTTTCGATCCCCCGTCTCCTGAGAAGGGAACCGTCGAGGAGATACAGGTAAATCCGCGCCTTGCGATAGTCGATTATCCTTTTGATTTCGTCGAGCCGGCTTTCCAGCAGGTCGCGCTGCGCCTGGGCGACCGTCAGTGCCGTGCCCCGTCCCACATCAAACTTTACCTGTTCCGCCCGCAACACTTCTTCCTGCCAGCGGCGCCGGACAGTGGACGCTTCGATCTGGGACTGTGCCCGTTTGACTTCCAGCCAGGCATCACGGATATCCTGCACTACCAACTGGGCCAGATTATCCAGACTTGCCCGGGCCTGTGCCAGCGTGGCCCGGGCCCTCGTGTCCGCCGCTTCGGCGGCGCGGTTGAAGAGGGTCCATTCAAACCGGGTACCCGCCGTAGTGTCATAATAGGAACCATCCAGACGGGACAGGGATCCGCCGAAACTGTCAGCGTAGCCTGTTTTCCCCAGCGTGACGAAAAGGTCGAGACGGGGGAGCAGGCCCTTTCGTGTCTCTACGACGTCGAGTCGCCCCTGCTCGATCCGCAGATGTGCTTCGGAAAGCTCCGGCCGCATTCGAAGGCCCAGGTCCAGGTGGTCTTCCACCGTGTCGAGCTCCACATCCAGGCCCCGGGGGCCGTCCATCGGTTCAATATCCAGGGACCATCCATCGGCGTCAGGTGGATTCATAAGTCGGAGCAGTGAGAGTCCGATGCGGTCACGCTGGTTCAAGGCGTCCAGTAACCCCTGACGTCGGGACGCGAGTTCGGCCTGAGCCGCCGCCAGCTCCGTCTCGGCGATTGTGCCGACCTCGATGCGGCGCTCTATGTCAGCCGCCTGGTCCCGGGCGACACACAGGGCGTCCTCAAAAATAACGATCCGTCGCCGGGCGAGAACATAATCCCAGTAGGTCAATTCGGTTTCGGCCACCAGGGCCTCCGTGAACCCCCGCACTTCATAGTGTGAAGCAAGCGTATTCAGCTCGGCCCGGCGAACACGGGCAAGGTTTGCCTCCAGACCCGAACCCCGGAGCAAAGCCTGGGTCAGAGTCATCTGCACGCCCGCCGTCTGGCGTTGTCCGGTCACGCCCGAATCCGAACGGTTCTGCCTGAATGACAGGTCGATGCCGGTTCCGGTGGGTAAGGTTTGGTCTATTCCGATACGGTAGAAATCCGATTCGCTTCGCACGTCCGTCGTGCCTGCCGCTCCCCGGGGCGTCTGTTCAGACCGGTCCCGTGAAATTGCTGCCTCGCCGAAAACAGAGGGATCAAACCGGGCCCGTTCCTGTTCTTCAAAGGTGCCGGCCACGAGAGGCTTGTAAAGCTGAACCGCCAGGGAGCGGTTGTTTCTGAGCGTAAGGAAGACGGCGTCCTCGATGGTGACGGACAATCGACCGTTCACGGGACGGGGGAGAACGACGGTGCCGTCTTCGGGCCGGGGCCTGAATCGGGACAGTTCACCATAGAGGGCTGTGGTTTCCTCCCCCGGTTCAACCGGACCGAGGTGTGCCTGTTCCGAAATCGCCGGTACGGGCTCCACGGGCGGAGCCCCGGAAAGGCCCGGCATGGAAACGCCTGCGCATCCTGAAAGGGACAGGGCGATAATCCCGGCCATGAACGTTACACGGTGTTTGTTCCCTTTCATTGATCAGATCTCCCGAGAAATGATGACACCGGAGAACCATCCCGGTGACCATAGAAAAGTGAATAAATGGCGGGTATGAGTATGAGTGTGATGAAGGTGGAGCTCATGAGTCCCCCCACGACAACACGGGCCATGGGTGCCTGCTGTTCGCTTCCCTCGCCGATGCCCAGGGCCAGGGGCATGAGGGCCATCATGGTTGTGAGCGATGTCATGAGAATGGGCCTCAAACGTCTGCAGCCCGCCTCGAGGGCCGCCTCGAGGGCATTCATTCCTCCCCGGCGGCGGAATCTTCCTGCCTGGTCGACGATGAGAATCGCGTTGTTTACCACGATCCCCACCAGCATGATGCCTCCGATGGCTGACTGGGAGTTGATGGTCGTACCCGTGGCGAGGAGCATGGCGACAACGCCGATCAGGGCCATGGGAACTGAAAACATGACGATGAGCGGGTCCGACAGAGATTCGTACAGGCAGGCCATGACCATGTAAACAAGGGCGATGGCCATGATGAGGCCCAGTCCCAGTTCACCGAAGGCCCGTTCCTGCTGTTCATAGTCGGCGCCGAAAGTTATGTCGATATCCCGGGCCACCGGGAGGGCGGCAATTCTGTCCCTGATATCGGATGCCACGGACCCGAGATCTCGTCCGCTGATATTGACGTGAACGCGGCTTACACGCTGCTGGTCCTGCCGTTCGATGTTCCGGGGGCTGTCGGCACGCTCTATGCTCACCACGTTACGCAGGCTGATAAATTCGCCCCGGTCGTTCATGACGCTTACGTTGAGAATATCATCGAGATCGAGAAGCTCCGCGTCCTTCAGGCGCATGAATATCCGGTACTCGGAACCGCCGTCGCGAAACTGGCCGGCTGTCGATCCCGCGATTGCCGTTTCGATGGTCCGGGCGATGCGGACCACGGAAAGACCGAGATCCGCTGCCCGGACACGGTCGATACGAATTACTTCAAGCGGCATGGGGTCCTCGCGGCTCAGCCGTACATCGGCAATGCCGGGTACATCTTTGATGGCCTCATACACGTCTCCGGCTACGCTGTCGAGCATGCCGAAATCGAAGCCCCGCACATCGATGGTCAGCCGGTCGTCACCGGCGGCTGCCAGTCTCAGTACGAAGAAGCCGCCGCTCGCCTGGGTACGGATCCCGACACCGGGAATATCCTTGAGACGCCCGCGAAGGTCGTCGGCGATCTGTTCACTCGATCGGGACCGTTGCGCCAGGGGGACCAGCGCCAGGCGGATATCGCCGGTCATGGCCGCGCCGGCGCGAAAGGAGGAACCTCCGATCACGACGTTTACCGTCGTTGCTTCCGGAACGGCGGGTACAACCGTCTGTTCGATGCGGCGCACTGTTTCGTCGAGCAGGGCGAGCCGCGTGCCTGACTCCATTTCAATGGTGATTCGGACCTCGCCTTCATCGGCGGCGGGCATGAATTCCGTTCCCACAAAGGATACAAGGACGACCGAAACGAGAAAGGCCGATCCGAAAGCGGTGATGACCAGCCCCCGGCGGGAAAGGGCTCCCCGCAGTATCTGCCGGTAACGCTGTTCCAGGGACGCGAAGAGATCGCCACTCGAGGTTGAAAGTCTCGTCAGAAAACGGTTCTTTTTACGGATTTCTTCCCGGGACGGCCGAATCAGGCGCGCCGACAGCATGGGTGTGACGGTGAGCGCGACAAAGAGTGATGCCAGGAGCGCGAATCCCACCACCCAGGCGAGTTGCTGAAAGAGAATTCCCGCGAGTTCCCGGGCGAAGAACATGGGCAGAAAAATAGCCAGGGTGGTCAGGGTTCCCGCGACGATGGCGACGGCAACCTCCCCGGTCCCCCTGATGGCGGCCTCCTCGGCGTTCAGCCGTTCCTGTTCCCTGAGGCGGAAAATGTTTTCCAGAACAACGATAGAGCTGTCCACCATCATGCCCACGCCCAGGGCGAGACCGCCCATGGTCATGAGATTCAGGGTGAAGCCTCCGAAATATATGAGCGCGAAGGTCGAGATAACGGAAACAGGAATCGCCACGGCGACGACCAGGGTGGACAGGGGACTCCTCAGGAAAAAGAGAAGCAGCACTACCGCCAGCGCGCCGCCGTAAAGTATGGAGCCGCGCACATTGTCGATGGCAAGCCGGATATACTGGGAGGCGTCCCTGAGGGGGAAGATGGAGACCTGGGGGAAGTCGTCGTGGATATTCTCCAGCTCCCGCAGCACCGCCTGTGCCGCAGCCACCGTGTTTGCGTCAGGCTGTTTTCTCACGGCGAGGCGGACCCCGGGCTGGTCGTTGATGCGGATGATCCTGGTTACCCGGCGGTGGGTGTCGAGGATTTCAGCCACCTGGTCAAGGGTGATGGGCGCGCTCTCCCGGAATGCCACCACCGTGGACGACAGTTCATCCAGGTTTGCAAACTGTCCCGGTGTTCGAAGAGATACATCGAAACGGCCCCGTTCGATGTCGCCTGCGGGAACAGTGATATTCGCGTCCCGAATGGCCTGACGGATTCCATCCAGGGTCATCCCCAGGGCCTGGATCTTGTTGAGATCGAGGTTGACCTGAATTTCCCGTTCCAGGCCTCCCCATATGTCCACAGCGGCGATGCCGGGGATCCTTTCGATACGGTAGCGTATCCGATCATCGACAAGGTGACGCAGTTCAAGCGGGTCCAGGGGGCTCGCCACGCCGAGAGTCAGGATGGGTGTGGCCGAAATATCGAATTTGCGGACCTGCGGTCGGGTGATGTCATCGGGCAGAATGGTGCCGATACGGTCCAGACGGTCCCGGATATCGTTGGTGGCCGCGTCGATGTCGGTACCCCAGGAAAACGATACCCGAACGATGCTTGAGCCCTCCGACGAGTTTGAGTTGATCTGTTCCACACCGGCAACGGCGGCCACGGCCTGCTCGATCGGGCGGGTTACCAGCTCTTCCATTTCCTCGGGAGCGGCATTTTCGTAAGTGGTCATGATGGTCAGTGTGGGGTAGGTAACCTCCGGCATGAGGTCGATGGGAAGCTTCGCGAGGGATACCATGCCGATCGTGACGGCGATGAATGTTGCCATGATCGTGAAAACAGGCCGTCGGACAGTGAAGCGAGCCGGGTTCATCGATGCCCCCCTCCCGAGGGCACAGGGCTTTCTTCGGGAAGAAGGATGGGAGAACCGTCAGACAGGAGATGACGGCCCAAGGTGATTACGTATCCCTCAAGAGGGGGATTGAGTACTTCCACGTGATCCCGTGTCTGCAATCCCGTTTCCACCTCAACATAGCGGGCAACCGCATTTTCCCTGTCGGCAATGAAGACTCCCCGGCCTTCGGGTTGTTCGATCACGGCTTCCCGGGGGACGATGATCGTGTTTTCGCTACGGTCCAATTCTATCTCGATGCGTACGAACATTCCCGGTTTCAGGGCAAGCTCTGAGTTGTCAACGTCGATTTCCATGCGGGCCTGCCGCGATGTTTCACGAGCCACCGGAGCCAGGCGGGACACGTGTCCACAGAAGATCTTTCCCGGTACGGCATCCGCTGATATGGCGGCTTTCCGTCCCGGGGAAAGACGGGGATAGTCGCCTTCCGTGGCGTAGGCGACTGCCCTGAGGCGGTCAATCCGGACGATGGAAAAAATCGGAGTGTTGGCCGTCAGATACGCGCCTTCGTCGACGAAACGCTCACCGACGAACCGGTGCAGGTCGTCATCCTGCCAGTCGGCCCGGATTACCGTGTAGGACAGCATCAGCTCGGCTCCCATCAGGGCTGCCGTTCTCTGCGTCACCTGTGCCGCGGCAACCCGCACACGAGCCTGTTGTGCCCGGTATTCAGCCCTGATCGAGTCCAGTTCCGATTCAGAAGCGACCCGTTGTTCACGGAGGCGTGTAACCCGCTCAAATTCACGGCGCCGCGTTTCCAGGGTGCTTTCCGCTTCGGCGAGGTTGGCCCGTGCCACCTCGAGTTCCGCCCGTACCTGCTGGAGCTCGAAGCGATACTTGTCGTCATCGAGGCGGGCCACCACCTGTCCGCGCTCCACGGGATCACCCAGATCCACCGGAAGGGCGACGATCCGGCCGGCTACCTGGTTTGCGACATTGAATTCCGATGCCGGCCGAAGGGATCCCGTGAAAGCCCGCCGTTCCGCCATGGTTCCCCGTTCCACCGGAGCGATCTCGACGGCGACGGGCGGCCGGGCTCTGTGGGCCGGAAGAAGTGAGGCGGCGTTATCAGGGCTCCTCCTGTTGCCGAGGAACACGAGAGTCAGTCCGATGATGATGGCAAATCCCGCAATTACTGCCGCTTTTTTCCTGTGCTTCCCCATGGGTGTCCTGTCGTGACGGCGATCCTCTGACGAACGATACTAGTCCATAAGTATACGGCATGCAAGGTTTATGCCGATGGGCCGCACTGTTCGCGGCCGTCGGGTGAATGGTTTCAAATCGCGAGAGCATCAGGGGCGGTCATTTCGAACCGGCACGCGGTGTTTCGGCGGCACGTCTTCATCCGGGCATGCTTCCCGTGATTCATCGTCGATCATGTACGCGCACCTTGAACAGTTTCGGCCATCGTTTGCCCGTCAGGTAAAAGACGTTCTGCCGGTCGTCATAGGCTATGCCGTTGAGGACCGCGTCCGGGGGCAGGGCGGCCCGTTCTTCCGGCGTCAGGAGTTCCCGGGCATCCAGCCGACCGGTTACACGGCCCGTGTGTTTGTCGATCCGAAGAATCTCGTCGGTCATGTACCGGTTGGCGTACAGGTCGTTCCCGGCGCACTCGAGTTCGTTCAGGTCGGCGACGGGATTTCCATCGAACAAAACGGATTTTGTGTCCGTCGGCTCGAAGGTTCCGGGACTGTGAATAAAGAGTCGGCTGCTTCCGTCACTGCGATAGAACACCCGGCCGTCGAAACACAGGCCCCATCCCTCGCCCTCATAGGAGTATCGGCCCAGCAGGTCGAAGGTGTCGAGGTCATAGACGAAGGCGGTCTCTTCGTGCCAGGTAAGCTGTACCAGGGTGTTGTCGATGCGGGCGAGCCCTTCACCGAAGTATTCTTTCGGGAGGGACCTGCTTTTGACGAGCCTGCCTGTACGAACTTCGAGGTGTCTTAATTCCGACGATCCGTAGCCGCCGGTACTTTCATAGAGACAACCGTTATAGAACAGCAATCCCTGGGTGAAAGCCTCCCTGTCATGGGGATAGACGTCAAGTATGTGAAACGTCATCTGCCCGCCCGTTTCCATGGTTCGCGCCGGTCCCTGGCAGGCCGTGACGGCAACCAGGACAAGGAGAAGAATGACTCGCGAAGCCATTGATTCCGCCCTTCTTTTGAAGATGTGCCCGACGGCTTTGTACCCGGTCCGGATGTTCCCTTTCATCTATAAACGATCCGGCTGAAGGCTTCCCGGATCGAATGTTTTCGATTCTTTACGAGACTATCCAGGCTGAACCGGGACGATAACGGCAGTGGAAAAATGTTACCGTTTCTTGCCCCCGGCATCTCCGGCCGGTTTCGAAGATTTCTTTCGTAGGCGGTATTTTCCAAAGGTTCCCCGCCATATTTTCCCTTTTCGAGAGCGTATGTCGCCCTTTCCCATATTCTGACCTCCCTCGTGGTATGTATGGTACTCTATACATCAGCAGCGGTTGACTGACAAGCTGGTTTGCAGGACGGTCGGCGCTTGCATTTACAGCCTGTTCGGGCTAGTACCGTACCGTGTCTGAAGACTTTTCCCGGAGCCGTCCTGCAGCGGACGTTCTTCGATTTTTTTCGAGTCTGTCATGCTTTCTCGTTTCCTCGGACAGCGTTGCCCGGGTGTACCGCGCGGCTGATTTTACTCCGGGGGGCCGGCTGTTACACTGCGCCGGATACGCGCCGTAAGGAGTATGGCTGTGTTGTATAGCAGGATAAAAGACCCTGTCAGCGGTTTGACCCATTTCATCGGTGCCTTACTCGCCGTGGCCGGTCTCGTGGTCCTGGTCAGTGTCGCTGTACGGACAGGCGGCCCCAGGCACATCGTTTCTTTCGCGATTTTTGGTACCGGCATGATCCTCCTGTATACGGCGAGCACCCTCTATCATTGGCTTCCCGTACCGGATCGGGTGCGCTTCCGGCTTCGCAAGGCGGACCACATGATGATTTTTGTTCTCATTGCCGCAACCTACACGCCGGTATGTCTCATCGCTCTCCGCGGCGTCTGGGGCTGGGGTCTCTTTGGTGCCGTCTGGTTTGCTGCCGTCTTGGGAATCACGCTCAAAATCTGCTGGAAATCTCAGCCCCGCTGGGTGTCGACGACAGGGTATGTCGTCATGGGGTGGATGGCCCTCGCGGGCATATGGCCTCTGGTCCAGGCCCTTGAAAGAGGCGCGCTGCTGCTGCTTTTCGGGGGCGGGCTCTTCTATTCGCTGGGAGCCCTCATCTATGCCCTGAAATATCCCGATCCCTGGCCGGCGCGGCTGGGATACCATGAAATATTTCATGTTCTGGTCATGTTGGGAACCTTTTCCCACTTCTGGATGATGTACCGCTACATCGCGGTTCTGTCCTGATGTTCAAAAAAGACGCGACAGGTCTCACAAAATCCCGTCATCATATTTGATGGTCCCGTAAAAAGTCATGCGGCGTTTTTACAGGTTTTAGTTCTGGATTCAGTCGCCGCGTTGAAAATAGTGTTGAGCCAGTGCCTGGTGCTCATGAAACGCTCTTTGACAGTCATA
>Ga0172382_10010271_pt1 | contig 12613 bp, 14 predicted proteins | sample Leawel138RmetaG_FD_122245 | JGI IMG/M metagenome (GOLD analysis project Ga0172382, IMG submission 122245) | Leachate microbial communities from a municipal landfill in Southern Ontario, Canada - Leachate well 138R metaG | ecosystem: Engineered > Solid waste > Landfill > Unclassified | place...
CTTCACCGCCGAAGGCGTGAAGTACATCGATTACAAGGATCTGAACACCCTGAAGGGCTACGTGACCGAGAGCGGCAAGATTGTGCCGAGCCGCATCACCGGCACCAAGGCCAAGTACCAGCGTCAGCTGGCCCTGGCAATCAAGCGCGCCCGTTACCTGGCGCTGCTGCCGTATACCGACTCGCACGATTAATCCCTTAAGCTGGGCAGCGCGATGAGGTTCCTGGCGAACACCATCATGCGCGGGCCGATGGCGGCGATCCTGGTAACCAGTGTCGCCGCCATGCTGGGATTGCTGCTGCCGCCGCTGGGTTATCTCAGCGCGGCGGCGGTGGGGTTGGTAACCCTGCGCCTCGGCCTGGCCGAGGCGGGCAAGGTGGTGGCCGGTTCGATGCTGGCCACTGCCGTGCTGGGCGGGATGCTGGTAGGCAACGTCATGGCGCCGCTGGCCTTTCTGCTGGTGCTGTGGCTGCCGCTGCTGGTGACGGCGTGGAGCCTGCGCCGTAGCGGCGACCTGGCCCGCAGCCTGCTGTTGGCCGGCCTGTTTGGCGTGACGGTGGTGCTCGGTTTCCATGCCGGGGTGGATGATCCCGCCGGCTGGTGGCGCGAACTCCTGCAGCGCATGACGGAACAGGCCACGGCGGAGCAGCAGGAGGTGTTGCGGCCGGTGCTGGACGACATGGCCGGGTTGATGACCGGCATGGTCGGTGCGGCGGTGGCCCTGGGCGTGACCTTGAGTCTGCTGCTGGCCCGCTGGTGGCAGGCCGCACTGTACAACCCGGGCGGTTTCCGCAGCGAGTTTCATGCCCTGCGGCTCGGGCGTTCAGTTACCGGGGCGACTGTGCTGTTGCTGGTGCTGAACGGGCTGCAGCCGACCGGGTTGGGGTTGCTGACCGACCTGCTGCCGCTGGCGCTGTTGCTGCATCTGCTGCAGGGTATCGCGGTGGTGCATAGCCTGGTGGCGCGCAGCGGGGCCAATGTGGGCTGGCTGGTAGCAATGTATGTGTTGCTGCTGTTGCCCATGGTGACGACGCAGGCTGCACTCACCCTGGCGGTGGCGGGTATGGTGGACAACTGGATGGATTTCCGGACCCGTTTGGGCGCCGGTAAACCCAAGCAATAATTTGAAGTGGCGCGGCAAGACCGGGCGCAATTTGAGAGGTAAATACGATGGAAGTCATTCTGCTGGAGAAGGTTCGCAATCTGGGCGCCCTGGGCGAGAAGGTGAAGGTGCGTTCCGGTTACGGTCGCAATTTCCTGATGCCGCGCGGCATGGCGGTGATGGCCACCAAGGAGAACATCGAGAAGTTCGAAGCGCGTCGCGCCGAGTTGGAGCAGGCCGCCGCCGCTATGTTGGCCGCTGCCCAGGCTCGTGCCGCCAAGCTGGCCGAGCTGGGTGCGGTAACCCTCGCCCACAAGGCCGGTGACGAAGGCAAGCTGTTCGGTTCCATCGGTACCACCGACATCGCCGAGGCCGTCAACGCGGCGGGCGTCGAGGTGAAGCGTCAGGAGATCAGCATGCCGGAAGGCCCGATCCGCCAGACCGGCGAATACGAGATCGAACTGAACCTGCACACCGACGTCACCCAAGCCATCAAGGTCAACGTCGTAGCCTCCTAAGCCGATATCCATGCCCTTCCCCCGATGGGAAGGGCATGGATTTTGCGCCCTTCCTCCGGGCTGCCGCCTGAGGCACTCTGGGAACCCGCCGGGTTAGCCAGGTCACAGAACGCCATGCAAAAGCTTGCCGTTTCTCAAGGGCAGGACGCCACTGCGGCGTTCAAAGTCCCGCCGCATTCCATCGAAGCCGAGCAGGCCGTGCTGGGCGGCCTGATGCTGGACAACAGCGCCTGGGACAAGGTTGCCGATCTGGTCAGCGAGGACGATTTCTACCGCCGTGATCACCGCCTGATTTTCCACGCCATCCGTCTGCTGGCGGAGAAGAGCGACCCCTGCGATGTTGTCACCCTGGCCGAGTGGCTGGACAAGAAGGGGGAACTGGACGATGCCGGCGGCATCGCCTATCTCGGCAGCCTGGCCGGCAACACCCCCAGTGCCGCCAATATCAAGTCCTACGCCGGCATCGTGCGCGAGCGCTCGGTGCTGCGCCACCTGATCCGCGTCACCAATGAAATCGCCGACACCGCCTTCAACCCGGACGGGCGTACGGTGTTCCAGCTGCTGGATGAGGCGGAAAAGAAGGTTTACGAGATCGCTGACCAGGGCGCGCGCGCGCGCGTCGGTTTCGCCGGCATGAAGGACCTGCTGGTGTAGGCGGTGGACAAGATCGACCAGCTGTTCAGCATGGACAGCCCGATCACCGGCGTCGCCAGCGGCTACAACGACTTCGACGAAATGACCGCCGGCCTGCAGAAGTCCGACCTAGTCATCGTCGCCGGCCGTCCCTCCATGGGCAAGACTTCCTTCGCAATGAACATCGTCGAGCACGTGGCCATCAAGGAGCAGAAGCCGGTGGCCGTGTTCTCCATGGAAATGCCCGGTGAGGCGTTGGCCATGCGTATGATGTCCTCCCTCGGCCACATCGATCAGAAGAAGGTCCGTACCGGCAAGCTGGACGGGGACGACTGGCCGCGGCTGACCTCGGCCGTCAGCCTGCTCGCCGAGGCCCCCATCTTCATCGACGACACCCCGGCCCTGAGCCCGACGGAAATGCGGGCCCGCGCCCGGCGTCTGGCGCGCGAACAGGAGCATGGTCTCGGCCTCATCGTCATCGACTACCTGCAGCTGATGCAGGTGCCTGGCACCAGCGAAAACCGCACCGGTGAAATCTCCGAGATCTCGCGCTCGCTCAAGTCGCTGGCCAAGGAACTCAGTTGCCCGGTGATCGCCCTGTCGCAGCTCAACCGCTCGTTGGAGCAGCGCCCCAACAAGCGCCCGGTGATGTCCGATCTGCGCGAATCCGGCGCCATTGAACAGGACGCCGACCTCATAGTGTTCATCTACCGCGACGAGGTCTACAACCCGGACAGCCCGGACAAGGGCACCGCGGAGATCATCATCGGCAAGCAGCGTAACGGCCCCATCGGCACCGTGCGCCTCACCTTCCTCGGCCAGTACACCCGCTTCGAGAACTGCGCCCACGGGGGGTATGAGGAGTACTGATGCGCGCCACCCAGGTCGTCATCGATCTCGCGGCGCTGCGCCACAACCTGGCCTGCGCCCGTGCTTGCGCACCCGACAGCCGTATCCTGGCGGCCATTAAGGCCAACGGCTACGGCCACGGCATGCTGCGCGTGGCCCGCGCCCTCGAGCAGGCCGACGGTTTCGGCGTGGCCTGTCTGGCCGAGGCCATCCAGCTGCGCGAGGCCGGTATCAGCCAGCCCATCGTGCTGCTGGAGGGCTTCTTCGGCGCCGACGAACTGGAGGCCATCGCCCGCCACCGCGTCATCCCTGCCATCCACAACATGACCCAGTTGGAGATGCTGGAGCAGGCGCGCCTGCCGCAGCCGCTGGCGGTGTGGCTCAAGGTGGACAGCGGCATGCACCGGCTGGGGTTTCCCCTGGCGCAGGTGCAGGAGGCGTGGCAGCGGCTTGCCGCCTGCACCAATGTGGCGGAGGTGGTGGGTTGCATGACGCATTTGGCCACTGCCGACAACCTGGCGGACAGCTTCACCACCGGACAGATCACTGCCTTTCACCGTTATACCTCCGGTCTGGCGGGGCAACGCTCCATTGCCAATTCTGCCGCGCTGCTGGGCTGGCCTGAGTCGCATACCGATTGGGTACGGCCAGGAATCATGCTGTATGGCGTCTCGCCCTTTCTGGGGGGGCGGGGTGAAAACCATGGACTCAGGCCGGCAATGACCCTGTGCTCGGGGCTGATTGCCGTGAATCACCTGCGTCGGGGCGAAGCGGTGGGCTACGGCGCGGCCTTTGTCTGTCCCGAGGATATGCCGGTGGGTGTGGTGGCGGCAGGCTACGGCGATGGCTATCCGCGCCACGTGCCCAACGGCGTGCCGGTGCTGGTCAACGGGCGCCGCGTGCCCCTGGTCGGCCGCGTCTCCATGGATATGCTCACCGTCGATCTGCGCGGCCAGCCCGATGCCCGCCCCGGCGACCCGGTGGTGCTGTGGGGCGAGGGGCTGCCGGTGGAGGAGATCGCCGAGCATGCCGGCACCATCCCCTACGAGTTGCTGTGCCGGGTGATGCCGCGCGTCGATGCGGTCGAGAGCGGGGCGTGACAGCGGCGGGGCCGCATGTCGGTGTCGGCGCGCTGGTGGTGCACCAGGGGGCCGTGCTGCTGGTGCAGCGTGGCCGTCCGCCCGGCGCCGGGATGTGGGCCATCCCCGGCGGCCGCCAGCGTCTGGGCGAAACCCTGCAGCAGGCGGCGGAGCGCGAAATTCAGGAGGAGACCGGCGTTGTCATTCGTGCCACCACGCCCATCTACACCTGCGAACACATCGAACACGACGTCCAGGGAGAGTTGCGTTATCACTACGTCATCGTCGATCTGGCCGCGGAATACCTGAGCGGCACGCCGCAGGCCGGCGACGACGCCAGCGCCGCCGCCTGGGTGGCGTGGCGTGAGCTGGCCGCACTGCCGCTCAACAGCAGTTCGCGTATCGCACTGAAAACACTGTTTCCTGCCGAAGCGGGACCGTATCTGCCATGACCAGGACCAAGCTGATGAGTCTGTTGCCGCTGTCTGCGCTGCTCTCCGCCTGCACCGTCGAGGTGGGCAGGGCCGGCACCATCCTGCTGCTGGTGCTGCTGCCAGCGGCGCTGGTGTTTGCGCTGCTGTGGGGACTGCGTACGCGGCGGCAGTCGCGTCGCGGTGGCAAGGAAGACCGGCGCAATTACCCCGATTTCGACGACAGGGAATAGTTGAGGAACAGTCATGGCCAAGGGCAAAACCATTTATACCTGCACCGAATGCGGCGGCCAGGCCCCCAAGTGGGCGGGGCAGTGCGGCGAGTGCGGCGCCTGGAACAGCATGGTAGAGACCATCGCGGCGCCGCCACCCGAGCGCAAGGGGCGTCACGCCGGCTTTGCCGGCACCGCCGGCACCCTGGCGGTGCAGAGCCTGAAGGAGGTGGCACCGGAGGAGGCCTGCCGCCTGTCCACCGGCAGCAGCGAATTCGACCGCGTGCTGGGCGGCGGCCTGGTGGCCGGTTCGGTGGTGCTGCTGGGCGGCGATCCCGGCATCGGCAAGTCCACGCTGTTGTTGCAGACCCTCGCCACCCTGGGTGCCGGGCAGCGCACCCTCTATATCACCGGCGAGGAGTCGCCGCAGCAGGTGAGCATGCGTGCCCAGCGCCTGGGTCTGGCCGCCGATCATGTGCGCCTGCTCACCGAGACGCGGGTGGAGGATATCCTCGCCGTGGCACAGCAGGAGCGGCCGCAGGTGCTGGTAGTGGACTCGGTGCAGACGGTGTACACCGAGCTGCTGCAGTCGGCGCCGGGTTCGGTGGCCCAAGTGCGCGAGAGCGCAGCGCAGCTGGTGCGCTATGCCAAGCAGAGCGGTACCGCGCTGTTCCTGGTCGGCCACGTCACCAAGGACGGCCAGCTGGCCGGGCCGCGCGTGCTGGAACACATGGTGGACACGGTGCTGTATTTCGAGGGCGATTCCGGCAGCCGCTACCGCGTGGTGCGGGCCTTCAAGAACCGCTACGGTGCGGTGAACGAGCTGGGCGTGTTCGCCATGACCGACAAGGGGCTGAAGGAGGTGACCAACCCCTCGGCCATCTTCCTGTCCCGTCACGACGAGGAGGTACCGGGCAGCGTGATCATGGTCACCATCGAGGGCAGCCGGCCCTTGCTGGTGGAGGTGCAGGCCCTGGTGGACGAAAGCCACCTGTCCAACCCGCGCCGCGTCACTGTCGGCCTGGAGCACAACCGCCTGGCCATGCTGCTCGCCGTGCTGCACCGCCACGGCGGCATCGTCACTCATGACCAAGACGTATTCGTCAACGTGGTAGGCGGTATGCGCGTCACCGAGACCGGCGCCGACCTCGCCACCCTGCTCGCCGTACTGTCCAGCCTGCGCAGCCGTCCGCTGCCGCAGGGGCTGGTGGTATTCGGCGAGGTGGGGCTGGCCGGGGAGATCCGCCCGGTGCCCAATGGCCAGGATCGCCTGCGCGAGGCCGCCAAGCACGGCTTTACCCGCGCCCTGGTGCCGCACGCCAACAAACCCAAGCAGAAGGTGGAAGGACTGGAAATCATCGGCGTGCGCCGCCTCGACGAGGCCTTGCAGCAGTTCTGATTTGCACTACCTGGCGCGGAGACGCAGAGGCGCAGAGAAATTTTCTGGTGAGTGTGTGCCGTGCTACCCGGAACGGGTAGACGCATTCCTTCTGTCAGCCGCACAAATGGTTGCGTGCGGCCACCGCGCGCTCACGGCCAAGGGGATTCTCCGCGCCTCCGCGTCTCTGCGGCAACGGGGCTCAGCCGCCCTGGGACAGTTCGGTGAGTTCGCGTTCGAGCAGGGCTTCATCGCCCAGGTTGAGTTCGACCAGCCGCTTGAGGTGGCTGATGCTGTCCAGTTCGATGTGATCGCAGCGGAAACCGAGGTGGCCGTTCTCGCAGTGCACCACCGTGCCGTCCATGCAGATCACCACGTCGCCGTCCAGGCGCAGTTCCAGTTGGCAGTTGCTTGCGGAGTCCGCGTCCCAACCGGCCGGGGCGGCGATGAGCGCACCCTTGAGGGAGATGTCGAGCAGGCGGCTGTCCCAGCGGTCACCACTGCAGAACAGCGCGACATGACCATCCATGGGAATACGTTGGAAGTGGCGTTTTTCTTCCATCAGTGCAGGGTAAACTGCATGCGCACATTGCCGATCTGGATGATGTCACCATCGTGCAACTGCCAGGCCTTGTCGCCGATAGCCGTGTCACCTACCTTGGTCGGTGTCGCCCCCTCCAGATGGCTGAGGAAGAAGCCGTCGTTACGGTGGGCAATCACTGCCAGCTGTACGCCCGGTTTGCCCAGGTTCACCAGATTACGTTTGATACTGATGGTTTTCCCCATGTTCTGGCCGTTGAGGATCTGCAGGAAGGCGTGGCGCGGGGCGTGGATGTGTTCCAACTCCGGATCGTCGGCTTCCACTTCGGGAGCCACTTCCTCCATTTCTTCCTCCAGTGCTACCGGAGTTACAATGATTTCTTCCGGCTCAGCGTTGGAGGCAGCCGGCTCCAGCGTCACCATGAGGTTGTGTTTGCCAACGCGGATGTCATCACCGCTCTTGAGGGTGTATTCGCCGCTGATGCGCGTACCGTTGACGTAGGTGCCATCCGGGGTATCGAGATCGCGCAGCACCGCCGTTTCGCCACTCAGAGTCAGGCTGGCATGGCGTGCCTGGATCGCCAGACTGTCGACGAACACGGTACAGCCAGGATCGCTGCCGATAATGGTCTCGCCTTCGCTCAGCGGGAAGTATTTGAGCAATTTACCCTTGAATGAAAGGGTTAGTTTGGACACAAAGGTCACTCCGCTAGTTGTTCTTGCCAGCTAGTATAGCCATGCCAGGGTGATTAGTGTACAGCCCTTGCGGCCGCGTATCGGTGTCTTGCTACCCTTGGTCCGTTGTCTCTGTTAAACCCTTTTCCCGAAAGTTGGGGTCGATGCGTACGGTCTTCACCGCATTGTTGGTGGTTTGTACGATTTCCAGTGGATAACCGGCGAGCAGCAGGCTGGTGCCGGCTTCCGGGATGGTTTCCAGGTACTCGATGATCATGCCGTTCAAAGTCTTCGGCCCGTTGGTAGGCAGGTTCCAGTGCATCAGGCGGTTGAGGTCTCGGATATTGGCGCTGCCTTCCACCAAATAGGTACCATCCTCCTGCGGATGGATGTCCTTGCTGATGGCCGACGGATCGGTGGTGAATTCGCCGACGATCTCTTCCAGGATGTCGTCCAGCGTCACCAGGCCCTGGATGTCGCCGTATTCGTCGACCACCAGGGCGATGCGACGGCGTTGCTGCTGAAAGTTGAGCAATTGGGTGTTGAGCGCCGTACCCTCCGGGATGAAATAGGGGTCGCGGATCACCGTCATGAACGCCTCGCGTGTCATATCACTGTGTTTGTGTATGGCGAGCACATTGCGCAGATGCACGATACCCAGCACGTTGTCGATGCCACCCTTGTAGACCGGCAGGCGGGTGTGCTGGCTGCTGCTGATCTGCTGCACGATATCGGACCAGTCGTCTTCCAGATCGATGCCGGTGATTTCATTGCGCGGGATCATGATGTCTTCCACCGTGACCTTTTCCAGGTCGAGGATCGAGAGCAGCATCTGCTGGTGGCGCTGCGGGATCATATTGCCAGCCTCATGCACCACGGTGCGCAGTTCCTCACTGGAAAGATGCAGCTTGGGGGCGTCGGCGGTGCGAATACCGAACGGCTGCAGCAAACCACTGGCGATGGTGTTCACTACCCACACCAGCGGATAGAGCACCTTGAGCAATGGTTTCAGGATGAAGGCGGCGGGAAAGGCGATGCGCTCGGGATGGAGTGCAGCCACTGTTTTGGGAGCCACCTCGGCGAAGATCAGGATCACGAAGGTGAGCACACCGGTGGCAATGGCGATACCGGCATCGCCGAACAGCTTCAGGCCCAGCACCGTGGCCGTAGAAGAGGCCAGGATGTTGACAAAATTGTTACCCAGCAGGATCAGGCCGATAAGGCGGTCCGGTCGCTTGAGCAAGTCATAGGCCCGTTGAGCCCCCGGATGTCCGGCCTTTTTTACCAGATGCCGCAGACGATAGCGGTTCAGGCTGAACAGGCCGGTTTCCGAGCCGGAGAAGAAGGCAGATAGGAAGATGAGAATGACCAGGGTGCCGACCAAGAGGCCGGTAGGTATGTCGTCGATCAAGAAAGAGTGGATCCTATGGTTGGCAAACTTTTTTGATTACAAAGGGTTGCGTGGTGTCTTGTCAACCCTTGCCGGTTAACGCTGAAGGATTATCTCCAGCACCAGTTTGCTGCCCAGGTAGGCGGTCATCAGCAGGGCGAAGCCGGCCAGGGTCCAGGCGATGGCTTTGCGCCCGCGCCAGCCGAAACGCCAGCGGCCCCATAACAATACGGCGAACACCAGCCAGGCCACCACCGATAGCACGGTCTTGTGTACCAGATGCTGGGCAAACATGCTTTCCAGGTAGATGAAGCCGGACAACAGTGACAGGCTGAGCAGGGTGAAACCCAGCCCTATCATGTGGAACAGCAGACGTTCCATGGTTTCCAATGGCGGCAGGGCGCGGATAAAGCCGCCGGGATGGCGGTTACGCAGGTGGCGATCCTGGATGGCCAGCAGCATGGCCTGTACGGCAGCCAAGGCCAGCAGGCTGTAGGCCAGGATGGAGAGCAGGATATGGCCCTGCATCTCGGTTGAGACCCGGGACAGCAGGTTGGGTGCAGCGGGCCAGACGGTTTGCAATACCAGCGCCAGCGCGCTCAGCGGCAGTACGGCAATACCCAGATTTTCCACCGGTTGCGACAGTGCGGCGAGCAGCAGCAGCAAGGCCACCAGCCAGGTGATGAGCGATACCACATGGAAAAACTCCAGGTCTAGCCCTTCCGGCAGGAAGATTGCTTGGTAGACCAGTATCCCATGCAGGACAACGCCGGCCAAACCGGTCAGCAAAGCCGGTAAACGGGACCGCATGCCCGCCGCCGCGCCCAGCGTGAGGCGCCGCAGCAACAGTATTGTGGCCACGAAATAGAGGGCCACAGTGAGGAAAGTGAGCGCGGTAGTCATGATATCGGATGTCTTGATTGGCGGCATCATCGCATAACTGACCGCGACGTTGAAGCATATGCCCGGCAGTAAACTTGATTTTGCACAGGTTCTGGCGAGTGTGCTGCCGTCCTCCTGGAGGTATATCCAGCGTCACGCGAACGTCCATGACGGCCGTTGCGGCGCCTGCAGGGTGTTCTATGGTTTAAGTTTTGTGCTCCCTGCATGGTTCCGGCGGTACTTCCCCACGGGGAAAGCCGCACGGTCACGCGGCGGTACACTGATATGGGGCCCCAAGAGTGAAGCAGTACACTGAACACCCGCCGCACATGCTTTATTCTTTGGCCGGAAGCAGTGTGCAAATGTGTCATATCGTGCTACAAAAGCAGCCGATTCGACGCTGTCTGGCTTGGGTTCAGGTGCCGACAGGGACGTACGCAAGTCCGTCACAGGAAAGGGTGCGGGAGATTTAGGTATGGATATTCGGGTATTGGGATGTAGCGGCGGCATCGGTGCCGGGCTTCGGACCACCTCTTTCCTGGTCGACCACGACGTGTTGCTGGATGCGGGCAGCGGCGTGGGAGAGTTGACGCTGGATGAGATGGCGCAGCTCAAACACATTTTTTTGACCCATTCCCACCTCGATCACATTCATGCCATCCCCTTGCTGGTTGATTCGGTATTCGACCGCGTCGATGCGCCGATCCTGATCCATGCGTTGCCTGATACCATCCGTGCCCTACAGGCGCACATTTTCAACGGTGTGATCTGGCCTGATTTCACCCGCCTGCCGCACCCGGAACGGCCGGTACTGCGCTTTGAAACCATGGAACCGGGTGAGGTGGTTACCTTGGGCGAGCGCCAGTTCGAGATGATTACGGTCAAACACATCGTGCCCACCGTAGGGTATCGCATCACCACACCGACCGGCGTATTCGCCTTCAGCGGTGATACCACTACCAATGACACCTTTTGGGCCGCCCTCAATGCTGGACCACGGCTGGATCTGCTGATCGTCGAAGCCGCCTTCCCCAATGTTGAGCAGGAACTGTGCCGCATAGCACGCCACTATTCACCGGAAATGCTGGCAGAGGATCTGAAGAAGCTTAACCATCGCCCACATATCTGGCTCACCCACGCCAAGCCGGGAGCAGAAGAGAAGATATTCCAGGAGGCCCGTAGCCTGCTGGCCGGCTACGATATCAGTCATCTCACCGGCGGCGAGCGCTTCACGGTATAATCCCCGCAAATTCTGTTCCCCGGCGGGTATAGCCCCGCCATCACCGTGGAATTCGTACATGTTCGACAGCCTCAGCGAACGGCTGACGCGGACGCTGCGCACCCTGCGCGGCGCCGGTCGCCTCACCGAAGACAACATCAAGGACACCCTGCGCGAGGTGCGCATGGCGCTGCTGGAGGCGGATGTCGCCCTGCCGGTGGTGCGCGACTTCATCGAGCAGGTGCGCGGCCGCGCCGTGGGCCAGGAGGTGATGTCCAGCCTCACCCCTGGCCAGGTGCTGGTGAAGATCGTCCACGACGAACTGGTCAGCCTGATGGGCGCCGCCCACGCCGGCCTCGACCTCAACGTGCGTCCACCCGCCGTGGTACTGATGGCGGGCCTACAGGGCTCCGGCAAGACCACTACGGTGGGCAAGCTGGCGCGCTGGCTGAAGGAGAGCCAGGGCAAGAAGGTGCTGGTGGTCAGTGCCGACATCTACCGTCCGGCGGCCATCCAGCAGCTCAAGACCCTGGCCGGTGAGGTGGGGGTGGAGTTCTTCCCCAGCGAGACCTCACAGGACCCGGTGACTATTGGTTTGGGGGCCGTCGATTACGCCCGCAAGCACTACCTCGACGTGGTCATCGTCGATACCGCCGGCCGCCTGCATATCGACGCCGACATGATGGCCGAGATCCAGCGCCTGTATGGGGCGCTGGAGCCGGCCGAGACCCTGTTCGTGGTCGACAGCATGACCGGCCAGGATGCGGCCAATACCGCCAAGTCTTTCGGTGATGCGCTACCGCTCACCGGCGTGGTGCTGACCAAGACCGACGGCGACGCCCGCGGCGGCGCCGCTCTGTCGGTGCGCCAGATCACCGGCAAGCCCATCAAGTTCCTCGGCGTGGGCGAGAAGAGCAACGCACTGGAACCGTTTCACCCGGATCGTGTCGCCTCGCGCATCCTGGGCATGGGTGACGTGCTGTCCCTGGTAGAGGAGATGCAGGCCAAGGTCGACCGTGTTGAGGCGGAGAAGCTGGCCAAAAAGATCAGTAAGGGCAAAGGGTTTGACCTGGCCGATTTCCGCGACCAGCTGCAGCAGATGCAGAATATGGGCGGCGTGGCCAGCCTGCTGGACAAGTTGCCGGGGGTTTCCAATCTGCCGGCCTCGGTGAAGGGGCAGGTAAATGACAAGGAATTCAAGCGTCTGGAGGCAATCATCAATTCCATGACCCCCCAGGAGCGCAAGCATCCGGACTTGATCAAGGGGTCGCGCAAACGCCGTATCGCCGATGGCTCCGGCACCCAGGTGCAGGATGTCAACCGCCTGCTCAAGCAGTTCAGTCAGATGCAGAAGATGATGAAGAAGATGTCCGGTGGAGGCATGGCCAAGATGATGCGCGCCCTCAAGGGGCGCATGCCGCCGGGAATGTCTTTCTAAATCAATAAGGTATGAGGTGCGGGGGCTCGGTGCGAGGGTGGGAGTGCGCTCCGCGCACGACTTGGGATATTTCAGGCGCCCACGCAACGGGTATATCCTCCCGACCTTTTACCTCATCCCTGTTCTTTTTTTTCTTTGCATGGAATAGAATATGCGGCTTTCCGCCGTGGGCCGCTGAAGTCAGCGGCCCCGTTTGTTTGTGTACACGAGGATTTTTTACACAATGGTCACTATCCGCATGGCACGTGGCGGCGCCAAGAAGCGCCC
>Ga0172382_10010272_pt1 | contig 12613 bp, 9 predicted proteins | sample Leawel138RmetaG_FD_122245 | JGI IMG/M metagenome (GOLD analysis project Ga0172382, IMG submission 122245) | Leachate microbial communities from a municipal landfill in Southern Ontario, Canada - Leachate well 138R metaG | ecosystem: Engineered > Solid waste > Landfill > Unclassified | place...
AGCAATATGCGCATGGCTCGGCCGTGTGTTGCGATCAAAATATTTTGCTCATCGTGTTTCGACAAAATATGCCTCAGTACGGGTAACTGTCTGTTTTTAACCTGAACGGGACTTTCACCGCCTTCTAAAGCTTGGTCTACCCGACCATTTTTCCATTTTTCGAGGAGTAATGCATAAGCATTATCATTATCGTGGGTATGGGCTGTTCCTTCGTAGATACCCCAAGATATTTCATTCAGTCCTGAAAAAGATTCATATGGAATACCGGAGCGAATGAATTTTTCCACCGATTGACGAGTTCGGACTAGCTCCGAAATATAAATCTTATCGAAGGGTATATGACCGTATACATCGTAGAACGCATCGGCTTGGGCTTGACCCATTTCATTGAGCTCGGCATCGATGCCACTTCCTTGTACGACCCCCATGCGATTAAAGTCAGTTTCGCCGTGTCGGATCAGATAAATATTCTTTTTTCTCAAACTTGTATTTTTTTAATAAAAAATTTGGAAAAATACTAAATACTCCACAATTTTGACGATGTAAATTTAACTAATTTTATATTATGTTCATAGGAAAACCTACTTTGGATGAATTAAATTCTATGAGTAGCGGTACCATTGCCGAGCATATTGGGATTATTTTTACGGAAATCGGAGATGATTTTCTAGTGGCCAAGATGCCGGTCGATCACCGTACTCATCAGCCTATGAAGCTGTTACATGGCGGAGCGTCGGTGGTTTTAGCTGAGACCTTGGGTAGCGTAGCTTCCTATCTTTCGATCGAAAAGCCCCTTCAAAAGAAGGTGGTGGGTTTGGAGATTAATGCTAATCACGTCAGAGCGGTTCATAGTGGTGAAGTAGTTGGAAAAGTCACCCCCATCCACATTGGTAGGAGTACCCATATCTGGGATATACGGATTACAACAGCCGAGGGTAAATTGGTGTGTATCAGCCGTTTGACCGTAGCTGTACTGGATTAATTCACTTTCTAGGCAAACCTTTTTAGGTTCTAAACGTAAAATTTTTTCGACGTCATTTTATACTTCAGCAAGTTGAAGTATAGTCATTTTTTTGCTTTCAACTTCCCCTCAAATAGGTCTAGAGTACGTCTATGTTTGCTAATCTGTAACGATCTAATTATTTGACATAATCTACTATACGACGCTTCTAATTCCGATTTATCCCACCCCCCTCACTCCTCAGGACGATGAGTGGTAAGCGACTCGAATGACTGTAAATGGAATAAAAAAGGCTGGTAAAGTGTTATCCATACGTAACAATTAATCTACCAATTCAGCCTTGTGAAAACAGCACTTTCGGGTAAGAAATTAATTGTTAATAAATGTTATTGCGTCGCCATTTTGAGCCATGATATCACTCAGGCCGGCAAATATTTTTAGATTTGTAAAATACGAGATTACTAAATGATTAAAGAGGAGAATTCAGCTACTGTTACCTGCAACTCTTTAGCAAAACAAGTAGCCACGGTTGAATATATATGGGAAGCTGCCCTTAAACTAGGTTTCCCAGTAGCGATATGGCGTTTACCTAACACGGATAAGGTACGATTAATTGTTTCGCAGAAGGTAGTCCCCAATCAAGTCGTCCCCGATTTAGAAAAGTTAAACAGTGGGTATCTCATGGCACCTTTTCTCCAGTCGGAAATTCCCACCGCCTACTTTTTAGAGGCAGATCTCAATTTCGCTTTTCCAGTAGGTCAAACGGACGTCGATTTTAGCTCCCTTGAAGAAACCCCATTTTCTAGTAAGATTTTTCAAACCGCGACTTCCCTACAAAAAGAAGCTAAATCCCATCCAGATACTTCGGACGCCCATTTGTTATTAAGGGAAAGAGAAGGGGAAAAAGAGCGTTTTCAGCGAATCGTCCAATTAGGATCCGATGCTGTGCGTGCGGGCCAACTGTTTAAAGTGGTGCTTTCGCGTACGACAGAGTTTGAAACAGACGGCAACTTTAATCTTGTTAAGGCTTTTTTGAAATTGGAAGCCGCCTATCCTGCTGCTTTTGTTTCGATGGTCCATTTACCACATCTGAAGGAAGTCTGGTTGGGGGCATCCCCCGAAATTTTAGTAGGAGTATCGGGGCAAAAAACTTTTAAAACAGTTGCCTTGGCAGGTACCCAGTCGGCAACCGGTCCGGATGGGAGAATTAAACCACGGTTGAAAGTTTTGTGGTCGGAAAAAGAGATTGAGGAACAGGCGATTGTAAGTCGATACATCATCGAATGTTTCAAACGGATTCGATTACGTGAGTATATAGAAACCGGACCGAGATCTTCTAAAGCAGGGAACCTCTATCATCTTAAATCGGAATTTGAAGTTGATATGAATGCCGCTAACTTCCCTGAATTAGGCTCGGTAATGCTTCGTTTGTTACACCCAACTTCAGCGGTTTGCGGAATGCCGAAAGAAAAGGCTCTGGATTTAATTTCGGCTTTGGAAGGCTATGATCGGTCGTTTTACTCGGGCTATTGGGGTCCAGTAAACATAGAAAACGACACAAACTTATATGTTAATTTACGAACTTTGAGAGTGAAAAACGGTTTGATAACCCTTTTTGCCGGAGCTGGCATCACCGGAGACTCGGTTCCGGAAGAAGAATGGAAAGAGACGGAACTTAAATGTAATACGATATTAAGTGTAATAGATCCGACTGTTTCATTTAAGAATTAGATCAGTTTCTTAACATTCGGTTGTGTTAAAACCTACCCTGAATAACCCCTATGAGATTAAAATTATCGCTGGCTATTTTAGTTATTGCCAACATCGCATGTTCGGAAAAAAAAGATACATTCAATAGACCTCCTCAATTACCTCCGATCGTGGATGTAATGATCGCTGAAAAGCGTGGATTATCGTCGGATTTGGAGTTAAATGGATCCATTTTGTCCAATGAATTTGTAGAGTTAATGCCGGAAACCAACGGAAGGCTGGTGTACTTGAATGTGCCCGAGGGGAAAATCATTCAAGAAGGGACAATAATTGCCCGTATCAATGATGCGGATTTGCAGGCTCAACTTAAGAAAACCAAAGTACAACTCGAAATTGCCGAGCTCACCGAACAACGTCTCGCTAAGCTCTTAGCGGTTAATGGTGTCAACCAGGCCGACTACGACTTAGCTCTAAACCAGGTTAATAGTCTGAAGGCGGATTTGGAGATTACGCAAGCCTTGATCGACAAAACCGTGATAAAAGCTCCATTACAGGCAGGGTAGGGCTTCGCCAAGTAAGTAATGGTGCCTATATCACCACATCAACGGTCATTGCAACCATGCAGGAGACCAGCCAATTGAAAGTTGATTTTAATGTACCGGAGGAATACATCGAGTATTTGCGGATAGGCTCGACGGTCGATGTGGTGGTAGATAAGAGGGGGATTGGTGAAAATCCCCGGATTCCGGCGCGAATTATAGCCATTGAACCTCAGGTAGATGTCAGTTCACGTAACATAATGGTGCGAGCCATGATGTCGAAAAACGATGCGGCAAGTCCGGGCTCATTTGCCAAAGTGTATTTAAGATTAGGAGAAATGCGGCATTCGATCCAGATTCCCACCAATAGTATCATTCCCGAAGCCAAATCTAAGAAAGTCATTGTCGTAAAAAATGGGAAAGCCGAAAAGATAGATGTGGAAACGGGGATACGGCAAAGTAGTATGGTCGAAATTACCAGTGGGATTGAAGTTGGGGATACCATCGTGGTGAGTGGGGTTCTATTTGCTCGTCCGGGGCGTCCAGTAGAAATACGAGATGTCATAGATCCTGAGTCAATTATAGAAGCTTCGCTATAACTTTCGTTTAGAATAAGGAACTTAACCTTTTAAAATCGGACGGTACTTATGAATATATCTGAGTTGTCCATTAAGCGCCCGGTACTGGCCATTGTCATGAACCTGGCCATCGTTCTCTTCGGTGGGATAGGCTATTCCTATCTATCGCTCCGGGACTACCCTGCGATCGATCCTCCGATGGTCAACGTACGCACGAGTTACGTGGGTGCCAATGCCGATGTGATCGAAAGCCAGATCACCGAGCCGCTGGAAAAAGTCATCAACGGGATTCCAGGAATCAGGGCTATCAGCTCAACCTCTCAAATCGGATCCAGCAATATCACCGTAGAATTTAATTTGGATGTGCCCCTAGAAGAGGCTGCCAATGACGTACGGGACAAAGTAAGCCAGGCTCTTCGGAACCTCCCCCAGGACATAGACGCTCCACCGGTGGTGATCAAGTCCGACGCCAATAGTGATTTTATTTTGCTTCTAGCGATTCAGAGTCCGACCAAAGGGCTGATGGAATTAAGCGATTACGCAGAAAATGTCCTGCAGCAAAGGCTACAAACCATCAATGGGGTGAGTGCGGTGAACATATTTGGCCAGAAAAAATATGCCATGCGTATTTGGCTGGATCCCGACAAGATGCTTGCCTACAACGTCACATTTAACGATATCAGCCGCATCCTCTCCGCCGAAAATGTGGAACTCCCCGCCGGAAAAATTTACGGTGAAAACACCGAACTCACGATTCGGACGATGGGGAGGCTAACTACCGAGGAGGATTTCAATAAATTGATTGTTAAGGAAGACGCTTCAACCGGTATCGTCCGACTTGAAAATGTAGCCCGTGTCGAACTAGGTCCAGAGGTAGAAGAACAAGCTTGGAAGTTCAATGAAATCTATTCCGTAGGTCTAGCCGTAATTCCACAACCCGGTGCGAACTATGTCAAAATTTCAGACGAATTCAACAAACGGCTAAAAGAGATCGTCGAAACGAATAAGTCGGACATTACTTTCGAAGTACTCGTCGACAATACACGTTTGGTTCGTCAAAGTATTGAAGAAGTGGAAGAGACCCTGGTAATTGCCTTCATACTTGTGGTTATGGTCATCCTGTTCTTCTTCCGTGACTTTGTTATTGCCGTCCGTCCATTGATCGATATTCCGATATCCTTGATTGGTACTTTCTTCGTCATGTACCTATGTGGTTTTTCCATCAACATCCTGACACTTCTCGGTATCGTGCTAGCGACCGGCCTTGTGGTGGACGATGGTATCGTGGTCACGGAGAATATCTTTAGAAAGCTAGAAGAGGGAATGCCCATCCGTAAAGCGGCAATCGAAGGAAGTAAAGAAATATTCTTTGCGGTTATTTCCACTTCATTGACCTTGTCGGTGGTATTCCTACCGGTAATTTTCCTCGAGGGTTTTGTAGGTAGCTTATTCCGGGAATTTGGTGTGGTATTGGCAGCAGCGGTTATGATTTCTGCTTTTGTTTCACTGACCATCACGCCTGTACTGAATATCTATTTGCATCGGAAAAATACCGGTAAAGGGTGGTTCTATCGTAAGACAGAACCCTTTTTCGAAGGAATGGAGACCGGTTATAACCGGTTTTTGAAATCATTTATGCGGGTGCGATGGATAGCCTGGCTAATTATAATTACCTGTTTAGGGATTATCTATTTCACCTACACCAACCTGCAGACCGAGCTAGCTCCTATGGAAGATCGGAATACCATTCGATTTTCGTTAACCGCCCCAGAAGGTACTAGCTACATGCAAATGCAGGCTATTTCCGATGAACTAACCGCCTATTTGAACGATTCTATTCCCGAGCGCACTTTTGTGTTTTCTTCCACTCCCAATATGCGGAGTACGGGATCAAATAGTGGAATGGCGCGGATCGGTCTTGTTCCAGCTAATGAAAGGGTGCGGAGTCAAAATGAAATTGCCCAGGAGATTACGCGGAAACTCAGGGAATTTAATGGTGCCCGAATACTCGCCACACAAGAACAAACCATTGCAGTAGGGTTGGGGTCGCGAGGCGCGTTGCCCGTCCAGTTTATCTTGCAGAATTTAGACTTCGATAAACTGCAGGAAGCCATACCCGAATTTTTGGAGGAAGCAAATAACGACCCAACCTTCAGTAATGTCGACGTCAATTTGAAGTTCAATAAACCTGAAGTCCACATCGAAATCGACCGGGTGAAGGCGAGGGATCTCGGGTTATCGACCGCCGATATTGCCGAGACCATCCAGGCTGCCTTTAGTGGTAGGCGGATGGCTTATTTCTTGATGAACGGAATGCAATATCAGGTAATTGGTCAGGTCGATTACGACGACCGCAACAAGCCGGCAGATATTTCCAAACTCTATGTACGTAACAACCGTGGTGAAAATATACCCTTGATGTCGGTGGTACATATTACCGAATCCAGCGGGCCGCCTACCTTATATCGTTACAACCGTTACAAAAGTGCTACCATTTCCGCTTCTTTAAGCGAGGGAAAAACCATTGGTGATGGGGTAGCGGCCATGAGAGCAATTGCAGATCGGGTGTTGGATGAGACCTTCCAAACATCACTTTCCGGACCATCGCGGGATTTCGAAGAAAGTTCGTCCAATACGATGTTTGCTTTCTCCTTGGCGTTGGTTCTAATTTACCTAGTACTTGCCGCTCAATTTGAAAGTTTCCGGGATCCGTTTACAATCATGATTACTGTACCGCTTGCCATTGCGGGAGCTTTGTTGTCGTTGTATATTTTCGGCCATACCATTAATATTTTCTCACAAATTGGGATGATTATGTTGATCGGTCTGGTTACGAAGAACGGTATCCTAATTGTTGAATTTACTAATCAAAAACGAGAGGCAGGAATACCCCTGATAGACGCAGTGATCGAAGCAGCGACTCAGCGTTTACGGCCTATTCTCATGACCACTCTCGCAACGGCTTTCGGTGCATTACCTATTGCCATTGGGTTTGGGGCAGCTGCTACCAGCCGTGTGCCGCTAGGGGTAGTCATCGTGGGTGGGCTTGCTTTCTCGCTGATATTGACACTTCTGGTCATCCCGTCAGTATATACCTATATCGCTCGAAAAGATAAAAAAGAAAAAATAGAAGAAATTGAGCTGGAACCGGAACTAGAATCCATTACCGGCATTAAATAACACTATGAATTTTCACAGATTCGCCCAAAAAGCCCTGATTTTCGTTTGCGGAATGACGACGATTACGGGCTTTTCCCAGGATGCAGTCCAACTTACCTTGGACGATGCTATTGCAATTGCCCTCAAAAACAGTCTTGAAATCCAAATTGCGCGCAACGATGTCGAAGCGGCAGAATTGATGAATCATTACGGCGTAGCCGGAGGATTGCCCACGGTTAATGCTACGCTGGGCAACACCCAACAGGTAATGAATATCCGTCAGAAGCTACAAAACGGCACCAATATTGAACGCGATGGTGCAGCGGGAAACAACCTGAGTTCTGGGGTGGTAGCTTCTTTAGTCCTTTACAATGGACACCGGATTGTTTCTACTAAAAGGAGATTGGAGGAGTTAAAACAACAAAATGAAGAACTGTTGTTGGCACAAATTCAGGATTTGATAGCGGATGTCTCCACCGCTTACTACGATATTGTTCGGCAACAAAGTTATGTAAAAACGATTGTCCAATCGATCTTGGCTTCTGAGAAGCGTCTCGAAATATTGGAGGCTAGGCGATCGGCTGGTCTGGCTAATAATGCAGATATCTATCAAGCTCAAATCGATATTAATACGGCCAAGCAGTTGATGATGAACCAAAAGTTGGTTGTCGATGTCGCCAAAACAGAACTGCTACGATTAATGTCTGAAGATCCATCCATTGAATTGGAAATTGCCGATACGATCATAGTATCCAAAGATTTGGATTTAAACGAATTCTTGGAAAAAACCGCTAAAAACAGACAGATTAGAGCGTCTGAAAACCAAATACGCATCAGCGAGTTAGTCCAACGTGAAATTGCGGCACAACGCTATCCAACAGTGCGTTTGAATGCCGGCCTTAATTATACACGCAACCAAAGTGCAGCCGGTTTTAACCTCTTAAACCAATCGTTTGGGCCTAATGTTGGACTCGCTGTTTCTATACCCCTCTACAATGGAGAAGCTTACCGAAGACAGCAGCAAGCGGCAGGGGTGGAAATAAAATCAGCCCGCAAGAGAAAGGAGATTCTGGAGCGGGATTTCAAATCGGAAGTCTATAAGACCTACCATGCCTACAAGAATGCATTGAGCCAACTCGAAACGGAAATTAAAAACTATCGGCTGACAGAAGAGTTGCTAAACCTCACTATGCAGCGATTCGAGTTGATTCAGGCTACGATCATCGATGTTCGAGAGGCACAGAAAAGCTTCGAAGATGCAGGGTACCGACTGGTAAACCTGAGTTATGCAGCCAAGGCCGCTGAAATAGAACTATACCGATTGGCTAACGAATTGAACTAAAGGGAATCGAAAAGACTTCCGAAAGTTTTTTAAAGGTGCAGGTTACTGGTGGCAAGTTTGTAAATTTGCCCTCACTCTTTCTAATCCACTATGTTATTTCTAGGGAAATATAATGATTTGACAATCGAAAGATCGACCAGTGTCGGGCTTTACCTCAGCGAGCCGGAAGGGGAAGAGGTTTTACTCCCCAAGAAATACGTGACTCCTGATATGCAAGTGGGCAATGTTATTCGCGTATTTGTATATAAGGATAGCGAGGATAGACCTATTGCGACAACGGAGACCCCGGCTTTAATGCGAAATGAATTCGGATACCTTAAGGTCAAGGATGTGAATAATTTTGGGGCTTTCCTCGATTGGGGGTTGGAGAAAGACCTCTTTGTTCCCTTTAACGAACAAGTCGACAAAATGCAAGTAGGGGAGAAGCATATTGTTTTCCTTTTTCTTGACCGACGTACCGATCGCCTTTTGGCAACCGCAAAGTGGCGTCAAAACATTAGCAACGAGCGTCTACTGGTGAAAGAAGGTGATGAAGTCGACTTACTGATAGCGGAGCGGACTGATTTGGGTTATAATGCCATCATCAACAATTATCATGTGGGATTAATTTATAGGAATGAGGTATTCCGGACCATATCCGTGGGGGATCGATTGAAAGGGTATGTCAAATTAATACGGGAAGGGAATAAAATAGATCTTTCTTTGGAAAAGACCGGTTATGAGCGGATTGAAACCCAAGCACAGGTGGTGCTGGATCTTCTCAAAAAAGAAGGGGGCTATTTACCGCTGACCGATAAAACGAATCCCGAGCAAATACGCAACCTTCTTGAGATGAGTAAAAAAGATTTCAAGAAAGCCATTGGAGGCTTATATAAACAAGGTATTATCCAACTGGAAGAGCAGGGCATCCGCCTGGTTCAGTAAAGATTCTGTAAGGTACTTCTCATGAAATGCCCCAGTCATTAATGACTCCCCCTCCCCGCAATTAGTTTATCTTGTAGCGATTCAAGTTCTTCCCAATTTCCATCCCGAGCCAACGCAGCCTGAACCGGCCAGGAAGTAGGGTCATGGAGTTGAAAACGTGGACCGGCCTGGATCAGGAGGGCAGCCAAGCTATCGGCTGAAGTTGAAGCTAGCTGGGCATAGGTATAAATATTCGATTCATTCAGCAACTTTTCAACCGTCGGACTTATTCCCTCAATGATTTTCAAATCGTCCATCACAATCCGAGTCTCAGAAGTCTCCAGCGTATTCCGAGGTAACGGAATTTTCAGTTGGTTTTGACATTCCCTCAATTCGCTTTCTTTGGTTGCCAAGACTTCGTTGAGACGCTTCATTTGTCCTTTTGTAATCCATCTTCCGATCAAATAGCCCGCAAGTGCTATCAGAGAAAGAAGGATGACCATCTCCGTGATAGCAACAGGAAGTGACAAAGGATTAAGTGCCAAGAAAATCATAACGATTTAAATTTATAGTCGTTGAACCCATTAGCTCCCATTGAGTTCACTTTGAAATTTTTCGAGCTCCTCCCATTTTCCTTCATCAGCTAAGGACGCTTGTAAAGGCCAGGTTTCGGGATGGTGCATTTTGTAAATAGATCCGGATTGCCGCACAATGTCCTGTAGTTTTTCTACCGGGGTATTCCGCATTTGCGTATAATTTTGGATTCCGGCTTCTTTGAGCATTTTTTCGATACGTGGGCCAATACCTTCAATTAATTTGAGGTCGTCGACGCGTGAGAGGTTGGAAGAAATTAGTTCTGGTTGAATTACGATAAGGCTTTTTCGGCATTTTTCAAGCTCTACGCTCAGCCGTGCAATTTGGTCTTCGACACGGTTGACGGCTAGCATGCCTTGCCGATAACCCACAATGTAGCCTAATACCGCTGAAACCAGTACCATTAACAAGTGTTGCCACCAGGCATCTAACAATTGATGTGGATTTAGTTCAAACATGGGTTACAGCGCATTTTGATTCCTTACTACCATGGTAACTCTTCGGTTTGCAGCCCTACCTTCCGCCGTGTCATTGGAGGATTTCGGTTCTTGATCCCCTTTATTTTCAACCATAATTTGGGATGCTGCGATTCCAAATTCTTCGAGAATGGCTTTTACAGCTTCCGTTCGCTCCCGTGCGAGTTCCATATTGCCGGTTTCGTCAGCCTCTCGATCGGTATGACCCGTTAAAATAATTTTATGGTCGGGATTTTGTTGAAGGAAGAGTCGAGCTTCTTCTAAAAAACGTTCGTTGTCGGGGGTTGTGATATAGGTCAAGCTGCCGGTATTGAAATAAAGATCCAGTGGCTTAAAAATATCGATAAATTTTTGGTCTTCGGCCAATCGGGTTTCCGTTAGGGTTAATGCCTCCATAAACTGATGGTCGATTCCGCCCCAGAGGGAGTCACGGATAAAAACGAGCTCGTCAGAAGGTCTTCCCTTGGTGAAAAATACGTTCGAAGCGATACCTCTACTGGTATAAAGAGTTTTCACCTCTTCAGCTCGGGCTAGTCCTAAATTTTCCCATTCCGTAGCATTTATTTCATCGGGAGAATAGTAGCCTGTAATGACCACTCGTTTCTCTGGGTTTTGGCGAAGGTAATTTACCACCTGGTTGACGGCACCGGCGATATTGTAAAAATTCGCTTTATGGCCCGATTTGGCAAACGAGAAGTTTTTTTCGGAAGTAACCATTAGGTCGGCTCCATCAACCATTTGCAGGGGAGGAATGGTAACCGTGGGCATTTCGGTTGTCCCCTTAGGACCTGCTTCGCAGAGCAGTTTAATTTTACAAACATGCCACCAGGTCGATCCTGCGATCCAAAGTACTAGTAGAAGTATCCATACAAAATTACTGCTATTCATAGGCTTCAGGCAGTATTGATTTAATTAAAGGCGGCTATCAACTGATTTATTTTTCGTCTGTTACTATACGCAAATATAGGAATAATGGGATGGGATGAACATACTAAAAAGGTACACATTTAATTTTTTCACATCTCCAAAAAGGTTTACCAATATGATGAATGTTGTGAATAGAGAAAAAAAATGGCTATTCCTTTTTAAGAAATAGCCACTGGGTTAAAATCTATTATTCTACTTATCGATTCATCGAGATCAAAAACTCTTCGTTGTTTCTTGTGCCGCGCATATTGGTGAGTAAGAAATCCATGGCTTCCACCGGATTCATATCGGCCATATGTTTGCGGAGTACCCATACTTTTTGCAGCGTTTCCTTGTCTAACAGGAGATCTTCTCTACGCGTGCCGGAAGTCATCACATCAATAGCAGGGAATACCCGTTTGTTGGATAGTTTGCGATCGAGCTGAAGTTCCATATTACCTGTTCCCTTGAATTCTTCGAAGATAACCTCGTCCATACGGGAGCCAGTTTCGATCAAGGCGGTTGCGATAATGGTCAGCGAACCTCCATTTTCAACATTTCTGGCAGCTCCAAAGAAACGTTTAGGACGATGCAAGGCATTGGCATCCACCCCACCTGAAAGGATTTTTCCTGAGGAAGGTACAACGGTGTTGTACGCCCTTGCCAACCGCGTGATGGAGTCGAGGAGGATGACTACGTCGTGTCCACACTCAACCATACGTTTTGCCTTTTCCAGGACGATGCTGGAGACTTTTACATGGCGTTCCGCTTGCTCATCGAAGGTTGAGGAGATAACTTCTGCCCTAACGCTTCGCTGCATGTCGGTTACTTCTTCCGGGCGCTCGTCAATAAGCAAGATGATCAAATAGACTTCAGGGTGATTTCGTGTTATCGCATTAGCTACCTCCTTGAGTAACACCGTTTTACCGGTCTTAGGCTGGGCTACGATCATACCGCGTTGCCCTTTACCTATTGGGGCGAAAAGGTCCAGAATCCGTGTCGAATATAGGTCTGGTTTGGTGCTTAAATTGAGCCTTTCTTCAGGGAAGAGCGGGGTAAGGTATTCGAAGGGGATACGATCCCGAATTTCTTCTGTAGTCTTTCCGTTTACGGTTTCCACCCTCAGGAGGGCAAAATATTTTTCTCCGTCTTTGGGTGGACGGATTTGACCGCGGATAGTATCTCCGGTTTTCAGACCAAATAATTTGATCTGCGAAGGGGATACATAGATATCGTCGGGGCTAGCTAGGTAATTGTAATCAGCCGAACGCAGGAAGCCATAACTTCCATCTTGCATGATTTCAAGTACACCCTCGTTGACGATTAGTCCGTCAAATTCCCGGACATAATTGTTGTAATTTTTTTTGATTTTGGTAGCGTATTCCTCCCGTGCTCGTTCGCTTTGTTGGGTCGGCTTGGGGGTTTTGACAGGTTCTACTGGTGCG
>Ga0172382_10010273_pt1 | contig 12612 bp, 6 predicted proteins | sample Leawel138RmetaG_FD_122245 | JGI IMG/M metagenome (GOLD analysis project Ga0172382, IMG submission 122245) | Leachate microbial communities from a municipal landfill in Southern Ontario, Canada - Leachate well 138R metaG | ecosystem: Engineered > Solid waste > Landfill > Unclassified | place...
CAGAAAAGGGTGCTGGATGATCTCATATATGAAATCATTCGGGATATTGATAAATCCAAAGACAGGATCATTGATTATTTTCCTTTTCTTCTCCACTTCTTAACTTCTAATTTCCAACTTCTAATTTCTAACTTCTAATTTGGCTTACGCCGATTTTCAATTCTAACTTCTAATTTCTCAACAATACTTCCCCAGCATCTCCTTCATCTCCTGTTGCAGTTTCCTCGCCTCTTGTCCGGCAGTATAGGCAAAATCTTCGCTGCCATCCGCATAAATAATTCCCCGTGAAGAGTTGACCAGCAGTCCACAGCTTTTATTCATCCCATAGCGGCACACCTCTTCCAGCGAACCGCCCTGTGCACCCACGCCGGGAACCAGCAGGAAATGGTCGGGTATAATCTTACGCACATCTTCAAAGAGCGTACCCCGGGTAGCACCAACTACATACATCATCTGTTCGTTGTCCCCCCATTGTTGTGATACCCGCAACACTTTCTCAAAAAGACGCTCACCGTTACGGTCTTCCGTCAACTGGAAATCAAGAGACCCCTTGTTGCTGGTGAGCGCAAGCAGGATAACCCACCGTTCGGGGTAAATAAGGAAGGGCTTTACGCTATCCTCACCCATATAGGGCGCCACCGTCACCGCGTTCACTTTCACTTCATCAAAGAAAGTACGGGCATACATCTCACTGGTATTCCCGATATCTCCCCGTTTGGCATCGGCAATAATGAACTGATCGGGATATCGCTGGCGGATATAGGCGACCGTCTTTTTGAAAGCCATCCAGCCCTTCACCCCTTCACTCTCATAGAAAGCAAGATTTGGTTTATAAGCGACACAATAAGGTGCTGTAGTATCAACAATAGCCTTATTGAACTCGTAGACCGGATCTTCTGATTCCAGCAGATGCTCAGGTATTTTCTTTATATCCGTATCCAGTCCCACACACAGGAAGGATTGTTTTTTCTTTATCTGCTCAAAGAGCTGTTCTTTAGTCATTTATATAGATTAATTTGATAATTCAATTATTTCGGGATACCAGTCATCATACTCTTCGACTCAAAATTCCCCATGCCCGGCAGCTACATCTCCGCCTCTTTCATTCTTTCCGCATTCTCACTCACCATCAACTGGTTGATCACTCCTTGGATATCACCCTCCATAAATGCCGACAGGTTGTAAATAGTATAGTTGATACGGTGGTCGGTAATCCGTCCCTGCGGGTAGTTATAGGTGCGTATCTTGGCTGAACGGTCTCCCGTGGAGACCATCGTCTTGCGTCGGGAGGCAATATCCCCCTGCCGTTTGGAGAGCTCAATATCATAGAGTTTCGTACGTAACATCTGCATGGCGATTTCCCTGTTTTTAAGCTGTGAACGTGCCTGTTGACAGACAACCACTATACCCGAAGGCCTATGGGTGAGTTGCACTTTGGTCTCCACTTTGTTCACATTCTGTCCCCCTGCGCCACTGGAGCGGGCGGTATGAAAATCGATGTCGGCCGGGTTTAGCTCCACATCAAACTCTTCTGCTTCGGGCAATACGGCAACAGTAGCCGCCGAGGTGTGTACCCGCCCCTGGGTTTCTGTCTGCGGCACACGCTGTACCCGGTGTACACCCGATTCATATTTCAATGTGCCATACACATCCACGCCACTCACCGTGAAGATGATCTCCTTATATCCACCCGAAGTACCTTCGGTAAAACTGGCCAATTCAGCATTCCACCCTCTGCTTTCACAATATTTGACGTACATCTTGTAAAGGTCTCCTGCAAAAATTGCTGCTTCATCACCTCCTGTACCGCCGCGGATTTCCATCACCACATTTTTTGCGTCTTCCGGATCGGCAGGGATAAGCAGCAGTTTGATCTTCTCTTCCAACAGGGGGATTTTTTCGGTGTTTGAAGTTAACTCCTCATTGGCAAGTTGCCTCAGATCGACATCCGATTCGTTGGCAAGGATATTTTTTGCTTCGGAGAGGCTCTCCAGCGCAGCCTTATATTCATTGCGTACCTCTATAATCTTTTGGAGATCGCTGTATTCCTTGTTCAGTTTTACGTAGCGATCCATGTCCGAAATCACTTCCGGGTCAGTAATTAATGTGGCCACCTCTTCGAAGCGGGTAACCAGATGTTCTAATTTATCGAGTAATGAGTTTTGTGACATATAAACTGTTTATAGGTAACGGAATTGTCCGAATTCGCTATCAATGACCAGTTCACGGACATCCGACTTTTCAACCTGCCCCACGATCCGCGCATCGACATTGAACGAACGGGAGATATCGATCACCTGTTGAGCATATTCGGGGGAGAGATAGATCTCCATCCGGTGGCCCATATTGAATACCTTATACATCTCATCCCATGCCGTACCGGATTGTTTTTGGATCAGGTCGAAGAGGGGAGGAAGAGGAAAAAGATTGTTTTTTAAAACTTTTAATCCGTCTCCCAGGAAATGGAGTATTTTGGTCTGTGCTCCTCCGGAACAGTGAACCATTCCGTGAATATTTTGTTTTAATTCACTTATAATCAATGATATAACAGGTGCATATGTGCGGGTAGGGGAGAGTACTAGCTTTCCGGCATCAATCCCCAGGTTATCAATCTCATCGGTCAATTTCATCCGGCCGGAATAGACCAGTTCCGAGGGGATGGAAGCATCATAACTTTCGGGATATCTTTGCGCCAGATAATTGGCAAAGACGTCGTGACGCGCCGAAGTAAGCCCGTTGCTGCCCATACCTCCGTTGTATTCTTTCTCATAAGTGGCCTGTCCCGATGAGGAGAGCCCCACAATCACGTCGCCGGCCTGAATACGGGCATTGTCAATGACATCGGAACGTTTCATGCGACAGGTGACTGTGCTGTCTACAATAATGGTACGTACAAGATCACCCACATCGGCTGTCTCACCACCTGTAGGATAGATATGCACGCCCAGTTCTGAGAGCTCTTCACATAATTCATTGGTACCACTAATGATAGCAGATATCACTTCTCCCGGGATCAGGTTTTTATTTCTGCCGATGGTGGAAGAGAGCAGGATATTATCTGTAGCGCCCACACAGAGCAGGTCATCTATATTCATGATCAATGCATCCTGGGCAATGCCTTTCCATACCGAAATATCGCCGGTTTCACGCCAGTAGATATAGGCCAGTGACGATTTGGTACCGGCACCGTCGGCATGCATAATATTACAATATTCAGGATCATTGCCTAAAAAATCAGGCACAATCTTGCAGAATGCTTTCGGAAATATGCCTTTGTCAACATGTTTTATAGCGTTGTGTACATCTTCTTTTGATGCCGAAACTCCTCGCTGAGTATATCGTTGATTATTAGTCATTAATTTTATCTGTTGGGTTTTTTAAAGCATGAGCACAAAAATACAAAAAATGGTTGACATATTGGCCTTAAATCAACTTGGCCTTAAATCAACGCTTCAACAAATTAATAAATTTCCCGTACAATTTTCCTATAATTACTATTATGTTTAATTGAATTTTCTGATTATACCCTATTCTCAATTTTCACGGTTATGGAGAGATTAAAATCAAAAAGAAGGAAGAAGACCACTTTATTTGGTTTTCCTCCTTCTTATATATAATATATATGTGATCTTATTAAATTTCTCTCTTGAATTTACTCAAGATCCAGTTGGGCTTCTACCACTTTCAATTCGGCAGATTTATCTACTCCCAACACGCTTAAATTATAATAAGCATTTCTAAGCAACATAAGCACACCATTCACTTCTTGTTGTGAAGCATTTCTCGCTTTAATCACTTGTTCCTGCTTTTCTAATAAAGGCACAGCCAATTGATAGAGTTCAATCGTTTTTTTATCATTCTCCACCTGTTGTTGTCTACTGGACAATGTAGCTGTAGCCTCTTTAATATCCTGTGCCTGGATAATATAATTTCTCGCAAGATTTTCCAATGCTCTTTCACAATCCGGGTCATTTTCGAGTGCTTTCTTGTATTCGGTTTCGGCAGCGGCATAGTCTCCTTTTTCAGCCAGGAGGGCTCCCTTCACGCTATTCAGGTCACAAGAGTTAGCCGGATCGTTGGCAATGGCCTGATCCAGATATTCCATAGCTTTGTCTGTTTGTCCGCTACGGATATAGACATTAATTAAATTGGGAACGAAATATTTGCTTTCAGGAAACTTTTTCGCACCAAGATTGAGAGTTTCTACAAATTTGGCAGAGTCGCCTATTTTTTCATGTTGGCTTGCCAGCAGTTCATATATATCGCTCTCTTTATAAGCGCTATTTTCTATGAAAGGTTCTTTTGCAGCACGTTCCAGCATGGCTATGGCCCTATCGGTTTGATCGGCGGAAATGACAGAGATGATCGCATAATATTTGATAGTCTGATAAGTGCTATCCGGCAAAAGTGCATCTTTCTGGCCTTCGAACATCGGCAATGTGGGTATATCCCAATAAGTTTCAAAGAAATCTGCAGCTTTAGCGTAATCATTCTGTTCGTTATAATAGACTCCCCCGTTGATATAGAAAGGGTGGTTGGCACGTAGGATACCGATGATATCCTTCCGGAATTTATTCCTTACCTTACCTTTTCCGTCAGGCAATTCACTCAGGGAATCAGCTTTCAGATAAGGTTTATAGGACTCCATCAGTCCATCATACATCACTTTTTCGTTGGCATTTTGGCCAAGCATCGTTTTTGTTCTCTCATTGTCGAAAGCCTTATTGCCAATATCTCCCATCACCTTCCAGGTTTCGGGATCGGTAGCAGTCTCCGGGTTGGTGGATGCCTGTTGGATCAATGTCCGCGCTTCTTTCAGATCGTCGCGTCCCAAAGCTCTTTTAGCATCTTTAAGTGCTGATTTCTGCGCAAGGAGACTTCCTGTAGAGAGAATGGCAACCATAGTTAAGAATAAGATTCTTTTCATTTTTGTCATATTTTTTGTGATTAAACTATTTATGTGATCTGGAACCTTCTGGTTTCGTACTATCTTCATTTGAAAATTGTTTCTTGTTTATGTATTGACTAAAATTATTCAAAAAGTTTAATTAATTAACGAACTCATCACTCTATGTCTGTACGACGGCAATTTATAAACAATTAATCAATATCAGTGTTCGTCTCTTCCGCTTCTTCTGAGATATTTTCCATATCTTCTATTTCTTCTTCCTGTGAATTTACTTTACATACAGAGGCAATCTGATCATTCCTTTTTTCCAAGTTGATCAGTCGAACTCCCTGTGTAGCACGTCCCATAATACGAAGATCGGAAATTTTCACACGTATTGTAACGCCAGACTTGTTAATTATCATTAAATCATTGTCATCGGTTACACTTTTGATAGCTACTAACTTACCTGTCTTCTCTGTTACATTAAGTGTCTTCACACCTTTTCCACCTCTACGGGTAATACGGTATACCGGCTCTCTGTCATCATCGTTGAGTTTTGTCCTTTTACCGAATCCCTGTTCCGAAACCACCAGGATGGTATCTTCCGAATCAGGATTCATACAAATCATCCCAATTACACAATCTTGGTCGTCCTCATCCAGTGTCATCCCTCTTACTCCGGTGGCAATACGTCCCATCGGGCGGACATCTGTTTCGGAGAATCGTATGGCGCGTCCATTACGATTTGCCATGATTATGTGTTGGTTTCCATCGGTTAAGCGTACCGATATTACCCTATCGTCTTCACGGATGGTAATTGCATTCACACCATTCTGTCTTGGTCTCGAATAAGCTTCGAGGGGTGTTTTCTTCACTACCCCTTGTTGGGTACAGAAAAGCAAGTTGTGAGAATTGATATATTCCTTATCCTGTAAAGTTTCCACACGTACGAATGCGTTCACCGCATCATCCGAATCGATATTGAGTAGATTCTGAATAGCTCTTCCTTTTGAATTTTTGCTCCCTTCCGGGATCTCAAATACCCGGAGCCAATAACATTTCCCCTTCTGGGTGAAGAAAAGCATGTAATTGTGTGTAGTAGCCGGATAGATGTATTCCACGAAATCCTCTTCGCGGGTATCGGTTCCCTTGGCTCCCACTCCACCTCTGTTTTGGGTTTGGAAATCGGTCAGCGGAGTACGTTTGATATATCCCATATGGGAAATAGTGATGACCATATCCTCATTGGCATAGAAATCTTCGGGGTTCATCTCTTCTGAAGCGAAGATGATTTCAGAACGGCGTTCATCACCATACTTCTCACGGACCTCGATCAGTTCATCCTTGATCACTGTCATGCGGAGCTCTTCATTGGTCAATATTTCATTGAGATGAGCAATCAGTTTCTGGATCTCTTCGTATTCAGCCCTCAGTTTATCCTGCTCCAGACCTGTGAGTTGCCTTAAACGCATCTCAACGATGGCACGCGACTGGATGTCAGTGAGATTGAACCGCTCCATCAATCGTTGGATCGCCTCCTGCGGTGTGGATGAGCTACGAATTATAGCAATTACTTCGTCTATATTATCGGAAGCAATGATCAGCCCTTCCAGAATATGGGCACGCTCTTCGGCTTTCCGTAACTCGTATTTTGTACGGCGGATGACCACATCGATACGGTGTTCCACAAAGAGTTCAATCATCCGTTTAAGCGACAATAACTCCGGGCGTCCTTTTACCAATGCGATACTGTTCACGCTGAACGACGATTGCAATGCAGTGAGTTTATACAGCTTATTCAGCACGACATTGGCATTGCCATCGCGTTTGATATCTACCACAATACGCATACCGTCCCTGTCTGACTCATCATTGACATTTGAAATGCCGTCGATTCTTTTGTCTGAGACCAGATCGGCAATATGCTTGATCAGGTCGGCTTTATTGACCAGATAGGGAATTTCGGAGATAATGATCTTATCATGGGTCTTGTCACTCTCAATTTCAGCCTTTCCACGCATCACAATACGTCCCCTACCCGTCTCAAACGCTTCTTCCACACCTTTATACCCATAGATATAACCTCCGGTCGGAAAATCAGGTGCTTTAATATATTGCATCAATCCCCCGATATCGATCTCCCGGTCGTCAATATAGGCAATGATACCGTTGATACATTCGGTGAGGTTATGCGGTGCTATATTGGTAGCCATCCCCACGGCAATCCCCGATGAACCGTTGATAAGCAGGTTGGGAATACGGGTGGGAAGTACTGATGGTTCTTGGAGGGTATCATCGAAGTTCAACTGAAAATCGACCGTCTCCTTATCGATATCCCTGAGCATCTCCTCCGCCAGCTTGTTTAACCGGGCTTCGGTATACCTCATGGCCGCCGGGCTGTCACCATCGACACTGCCCATATTACCTTGCCCGTCTACCAGCGTATAACGCATGCTCCAGTGCTGTGCAAGGCGTACCATGGCGTTATATACGGAAGAATCGCCATGAGGATGGTATTTACCCAATACCTCACCGACAATTCTCGCGGATTTCTTATGGGGTTTATCGGCGGTATTACCCAATTCCGACATACCGTAAAGGATACGGCGGTGCACCGGCTTAAAGCCGTCACGCACATCGGGCAATGCCCGGGAAACAATAACCGACATCGAGTAATCGATGTACGACGACTTCATTTCATCTTCGATATTAATCTTGATGATTCTGTCTTCCTGATCAATCATATTGCAAAGTGATTTTTCTCTTCAACTAATATTTCTATATAGCTTATTAACAGGTTAGTAACTGTTTTATATTTTCCAAAATTTGGACAGACTAAGATACAGCTTTTTTCCCGATTTAACAAAAAAAACAGGAAGTTTATTGGGCCTCCCTGCTTTAATTTTTCACGAATGTCCTCGTTTATTATCTATGCCAAGTATAAAACACTTATGCACCGTGGCAGCTTTTATATTTCTTTCCGCTTCCACAGGGGCATGGGTCATTTCTGCCCACCTTTTTTTCCACCCGGATCGGCTCCAATTTCTGGGGCTGTCTCTGTTGCGGATCACGGCCTCCTCCATTGGCTCCTGTAGCCGGCATACCTTCCGAGTCCTCTTTTTGGGTGCGGTATCTACTGTAGTCGGTCTTCTGCTCGGGAGCGGCACGTCGCACACTTCCCGGATCCTGCACCGGTATCTGACCCCGCATTAGAATGGATACCGCTTTGGAATTGATATCGTTCACCATTGTCTTGAAGAGGTTGAACGACTCCAGCTTATAGATAAGCAATGGATCTTTCTGCTCGTAGCTCGCGTTTTGCACTGAGTGACGCAGTTCATCCATCTCCCGAAGATGTTCTTTCCAGTCTTCATCGATGGTATGCAGCAAGATCGATTTCTCGAATGCCTTCACCAATGCCTTCGAACCGGTCTCATAGGCTTCTTTCAGGCTGCATGAGATATTGTATACTCTTTTCCCGTCGGTAATGGGGATCAGGATATTTTCATACATTGCTCCCTGGTTTTCATAGACTTGCTTGATCACCGGATGGGCTATCTCCGCGAGCCGTTCCGTCTTACGTTTAAAGGTCTCGAATGACTGGGCAGTAACCGCTTCTAACTGATCATTCTGCTTCATCCTCTTCGCATCCTCCTCTTTAAAGGGGATATCGAGAGCCATCACACGCAATAGATCCAGCTTCAATCCTTCATAGTTATCTTCGTTGAGTTCCACCACATTTCTTGCGGTCTCCGAAATCATGTTGGCCACATCATTGTCGATGCGCTCTCCCATCAGGGCGTGGCGGCGACGGCTATAGATCACTTCACGCTGCGAATTCATCACATCGTCATATTCCAACAGACGTTTACGGATACCAAAGTTATTTTCTTCCACTTTCTTTTGTGCGCGCTCTACCGATTTGCTCAACATATTGTGTTCCAGCACGTCTCCCTCCTTGAATCCCATTCGGTCCATCAGGCCGGCGATCCTTTCGGTAGCAAAGAGACGCATCAGATCGTCTTCCAGTGAGACAAAGAAAACGCTCGACCCGGGATCTCCCTGTCGTCCGGCACGTCCTCTCAACTGGCGGTCCACACGACGCGACTCATGCCGTTCGGTACCTATAATAGCTAAACCACCTGCTTTCTTCACTTCCGGAGTGAGCTTGATGTCGGTACCACGACCCGCCATATTGGTAGCTATGGTCACCATTCCCTTCTGTCCGGCATTGGCAACGATTTCGGCTTCACGCTGGTGTAACTTGGCATTCAACACATTATGTTTGATCTTACGAATAGTAAGCATACGGCTCAACAATTCCGAGATTTCCACAGAGGTAGTACCTACAAGTACGGGACGACCTTGGGCAATGAGGCTCTCCGTTTCTTCGATCACTGCTGTATATTTCTCCCTTTTGGTCTTGTAGATGCGGTCGTTCTGGTCATCACGGACGATAGGTCTGTTAGTCGGTATCACCACCACATCAAGCTTATAGATATCCCAAAACTCGCCCGCTTCAGTTTCAGCGGTACCGGTCATCCCTGCCAGCTTGCTATACATCCTGAAAAAGTTCTGCAAAGTAATGGTGGCAAATGTCTGGGTGGCCGCTTCCACCTTTACCCGCTCTTTCGCTTCAATTGCCTGGTGCAGACCGTCGGAATAGCGGCGTCCTTCCATCACACGGCCGGTCTGTTCATCCACAATCTTCACTTTATTGTCGATGACCACATACTCATCATCTTTTTCAAACAGGGCATAAGCCTTGAGCAGCTGATTGACGGTATGCACACGTTCCGACTTCACCGCATAGTTTTGTAACAACTCATCCTTTTTGGCCGCTTTCTCTTCATCCGAAAGAGGGGAATTCTCCAGTTCCGACAGTTCGGATCCGATATCGGGAAGGATAAAGAAGTAAGGGTCGTCCGATTTCCCGGTCAGGAGGTCAATTCCCTTGTCTGTCAATTCGATACTATGTTGTTTCTCATCGATCACAAAATAGAGCGGATCGGTCACTATATGCATATTACGCATCTGCTCCTGCATATAGAATGCTTCGGTTTTGAGCATAGCCGCTTTTACTCCCTGTTCACTGAGGAATTTGATAAGCGGTTTATATTTAGGCATCCCTTTATAGGAACGAAAAAGCAATAATGCGCCCTCTTCCTGCTCCTTGGAATCGGAGGAGGCCATTTTCGTTTTTGCTTCTGCCAGCAGGTGAGTGGTCAATTCCCGTTGTGCTTTCACGATCATTTCCACCCTTGGACGGAACTGGTCGTACAACTGGTCATCGCCTTTGGGTACCGGGCCGGAGATGATCAACGGGGTACGTGCATCATCGATCAATACCGAGTCCACCTCATCCACAATCGCATAATTGTGTTTCCGTTGTACCAGGTCTTTCGGCGAGATCGCCATATTGTCACGCAGGTAATCGAACCCAAATTCATTATTCGTTCCGAAAGTGATGTCCGATTCATACGCCTTACGACGGGCGTCGGAGTTAGGTTCATGCCTATCGATACAATCCACCGATAAACCGTGGAACATATACATGGGACCCATCCATTCCGAGTCGCGTTTCGCCAGATAATCATTCACTGTCACCACATGCACTCCTTCATGAGTGAGTGCGTTCAGAAAGACAGGAAGTGTTGCCACCAACGTCTTTCCCTCACCTGTAGCCATCTCGGCAATTTTTCCACGATGCAATACTACTCCACCAAAGAGTTGCACATCGTAATGGATCATATCCCAGATAATCTCGTTTCCTCCGGCAATCCAATGGTTCTGATAAATGGCCTTGTCACCTTCAATACGGACAAAGTCGTGGGTCGCTGCCAAATCCCTGTCGAAATCGGTAGCGGTCACCACAATCTCCTGATCCTGTGTGAATCGGCGAGCCGTATCTTTCATGATGGAGAACGCTTCCGGCAACACCTCATCGAGTACCTTCTCATACTTCTCGGTCACCTCTTTCTCCAACTTATCAACCTGGTTCCAGACTGTTTCCCGCTTATCCAAGTCGATAGCCTCGATACCGGCCTTGAGTTCTTCTATTTGTGCTTTCTCATCCGACACATATTCCTGAATGCGTTTCTCCATCTCTTTCGTCCTGGCACGCAATTCGTCATTAGAGAGTTTCTCTATCTCTCCATAGGCCGCTTGCACCCTTTTCACGACCGGATTGATTTCGTTCAGGTCGCGTTGTGCTTTGTTGCCTATTATTTTTGATATAAAATCATTCCATCCCATAAATATCTTTATTCTTTTGTGAGGTGTAAGCACACCTCCTATTCGTTTATATTTTCATTCAAATTTCACAAATCGTCTGCTTTAGTTGCAAACTCTTACCGGAGAATCTCCCTCAAAATTTCACCTTGGGCGGCATTGGGAGCACGGATACGTAAACGATACGCCACGCTTGGCGCAATTTCAGTAGCTTCGATTGTCCGTTCAATTTTCTGGGGTTTGATATCACCTCCGAAGAAAATAACCGGTGCCACCACAGCGTTATTGCGTACTCTTACATTTTGATCGGACTGAGGGTCTACTATTCGCCAACCGGGTTGTAAACGAAGAAAAAGATCGCCTGACTGACCTTTATAAAAACCGTTCCTGTAATACTGCACATCCTGATTATAAGCACCATGCAGCATCTGATACGAAGTGATCACATCCTGAATACCGGCCGATTGTACCAGGAACTCAGCCGCTTTCTGTTGAAACTCCCTTATATCGATCTGTTTGTCTTCCAGTAATTTCCTGTCGAAGAAGAATTGCCTGTCCCAATATTTCTTGATCCACTGCTCTCTGCCATAAAGCGCCATCAGGTACATATTGAGCAGCGCCTGGCTCCGTTCGGGATAAAAATCGCCACCGGAAGTAACCATCCCCTCAGGAGTAACCTCCTGTTCGTTGAAATATCCGGTAGAGACTATGAAGATGAATGTATTCTTTAGTCCCACGGAGGCGTCGATGGCATCGAGCAGCCTCTCCATCTCCTGATCGAGACGGTAATAGGTATCTTGTATCTCAATGGAATAATTGTTGTCAAGTGCTTTTTCATAATTTCCCGCATAGAAGGTGAGCGCCAGAAAATCGGGGTTCATCCGTTTTCCCAACGATCCCGATTCGAGCATCCTGACTGCCATATCATTCACCTCCTTATTTACATAGGGTGATTGTTTGAATAACCGGATATTGCCTTTCTTCTCGGTTACGAAAAAGTGCTGGAAGTTATATTTGTTACGGGTATACGGAAATGCATCGTAGCGATTCACATCAATTGCCGGACGCCATGCAATAGTGCTGATAGTATAGGTGAGCGACTGTCCACTACGGTTATGCTGGTCTACAATCGGTTGTCTTGCTTTATAAAAAGTAGAGGTTGCCCATTTTCCGCTCTCATCTTCAATCCAGAAAGCACCACTGGCAGCATGTCCACCCGATGCGAATGCCTGGGATGCGTCGGGAGCAAAAGCAAAAATATCAGATTGTCCCGCTGAAGCGATTTTCAATTCATCGGCAATGGTAGATACCTTGATAGGAAGAGGGGAAAGCTTTTCAGTAGTGAAATTGCCCAGATAGTTATCATCAAAGAAAGAGGATATTTCTCGATTCGACTCTATCAAGTATCTTTTCTCCGACATAATTCCATGATAGGAAGGATTGGCACCGGTAAAGATGGTCGTAATAGCAGATGCCTTATTCAGGTTGGG
>Ga0172382_10010274_pt1 | contig 12610 bp, 9 predicted proteins | sample Leawel138RmetaG_FD_122245 | JGI IMG/M metagenome (GOLD analysis project Ga0172382, IMG submission 122245) | Leachate microbial communities from a municipal landfill in Southern Ontario, Canada - Leachate well 138R metaG | ecosystem: Engineered > Solid waste > Landfill > Unclassified | place...
CGGTAATGTATCCGATTTTCCAGCCGGTCATACCAAAAGTTTTTCCGGTTGAATTTACTGTTATAGTTCTTCCTGCCATACCAGGTAGAGTGGCAATAGGGATATGTTTGGCATTGTCATAGGTCAAAAATTCATACGCTTCATCGGATAAAACAAGCAGATTGTACGATTGAGCAATATCAGCAATTTGTGACAGTTCTTCAATAGTAAAAACCTTACCACTGGGATTGTGAGGAGAGTTGATAATCAGCATTTTAGTTTTATGGTTTATAGCCGAAATCAGTTCATTCTTATCGAAATTGAACTCAGGCTTATGTAGTGTAACATACTTTGGAATCCCTCCTGCAAGTATTACATCTGCCTGATATGCATCGTAAAAGGGTTCAAATAAAATTACTTCATCACCGGGGTTAATAAATGCCTGTATAGCACAATACAATCCTTCAGTCGCTCCGGCAGTAATTGTAATTTCACTCTCAGGGTCATAGTTCATTCCGTAATAATTGTTTTGAACTTCTGAAATCATCTTACGAAGTGAGAATATTCCCGGAGATGGAGCATATTGATTTTTTCCTGTCAACATAGATTTATTCACCTCTTCCATCAAAGATGTCGGTCCGTCGAAATCGGGGAAGCCTTGTCCGAGATTTACGGCATTGAACTCAGCAGAAATTTTGCTCATAATTGCGAAAATTGATGTCGGCATTGAAGATATTCGGTCAGATATTTCGTACTTCATTTTAAATCTCAATTAAATAAATAGATATAAAGCAAAAATAGGAATTTTTATACAATATTCTTAATGTTTATACTTTTTTAAGCAATTAATAATTGTTCGGTATAATATATGAATAAAATAATTATTTTCTTGATATTTATGATAAGTTTGAGTTCAAACTTATATTCAAACCTTACAATCAAAGGTAAAATCCAGACACAAAGGTCGGAAAGTCCTGAAACGGCACATGTAACCTATAAAGATGATGATGGAAAAACCTATATTATAAAAGCTGACGATGGTGGTAATTTCGAAATAGAACTTAATAATTCAATTTTTGCTGAGCTGACATTTTCGGCTGCGAATCATCAAAGTATCTCTCAAAAATTTCCCATTCCAACTCAAGACCTCGTACTTGAAATCAAATCTAAATTGCTTCCGAACATAATAAAACAAGATTTAGTAGGCATAAAAATTTTAAGTGATTTCAATGATTTTGATTTTGAAAGTGATGACTTTATGAAGCCCAATGATGATGGTACATATTCATTTGAGATTGAGCATCATTCTGATACCTTGAAATATCAGATACTTCCAGTATATCAAAAGTCCTTGTCAGGCAGAACTTTCAACGGTTCACAATCCGACTTTTATATTTATGATAATGGCGGAGACTATTACTCAGTTCTTGTAGATAAATCAAGAAAATTCCATATCAATTTTAACCCTTTACACTATCCTACCGGCGATTATGAATCCGATCTCGAGATTGATGATGAAGATTATCATATTGATTTTGTTTCATATCAGAAAGTATTGCAAGAGTTTGACAATTATTTAAGTGAAAGGTCATTAGCTTTGTTGAATGAAGGTCTTACTCATGAAAGTAAAACTGAAGAAATGGCTGAAATCAAAAGAAAATATCTTTTGTCTGCCGGAGAATTTATCGAAGATATTAACGACAAAAATATCAGAAACCTTGCCATTCTCGAATATATACACATAGCTCATGATGGAGTTAACATAAGAGGGGTTGGTGATATTATTAATAAACAATTATTGAATGAAGTACTCGAAATAGATGTAAATTCAAGTATCTGGAAGATTCCCGTTACTTATTATAATTTTGTATTTGCGGAAATTTTGTCCGGCAATATTGAAAATCCTGAATATGTTTATAAAGTACTTGAGTCAAATCAATCCGATGAAGTAAAATCAGGTGCATTAGGAATCCTTACCATGTACTGTCATTACAATGAATTGACTGAATTAAAAAAGCATTATTACAAAATATTACAGGAAGATTATAAACACACTAAAGAAGCAAAACGCATAAAATTTGAAATCGGTGATGATAGGAACATTATGACAGGTAAATCTGTTCCGTATTTTGAATTAAAAAATTTAGATGATACAACTCAAACTGTTACTCCGGAAAGCTTAAAAGGAAAATTTGTTCTGGTTGATATATGGGGTACATGGTGTATGCCTTGTCTTCAAGAAATTCCATATTTAGTGGAAGCATACGAAAAGTTCAAGGATAAAGGATTTACAATTTATAGTGTTGCTATTGATGCATCTGCTCAAGTAGTAAAGAAATTCAAGGACAAAGCAGACAAATTCCCATGGTTAAGCAAAGAAGAGCAGATTTCAACCAATTTGCCTTGGTTACATTCTTACGGTGGAAATTGGGATAGCGATATTATAAATACTTTTGAAGTATTCGGAGTGCCTACAACATTCTTAATTGACCCGAACGGAAAAATATTATCTACCGATTACCTCAGAGGTGACGAGTTGATTGAAACTTTGAATAAGCATATTAAACAATAAATTATTTGTCAGTTACTACATACGAGTAATATAAAAAATCAGCTTGATATTCAAGCTGATTTTTTTGTAATTATGTTGTTCAAATAACTTTTATTATCACGAAAATAATCTATTATTGCTCTGATTCAAGGATTTTTAAAATATCATGAGAATTGTTCATTTCTAATAATTCTTCGGAAAGCTTCTTGCTCTCGGAATAATCAAGGTTCAAGATACGGTTTTTCAATTCCGGCAATAGATTGGGAGGAACACTCAGTTGGCTGACTCCCATCCCTATCAGAAGGGGGGTAGCAGCTGCATGTCCGGCAAGCTCACCGCAAATACTTACCGAGATACCGGCTTCTTTCGCAATTTTACAAGTAAATTCAATTAATTTGAGTACAGAAGGATGAAAAGAGTCGTAGTATTCTGTGACGAGTTCATTAGTTCTGTCGGCTGCAAGGGTATATTGAGTCAGGTCATTTGTTCCAATCGAGAAGAAATCGGCTATTTTCGCCAGATTACGGGCTGTTACTACTGCTGAAGGAGTTTCAATCATTATCCCAACAGGGATATTGCCATCGAAAGGGACTCCTGATTCTTCAAGTTCTTTCATGCACTCCTTGATGATTGATTTTGCTGTAAGTAACTCAGAGACATCACAAATCATAGGAAGCATGATTCTAACATTTTTATTTACCGATGCTCGTAGTATAGCGCGTATTTGTGACGAGAAAATCTCTCTGCTATAAAGCAAATAACGTATCCCTCTGAGTCCTAAGGCAGGATTGTTCTCATGTAGTGGAATACCTGTGGAAAATTTATCGCTACCAATATCAAAACAACGCAGTGTTACCTCCTGTGGATACATTCTGTCGGCTATTTCACGATACCAGCCGAATTGAATATCTTCATCCGGAATTTTCCCTGTATTAGAAAGCAACGATTCGCTTCTTACAAGCCCGATTCCCTCAGCACCGAGTAACAGTGCAGACTTGACATCTTCCAACCTGTCCACGTTAGCGAGTAGTCTTATATGTATTTTGTCAATAGTTTCAGGCTTGATTTTAGCAAGTTTTCCGAGTGAATTTTTATGCTCGATTATTTCACTGACTCTCTTCTCATAACGTTTGGATAAGGCATAATCAGGATTGTATATAATCAAACCGGTAAATCCGTCAATAATTACTCCTGCATCATTAGAAATTACCTTTGCAGCATCTTTGACACCGATTACAGCCGGCATTTCGAATGAGCGAGCAAGTATGGAAGCATGAGAAGCTATACCGCCTACTTCGGTTATTAATCCGACTGCACCGGCTTCCTTATATTTCACCAAATCGGTAGGGGAGATGGTCTGAACAACGAGTATTTTACCCATGCCAGTGGAATAGTCCGGTGTATGATGCGATAAAGCCGACAATATTCGACGCTTGATGTTATCGAGGTCAATTACTCGTTCTCGCAAAATTTGATCTTTTGAATTTCTGAAAATATTTTTCTGATATTCAAATTCACGTATGACAGCACTCTCAGCCAAAAATCCCTCGCTGATTTTTTGTATGACTTTAGAATTAATGAAATCGTCATTAATCAATTGATTATAGGTGTCAATAATTGCAACGGCTCCGGCAGCCAATGAATGAGAGCTTACTATTACTTCTTCAAATTCTTCGGAAAGCTGCTTAACAGCATTTTTAAATCTAAGACACTCATTATCAGTCATGTCCATTGAAACCATTATATCTGCGGATAGAACAGATTCATGTTCAATTACTAATGCATTTCCGATAGCTATGCCCGACGATGAAGGTATGCCTTTCAGAAACCCTTGAGAAACAGTTTCAGCTTTATGCCTCGAATCCGGTATGAGTGTTTCGGCTAACATCAGAATGGTTCTCCGAAACCATCTTCAAAATATTCACTTATTGCTTTAACTGCATCTTCAGCATCATCACCCTCTACACGCAATTCCAGATTGCACCCTTGTTCCGCTGCTAATGTCATTACACCGATAATACTCTTTGAATTAATCTCAAATCCGTCTCTGGAAAGAAAAATTTCTGAGCGAAATTTGGCACACATCTTAACTAATCCGGCAGCAGGTCTTGTGTGAAGACCTGCTCGATTTTTTACAGTAACAACAGTTTCGATTATAGGCATTTCTTGTGTGTTATTTGGAAATATCAATTTTTCCATTTGTTATCGTGATTGTAGTTTCTAAATGTCCCAATTTTGCTAAAGTTGCACTGAATGTACCTTTAGCTCTATTTGAAGATAAATCTTCAACTATGAATGTACCGGCTACTGCCCGATATGTATTACCATCCTTACCTGCGTCATAAGCAAACGTTATCATGTTTAAATCTCTGGTAAGGTCAATTGTGTCCTTGTCTAACCATACGTCATCAATTAATATTGAAAATGTATGTGTCATACCGTTGTTGGTCATTGAGCCGGATATTCGATAAATCGGATTAGCCGGAGGAACAATAATGTTTGCAGTATTGGTCCTGAACTCTAATGTCTGGTCTCCGCTTATATCCATTTGGATTTTGTATTCCGAACTATTATTTGTTCCTGAATCATCGGAACAAGATACTAATGTGCAAAACATGGCTAAGATGAAACTTAGAAAATATGCTCTCATAACTAACCTTTATAAAATTACAGATAGAATATTTGTAAAATTAACTAATTTTTTTAAATAATTCAAACTGAATTTGCAGTCAAAAGCAAATCTTTACATTAGGAAGCCGAATTTGTTATTTCAGTACATATACTTAATAAGGTCTGAAACCAAACTATTACTTTTGTATAGTCATGAATTGTATTTATTTTTTTTTGATGTCGGAAAAGCAAAACTATATAAAGATGAAATCAGAGTTAACAGCGAAATCCGTGTTGGACACAGATGAGATTTTCTCTTTGTTTGAGAATACTGAGCATCTTTATGATTCTCAAGCCGGTTTTGGTTTTGCTGAAGAGGTTAACTGGACAATAGAATATCCTGAGATCAAAGTCCTCCACATGGGGATTACAGCCGACACAGTGTTTGGAAGGCCTCAGAGCGAATTTAGAGATAATTACACTCTGTTTGAAGATATGACCTATGAACAAGACAAGGATAAATTCCACTTGGTCTTAGAAGCTCTATACAAGAAAAACTCTGCTTCACTCATCAAACGTATTATCTTACCTGACGGTATGCTTCGACTTGTCCGGGAAAAATATTTACTGATTTCTCGTAATGATTCAAAATTATTGATTAAAGGTCGTACCGAAATTTATGAGCCTGAAAATATTCCTGTTAGTGTTAATCTATCGTTGAATAAATTTGACAATTCACCGATTAACAACAGAGAATATGAACAAAAGCTGATAAGCGAAAAGGATAAGTTGCTTAATTCATTACCGGATTTTTTCTTAATCTTAGATTCTTACGGAAATATCCTCGATTACTATTCATCAGAATCTTCAAATCAAAGTGTAAATCCAGCAGATTTGATAAATAAACATATTAGTATTTTCCTTCCTGATAATATTTGCGATTCCTATATTGAAGGAATAAGTAAATCAATTGATGAAGATAAACAGGTTGTTTTTGACTATTATTACGAAAGTAGAAACGGCTCTGAATATTATGAAGCAAGATTAAGCAAACTTTCGGAAGAAAGAGTCATAGCTTTAATCAGAGATGTCAAAAAGCAGAAACTTAATGAAATAAGACTCGAATATCTAAACTCGTTAAACCATTTGATAAATTCAATTTCATCTGATTTATTGCAAGTAAATTTGAAAGATTTTGATAAAATAATCAAATTGTCACTTGCTCAGATTGGTGTTTTTACTAAAGTTGACAGGGTGTATATTTTCAAGCACAACTCCATTGAAAATGTTTGTGATAATATTTATGAGTGGTGTTCCGAAGGTATAAATTCAGAGATTGACAGATTGCAGAAGATTCCGCTTTCTATTGCACCGGACTGGATGAATAAATTCAACAGAAACGAGTGTGTGTATATTCCATCGGTTGAAGACTTGTATGATTTGATGCATCCGGAGAAAGAAATACTCCTATCACAAGGTATTAAGTCGCTATTAGCTGCACCGATGTACTATGATGGAGTTCTAATAGGGTTTATCGGATTTGACTCTGTACAAAAACAAAAGGAATGGGATGAGGAACAAATTTATCTTCTGAAAACGGCAGGCGAATTATTTGCTGCTTCAATGAAACGTTGTGAATTGGAGATGAATTTAAGGTCACAAATAAAAGATACAGAAGAATCAAACAAAGCCAAATCATTATTCATTACAAAAATTAGTAACGAATTGAAATCACCGTTGAATTCAATTCTCGTAATTTCAGAATTACTGTTGAGTCAAGATTTTGAACAGAAACAAAAAAAAAATATCAGTTCAATTTATAAATATTCTCAAAATTTATTGGCTTTTGTAAGTGATATTCTCGATTATTCAAAGATTGATGCAGGAATATTGAATGTCAAAAAAGAGTTCATTTCTATAAGAAATTTCTTTGATGATTTGAAATCTTTATTTTTTGATGAATTAGAATTGAATAAATCAGATATACACATTAGTATTAATGGAGATTTTCCTGATTTGATATACTTTGATGAATTTCGTCTGCGTCAAATACTCTATAATATTATTTTACATTTCAGCAATGTATTGTGTACCAAAGATATTAATATAATTGTAGATATACCTTATTGTAACGGTAAAAATTTAGTTGATGTCAGGATTCGAATTAATACCATCAAGGACTCAGGCAATATTGATATAGATAATATTTTGAATATGAACGATTATGATGCTGACATTCAAGGTAACAATTCTGCTTATCTTGGACTTGTAATTTCAAAAAAATTAATCGAGTTTTTGGGTGGAGAAGTAAAATATAATCGGTCAGATCGCGGGGAAATGAATTTTGATATCGTATTAAATAAAGTTAAAGTTCGTCAAAACAGCTTATTTGGCAATGAATTGCAAATTCCTGCGGAGAGCCGTAAGTTTGGTTCCGCTTCTCTAATGATAATTGATTCTAAAGATTTCAACAGGGATGTGATTAAAACGAACCTCAGTAATGGTAAGTTGAAATTTTATGAAGCAGTTAATAGGATTGAAGCTGAAGAGTTAATTACGAAAGTAAAGTTTGATGTGATTTTAACAAATGAATCAGTGTTTAATCAGGCTAATATTCAAAACAGAATTTTAAATTTATCAATTTTTTCAGATACAACGGTTATTGCTTATTCCGATGAAACAAACCCCATAAAGAAGAATTCCAAAAATATAAAATATAATGATTATATTTCCAATCCATTCAATAAGAACGAACTCACAGAATGCTTAATAAAGTATCTTCCTTGCGAAGAACAAGCGAATGATTGTTTTTATGAACAAGATTACGACAAAGAAATTAATATGTTGGTCGCAGGAAATTTGGTTGAATCAATTGACAGAAAATTGCTGATAGGGTTTATTGATATCTTTGAAGAGAGATTTAAACAAAGACTAAACAACATGATAAGCAGTAAAAATTCTGAAGGATTGGGAATTTTACTTGAAGAATTCAATGAACATGCTGATAATCATGGCATTGAAGCCTTTTCAGATATATCTGCCCGAGTTTTACTTGCATCAAATGAGTGCGATTCAGGGACACTTATACATTGTTTAAATTCCATTATCAAATCAATAGAATATTGCAATGATATACTATACAAACAGTCAGTGTCCCGCTAACTTAATAACTTGAATTTATATTATATTTTCAAGGGATTAATCTCAAAAAAGTATAAACCATCCAACCATTTATTTGTTATCCGATTTTCCTTACAACAATATCACACTTAATTGTAACAATTAATGCAGTTCATATTTTGTGAAGAGACATATTGCTAAATATGTTAATATTAGCCATTGGCTAAAATTAAACCGAAAATTTGAATCCTAAATAAGTAACAATTCCTAACATTAAAAACAAGAATATTGTGTAAATTGTTAAATTAAAAGGCTATTATGTAATCCGGCATAAACAAGGTGATATATAGTGATTCAGGTGGCATAACACTTGTTAATAAGTTAATGAACGGATTTACTTTATTGTTAGGTTATTGAATATGGTTAAAGAGATTTATACAGCAGCTTTAGGCATGCAAAGTCAAATGTCGCGACTTGAAGTTACGGCAAACAACCTTGCCAATGCCAATACTGTCGGGTATAAGCGAGCCTCAGTTTTTGAACGGAATCTGGTCGAAGCTCAGAACATTTTTAACAATACAGAGGGTGATGCTGAACAACGTGATATTGCTTCAACACAGTATTATGACTTTTCACAAGGAAGTATGCAGTACACTGAGAACCCTTTTGACTTAGCAATAGACGGAGAAGGATTTTTTACTGTCACGGATGACGATGACAATAAATACCTTACCCGTGCGGGCAATTTCAAGTTATCGTCTGACGGACAAATAGTAACCATGGACGGCAAAAAACTTCAGGGAGCAGATGGTCCCATCAGCGTACAGCGGGAGTTCTTTTCACGTCATGCCATAACCGGAGATAATACCGCAAGAAGTGTTAGAATTGCTTCGACGGGTGAGGTTTTTGTCAATGATTTTGAAATCGGAAGAATCGCAATCACTATTCCCAAGGATTATAAAGAGCTTGAAAGAATTGAAAAATCACAATTCAAACTGCCTGATGATGCCGAAAAGGAAGAAATTGAACCAGCTCTGACTAATATTAGACAAGGATGGCTTGAAGGTTCCAATGTTGATATTGTTCAAGAAATGGTTCAGATGATTGAATTGCAGAGAATGTATGATGCAGGCAGTAAGGTCTTGCAAACTAATGATAATACTCTCGACAAATCTATCAGTTTAGCAAAGTTCATTTAGAATTATAAGATAATTAGATTTGGAGTGATATTAAGATATGACAAGTAAAACACTGCTGAATATAAAGAAGGATATTAATTATGGATAAAACATTAAGAACAGCTGCTACCGGTCTTTCGGCACAACAAAAGTATATTGAAATAATATCAAACAATTTGTCGAATATAAATACTACAGGCTTTAAAAAATCTAGACCTGAGTTTCAAGATTTGCTTTATGAAACATTGAAACCGGCAGGAAATTCTACTAATTCCGGAGCAGAGCCCTTGAATGAAGTTCAGATTGGTTCAGGAACTGAACTGACAGCCACGAAGAAGATATTCTTGCAGGGTGATATAAAAAGTACAGAGAATCCTCTGGATATGTCAATAAACGGTGAAGGTTTTTTTGTTCTTAGAAGACCGGATAACTCATTTGTTTATACACGTGACGGGTCATTCCAACTTAACAGAAACGGACAGGTGGTAAATTCACAGGGATACTTTCTTGAACCCGGCTTGACTATACCTAATGATGCTGTCCAAATAAATATATCACGAGATGGAGTAGTCAGTATCTTGTCCGATGGTTCAGCTGATGAGCAAACTTTGGGACAGATAGAATTAGCAAGATTTATTAATCCCGGAGGTTTACGCTCGCTCGGGTCTAACTTATTCACGGAGTCTCCGGCATCCGGTGTTCCTTTACTCGAAATTCCCGGTGCAATCAATACTGGAGAATTGATTCAGGCTCATCTTGAATCTTCCAACGTGGATATTGTTGAAGAAATGGTAAACATGATAAATGCTCAGAGAGCTTATGAATTGAATTCAAAATCAGTCAGAACCGCGGATGATATTTTAGCAACTGCTGTAAACCTTAAGAGATAATGAACTTATTATTTAAAATATCGAATTGTTTTCAGAAAATACCGGTTACGGTAATTCTTATTGTAGGCATTTCAATATTTAATTTTTCTGTTTTGTCAGCTAAATCAACCTTTTCGACAGAACGAGTGAAATCGGCATTACTAAGTATTATTGAGGATAAAATTTCGGACGATTTCGAAAATGAGTTCATTAGCTTAATTTCAGATTATGAATTTGAAGAAGATAATGTTCAAGCTGAATTTATGTTCGATAATGAGTTAAAACCCGGAATAAACACGGTTGGTATTAAATTTTCAAAAGACGGCAAGGTTCTCAAATATCATGATTTGAACATACGACTCAAAATTATTAAAGATGTCTGGGTTTCAGTCAGGGCAATACCTTCAAATACAATCATCAAAGAAAGTGATTTAGAACTGACAAGGATTAGTCTAAATTCAGAAGAAATTCCACTTGATATGAATGAAATCGTTGGCATGACCTTAAACCGCTCATTAATGAAGGGTAAAGCCATAAGTAGGGAAATGTTGTCAAACGGAATAATTGTCAAGAGAGGTGACAAAGTTACATTAATCGTACAATCGGGCGCCGTTGTAATTAGATGTACCGGTGCAGCCTTGCAGGACGGTTCTGTCGGACAATTTGTAAGAGTCAAGCGTGACGGTTCACCGGCAGTGATTAGCGGCAAGGTTACCGAAAGTGGCAGTGTATTAGTTTCATTTGATAATTACACCCAAAATTGAGGAGAAAGAAAATGTTGAAAATCGTATATTTATTGATTTTTATTGTTGCTTCTACACCAGTGTTTTCACAATTCATACAAAATAATTCACGTTCAATGTTCTCGGATGTCAGAGCTTTCAAACCCGGTGATGCCATTACGGTTCTTATCATGGAAGATACACAAGCCGACAATTCTGCCAATACTAACACAAGCAGAAATTCTAATATTCAAGGCGGGATAGAATTTTCATCAGGTAACGGAGGATTTGAAGGTAATGGCGGTGTGAATACAGGAACAGGACATCAGAGCCGAGGTAATACAGGCAGAAACGAAAGAATTCGCTCAAGACTAAGCGTTAAGGTGATGGAGATTGTCGAAAACGGAAATCTCAGAATTGAAGGTACACGTAAAACTAAGGTTAATGGCGAAGTACAAACTATTGTACTTAAAGGTATAGTTAGACCGGTTGATATTGGGACCGATAACTCGATTAATTCATTCTCTATATTAGACCTCACTTTACTAATTGAAGGTGAAGGCACTGTATCTCAGATTCAGGAACCCGGACTACTCACTAAATTTTTGAGATTTTTATTCTGATGATAGCAAAATTAAAAATAGTAACCTTATTGTTCTCTATCGCGTTGATAGCCTTTGGAGATTTGCATGCCGCAAGGATTAAAGACATAGCAGTTATTGAGGGTGTAACAGGTGTGCAGGTTATCGGTTATGGTTTAGTTACAGGATTGAATCAAACAGGTGATAACCAGCAAACTACATACACAGTCCAATCTGTAACAAATATGTTGAAAAGATTCGGTTTGACGGTTCCTGAGAGGAATCCGAGAATAAGGAATGTGGCGGCTGTAATGGTGACTGCGACCATACCTGCTTTCATGCGTACAGGCTCTAAAGTTGATGTGAACGTTTCATCTGTGGGAGATGCCATGTCTTTACAAGGAGGAGTATTGATTTTAACTCCTCTGTCAACTGCTGACGGCACAATTATCGGTATGGCTCAAGGACCTCTATCGGTTGGCGGATATGATTTTTCTTCCTTAGGTTCACAAGTTGGAAAGAATTTCACAACTACGGGTAGGGTTCCAAATGGATTAATTCTCGAGCGTAATATTGAAGCAGACTATATTGACGGGAATATTTTGAGAATCAACCTAAGGGATCCTGATTTCACTACCTCATCTCGGATTGCTGATGCAGTAAATTCAGTTGCAGGAATGACTAACAGTGCTGTACCGGTCAATTCAGGTACTGTTGAAGTTGCATTACCTAACGGACAGAACCAAAACCAATTAATGCAGACTATAGCACAAATTGAACAGCTCGATATTGTGAGTGATGTAGCTGCACGTGTGGTGATAAATGAAAGAACGGGGACAGTCGTTGTCGGCGGAAATGTAAAGTTGCTTCCTTCTGTTGTTGCTCAAGGCGGATTGGAAATTTCAATACAAAGAGATGTATTATTTCCGGAACAAGCGCCTTTTACAATCAGACCACCACCTCAATCGGCAGAAGTTGCATCACTCAATGCAAGAGAGGA
>Ga0172382_10010275_pt1 | contig 12609 bp, 12 predicted proteins | sample Leawel138RmetaG_FD_122245 | JGI IMG/M metagenome (GOLD analysis project Ga0172382, IMG submission 122245) | Leachate microbial communities from a municipal landfill in Southern Ontario, Canada - Leachate well 138R metaG | ecosystem: Engineered > Solid waste > Landfill > Unclassified | place...
CCCTATCTGCTCGCGCTGCTCGCCGTGCTGCTTCTGGTCACCTACATCCCGGCCCTGTCGCTGTGGCTGCCCAATACCCTCGGCCTGGGACTGGCGCGATGATCATGACCTGCTTGTCCCGGCTCGACCGGGCACTGGCCGTCTGGTGCCGACGCATCGTCTGTGGCTGCCTGCTGGGCCTGTTCTTCCTGCTGTTCCTGGGCATCGTCCAGCGTTTCCTGCCGTTCATCAAGCTGACCGGCTATGACGAACTCATCGAGTTGCTGTTCGGCTGGATGACCTTCGTCGGCGCGGTCGCACTGTGGCGCGAGGGCACCCTCTACCGCGTCGCCTTCATCGATCAGTTGCTCTCGCCACGCGCCGGAGCGCTGCTCGAAGCCCTGATCCACGCCGGCATGCTCGTCGTTGCGCTCGTGTTCGCCGTCTACGGCCATGCCTTCGTGCGCATGTCGAGCGAGATCACGCCGTTCCTGCAGATCGACAAGGCCTGGTGGTACGCGTCGATTCCGGTCTGCGGCAGCCTGATGGCCATCTACAGCACGATCGGACTGTGGCGCGCCCTGCGCGGGCATCGCGGCTCGTTCAAGGTCTCCGATGGTGCCCTGAGCTGAGCCAGGCGGCAGCCCTGATCGACGGAGAAAGCGGATGCAGCGACTCGAAGGCAAGCGCGCAATCATCACTGGCGGCGCGGGCGGCATCGGCGCCGCCACCGGCCGGCTCTTCTGCGAAGAAGGCGCCAGTGTGGTGCTGGTCGATCTGCCCGAAGCGCCGCTGGCCGAGGTGGCTGCCGCCATCCGGGCGGCAGTGCCCGGTGCCGACGTGCTGGCCATCGCCCGCGACGTCGGCGACGAAGCCGCCGCCCGGGCCATCGTCGCCGAAACGCTCGATCGCTTCGGCGGGATCGAGGTGCTGGTCAACAACGCCGGCGTGCGCGCCTATGAGCCCTTGTCCGGGACGCGCGCCGAAACCTGGCAGCGGATCCTGTCGGTGAACCTGCTCGGCTACGCCTGGTTGTGCCAGGCTGCGCTGCCGGCCCTGCGCGCAAGCGGACGCGGCGCCATCGTCAACGTCTCGTCGACCCACGCCGTCAATCCACGCGCCGGCATGGGACAGTACGACGCCACCAAGGCGGCCATCCTGTCACTGACCCGCACCCTGGCCTTCGAGGAAGCCGCCGCAGGGGTTCGGGTCAATGCCGTCTGCCCGGGCCTGACCCTGACCCCCTTCCATGTCCAGCGGGCCGCGCGCGACAGTGGCCGCAGCGAGCAGGATCTGCGTACCGAGGTCGTCGACCACAACCTGCAGCGACGCTGGGCCGATCCGCGCGAAGTCGCCCACCCCATCCTCTGGCTGGCCTGCGACGAGGCCTCCTTCGTGACCGCGTCCACGCTGATGGTCGACGGCGGCACCCGGGTCTAGCAGCCAGGGCGCGAAGCTCGGAAGCTCAGCGCCGCGAGCCGTTGGTCTCGTCATCGTCGAGCGCCGCCATCAGGTCGCTCGCCATCGTCTCCAGCAGCGCCACCTCGGCCTCGTCCAGCGCGCGCGGCTGGTCGTCGAGAATGCACAGGGCACCGAGCACGCTGTCGTCGGCCGCACGCAGGGCCGTGCCGGCATAGAAGCGCACGCCCCACTGGCGCACCAGCATGCCGTCGGCGAAGCGGGGGTCGCGCTCGATATCGGGCACCACCAGCGTCTGCCCGTTGGCCACGACGTGATCGCAGATCGCATCGCGGCGGGCCACCGGCCGCAGGAAACCCGACTCGTCGATGACGTCGGCGGGCCACCGGCCACTCTGGCCGACGAAGCGTTCGCTGTCCTGATCGATTGCCGTGACGACTGCGATGTCGGTGTCGAAGATATCGGCGGCACGCTTGGCGACGGCGTCGAGCAGGCTGCGCTGTCCGGCATCGAGCAGCCTGCTGTGCCGCAGGGCACGAACCCGCGCCGCATCGTCGGCAGGCCGCTCCGGCAGCTGTGACTGGCGGGCCCCCTCGGGGTCGGCGATCCGGTGGATGCGGCGCAGCGCCTCCTCGATCGTCACCACGATCGCATCGGCATGCATGCGCTGCGGATCCAGTTCGTCGAGCAGTCGGGGCGGCACGTTCCAGGCGCCCACCACGATGTCGAGCTCTGGCCAGCGCAGGCGCAACCGTCGGGCGAAATGACGGGCCGGCAGGCGAGGATCGTCGCTCAGGTAGCCCAGGCAGACGATCTCGTCGCCGCGCAGGTCGAGGTTGGCAACGTAGCGCGCACTCATCGTGCTCGCCGGCAGGGCCTCGGCAACCAGCCCCTCCAGCGCCAGCGAATGCGCCACCATCGCCGCAGCGAAGGCATCGATGTCCCACTTCCCGCCGATGCAGACGATGCGCCGCTGCGCGCCGGCAGCAGGCGGTGGGGGCGGCCAGGTTTCGGTCAGTTCGGCAAGCAGCTCGTCCATGCCGGTGGCAAAGCGCATCCGGTGCGCCGCCCTGGCATTGCGCAGGTAGTCGGCGCTGGCCAGCCTGAGCACCTGCATGCCGGTTTCGTTGTAGAACGCTGCCGGCGAACTTTCCTCGACCGCGTCGCAGGCGATCTCCACCGCTTCGCCGGCGTCATCGGCGATCAGCCGCTGGTAGATGCGCGTGGGCAGATCCAGCACCGGCGTCGAACCGAGCAGGATGTCGAGCACGGAAAGCTGCGGGAGGTTGCGTCCGAGCACCAGCAGGCAGACCGTCATCGGCGTCGACAGGATCAGCCCGGCCGGCCCCCACAATGCGGTCCAGAACAAGGCCGCACCGATCAGCGAAAGGGTCGACAGCCCCGTGCTCGAGCCGTAGAGCATCGGTTCGATGATGTTGTTGCTGACCAGTTCGAGGAAGACGATCAACGCCGCCGTCCACAGCAGCATGTTCCAGCCGTCGTCGACGGCAAACGCGAGCGCCAGCGGAAAGACGGCCGAGATCATCGGGCCGACATAGGGGACGAAGCGCATCACCGTCGCCACGACCCCCCAGAGCAGCGCGCCCGGCACCCCGATCAGCCACAGGCCGAGGCTCATCGGCACACCGTAGCTGACATTGACGAGCACCTGCATCAGCAGATAGCGGCTGACCCGCGCGCCCGCCTCCTCGATCGAGTCGGTGGAACGATGAACGTTGTCGCCGAGCAGGCGCAACATCCGGTCGCGCAGATCGCCGCGATCGAGCAGCACCAGGAAGGAAAACACCAGGACGATGCCGGCCACCGCGAGCGGTTCGACCGCCCGGCCCAACCAGGCCGCCGCCCGCCCGAGCGGTGTCCCGGTCGGCGCCACCATCTCGACCCGCTGCACCCGCTGACGGGCGGACGCCTCCGCGCCGTTGCCCGACCCGCCGGCCGCCTCGGCGACTTCCGCCACCTCGGTCTGCACCTTGCCGACCGTCTCGATCGCGCGGTCCAGCGGCCCCGGCGTCGCAATCGCCTGACGCAGGCCGGACAGCTTGTCGAGGATGGTGCTCTGGTAGGTCGGCAGGTCGACCGCCAGCGCCCGCACCTGTGCCGTCAGAACCAGGCCCAGGCCGGACAGGATGGCGATCACGATCGCCATGACCACGGTTACCGCCAGCAGCCGCGGCAGGCCGACGCGCACCAGCCACTGCACCGGCGGGCTCAGCGCAAAGCCGATCAGGAAGGCGATCGCCAGCGGAATCAGGATGTCCTGACCGTAGTAGAGCCCGAGCAGGATGATCGCAGCCGACAGCAGCGTCGCCGCGAACCGGACGACGTCGAGCGGCCGGCGCTCCGGTGGCGGCTCGCCGTCGTCTGGCCCTGGTCGCTGCAGCGCGCTCGAACCCGTCATGGGCAGATGTTGACACAGACCGTCACAAAGCACCTTCACCCCGCCCTCGCCGACATCCGGGGCGACGCTCGGCCAAGGACCTGCATCATGATCATGAACGCTTGCCCCTGGATGAACGTTTACGTTAAATTACATGTAAATCAATCGCGAATCCGACATGACAACTGCCTCAAAGATCGAGCAAAACCGGGAGGGTGTACGCGCACACCGCGATCGTTTGCGTGCCCAGGGGCTGCGGCCGGTCCAGATCTGGGTGCCGGACGTTCGCGCGCCCGGTTTCAAGGCACAGGCTCACAGCCAGTCGCAGGCCGTGGCCGCCAGCGCCCAGGCCCGGGACGATCAGGCCTTCATCGACGCGGTTTCCGACTGGAACGAGGAATGAAGCGCGCAGAGGTGTGGACCGTCTCCGGCGGCAAGGATTACGCGAGGAAACCCCGACCCGTCGTCATCGTGCAGGACGACCACTTCGACGCGACAGACTCGATCACCGTCTGCGCCTTCACCACGGATCCGACCGAGGCTCCGCTGTTTCGCCTTCTTGTAGAGCCGAACGAGCGCAACGGCCTGCGCTCACCGTGTCGCCTGATGGTGGACAAGATCACCACCGTCCCCAAGGCCAGGCTGGGCTCTCGGGCGGGTCGTCTGGATGACGACGACATGCTGAGACTCAACCAGGCCATGGTGGTGTTTCTCGGCATGGCGGCCTCACGCCCCGCTGGACGACCCAAGGCACCGTAATGGGTTGGACCACCAACCCTGACAGGGGTTGGCGAATATCGAAAGCCAAGAAATATCGGAAGCCAAGAACCAGAACGGCAAATGGCGCGCCCGGCGCGATTCGAACGCACGACCCCTGCCTTCGGAGGGCAGTACTCTATCCAGCTGAGCTACGGGCGCGAAGACGGGCATTGTACCCGAGTTGCGGGCCCCCGATCGGGCTTGCGGACAGCTTCGCAACAGCCGCACCGGAAGGGCACCCGGACCTGCTAACCGCTATAATGACAGGCTTCGACCCCTAACCGGCTGGCGTCAGCATGAGCGACGAACACCAATCATTCATCAAGACCCCAAAACAGCTGATCACCATCGTGGTGCTCTCCTTCGTGGTGCCGATCGCGATCATCGCCCTGCTGGTCAATTACGTTGGTCACACCACGCGCGTCGGCGCCGGTGCCGACGCGATGACCGATGAGGCGATCGAGGCGCGCCTGCGTCCGGTGGCCGGCTTCGAGCTGGCCAGCGCCAGCGGCCCGCGTGCGGCCCGTGCCGGCGAGGAGGTCTACAACGCACAGTGCTCGGTCTGTCACGCCGCTGGTGTGGCCGGCGCGCCCAAGCTCGGCGACGAAGCCGGCTGGGCCGAACGCCTCAAGACCGGGCTGGAGGCGCTGGTCGCTTCCTCGGTGAACGGCAAGGGCGCGATGGCGCCGCAGGGCGGCGGCGAGTTCACCGACTTCGAGATCACCCGCGCGGTCGTCTACATGGCCAACGCCTCCGGCGGCAGCTTCGACGAGCCGGCCGAAGAAGCAGGCGAAGCCGGCGAGGCCACGGCAGCCGCCGAGGCGACGGACACGGCCGAGGCATCGACCGCGGCAGCACCGGCCGGGACCGCCGAAACACCGGCCCCGGCCAGCGCACAGCCGGCCGCCGCAACCGAATCGGCCACCGCCGCGGCCCCGGCCGCGGAAACCACCACGGCCCAGGCACCGGCAACCGAAGCCCCGGCCGCGGCTGAAGCTCCGGCCGCCGCCCCCGCGCCCGCCCCGGTCGCAGCCGCCGCCTCGGACATCGACGGCAAGAAGATCTACGACGGCACCTGCGGCCTGTGTCACAACATTGGCGTGGCCGGCGCGCTCAAGCTGGGCGACAAGGCGGCCTGGGCGCCTTACCTGGCCGAAGGGGTCGACCACCTGACCGAGATCGCGATCAAGGGCATCCGCGCGATGCCGCCGCGCGGCGGCAACGCCAAGCTGACCGACGCGGAGGTGCACGCCGCCGTCGAATACATGGTGTCCAAGGTTCGCTGACCCGGATCGCGCCGCGCCGGTTGGCGTCGCGCCGATTGGCGCCGCGCCGGTTCGCGCTGCCCGGCCCTTCTCGTTTCAGCCGTTTCAGCCTTCGGTCGCTGCCGCCAGCCGCTGGCGCAGCAGCGGCTTTTCCACCTTGCCGGCCGGCGTGCGCGGCAGCGCATCGATGAACAGCACGCGGGCCGGTACCTTGTAGCCGGCCAGCTGTGCCCGGCAATGGGCGCGTACCGTTTCTTCGCTCAGCTGCACGCCTGGGGCGCTGACGATCACCGCCACGCCGGCCTCGCCCCAGCGCGCATCGGGAACACCGACCACGGCGGCCTCGGCGACGCCCGGCAAGCGGTACAACGCGTTCTCGACCTCGGCCGGATAGACATTCTCGCCACCGGAGATGTACATCTCCTTGACGCGATCGACGATCCAGTAGTCACCCTCCGCATCGCAGCGGGCGACGTCACCGGTATGCAGCCAGCCCTCGCGCAGCGCCTCGGCGCTGGCCAGCGGGTCGTTCCAGTAGCCGGGCGTCACGCCCGGCCCGCGCACCAGCAGCTCGCCGGCCTCGCCGGGGTCACAGTCGCGGCCCTCGCGATCGACCAGACGGACCAGCATCGAGCCCACCGGCTTGCCGACGCTGCCCGGCTTGGTCTGCGCAGTGAGCTCGTCGGGAATGAAGACGGTCGGCCCGGTCTCGGTCATCCCGAAGCCGAAGCAGATGGTCACTCCCCGGGCCGCCCAGGTTTCGAGCACCGTCGCCGGCATCGGCGCGCCGCCGGCCGACCAGTGACGCATCGCGGCGAAGCGGGTCTGCCCGAAATCGGCATGCTGGGCCATGAACAGATACAGCGCCGGCACCCCCAGGAATTGCGTGACCGGCAGCAGCCGGGCGGCTCCGGTCGCGGGGTCGACCAGACGGCCGCGGCCGTCGAGCCAGCGCAGGGCCTCGCCGGCGTCGAACTGACGCATGACGACCACGGTGCCGCCTGCGTGCAGGATCGGATTCGTGTACAGGTTCAGCCCGCCGGTGTGAAAGAACGGCAGCGCCGACAGCAGCGTGTCCGCCCCGGACAGCCGCGTGGCCAGCATCGTGTTGACGGCGTTGAAGAAGACCATGCCGAAGGTCTGGATCACGCCCTTCGGGCGGCCGGTCGTCCCCGAGGTGTAGAGCAGATGCCAGGGTGCATCCATCGCGCGGGGCGGCATTTCGATGATGCGGCCGCTGGCGGCGGCCAGTGCCTGCTCATAGTCGTCGCAGCCGCCCGCAGCAGCCAGCACCAGCCGCGGCGCGCCGTCGGCCGCGAGTTCGGCCACCGCCTCCGCGTAGCCGGCGTCGCAGACCCAGGCGCGCGGCGCGGCGTCGTCGACGATGCCGCGCAGTTCGGCCACCGGCAGCCGCCAGTTCAGGCAGGCCATGATGACGCCGGCCTTCGCGCAGCCGTAGAGCATCTCGAGGTATTCGGTGCCGTTGCCGGCGAGCACGGCGAGGCGGTCGCCGGGCTGCAGGCCGGCCGGCCCGCACAGCCATTCGGCGAAGCGGCTTGCCCGCTCGTCGAGCAGGCGGTAGCTGATGCCGTGCCCGGTCGCTGCGTCGACCAGCGCCGGCTTGTCCGGATGGTGCTGTGCCTGCTTGTGCAGCCAGTCTACGACGAACATCGCAGCGGATCGACGACCGGCCGGTCGTCCGGATATGGTCGCTCGTCCGGATAGGCGCTGAAGCGGCGCAGGAAACCGGCGACGCCCTCGCGGGCCGCCGGCTCGCCGATCGCCGCGACGAAACGCTGGCGCTCGGCTTCGAGCGCGGCTTCGATGGCGGCCAGTCCGTCTGCCCCGGCACCGGCCAGCAGCCGCTTGGTTTCACGCATCGTGGCCTCCGGGGCACCGGCCACCCGTTGCGCGACCCGCCGCGCGGCCGCGGCCACCTCGGCAGCCGGCACCACCTCGTTGACCACGCCCCAGTCGAGCGCCTGGCGGGCATCGAGCCGGCGGTTGAGCAGCAGGCAGGAGGCGGCACGACGGGCGCCGACCAGGCGCGGCAGCAGCGCCGTCCAGCCGCCATCGGGCGTGAAGCCGGCGCTGGCGTAGTGCGCCTTGAAGACGGCCTCGTCGGCCATCACCGCCAGGTCGCAGGCCAGCACCAGGCCCAGCGAGCCGCCGGTCACATGGCCGTGCACGGCCGCCACGACCGGCTGCCTGAGCCTGAGCAGGGCGAGCACGGCCTGGTTGAGCAGGCCGACCAGTTCGGCCGCGTAGGTGTGCAGCGCCGGACCGGCCATCTCGACGGCGAAGCGCCGCATGTCGCCGCCGATCGAGAACGCCTCGCCGTCGGCCGCGAGCACCACGGCGCGGGTGCTGCTGCGCCGGCCGATCTGTTCGAGGGCCACGCACAGGTCGAGCAGCAGGTCGGGCACCAGCGCGTTGTGCATGACCGGGCGGGCCAGCGTGAGCGTCGCCACCGGGCCGGCGTGGGCCACCCGCACCAGGGCACGCCCGCTGCTCACCTGGGCACCTTCACGGTCGATCCGGTCGAACCGCCTCTTGCCGTGCGCTCGATCGCCAGGGCGCGCAACCGGCCGACGATGCCGGTCGGAAAGTGGTAGACCGAGAGCACGAAGAGCAGGCCCAGCCACAGCAGCCAGCGATCGGGCGAGAACAGCGCGGCGACCAGCGGCACCGCCTCGAACTGGCCCGACACCCAACCCATGAAGTCCTGCAGATAGCTCTGCGCGAACACGAACAGCGCGCTGCCGATCACCGCACCATACATCGTGCCCATGCCGCCGATGACGACGATCAGCAGGGTGTCGAGCATGATCTCGAAGGACAGCGAGGTGTCCGGCCCGTTGTAGCGCAGCCAGAGTGCGAGCAGCGCGCCGGCCAGGGTCGCGAACAAGGCGGCCAGCACGTTCGACACGGTGCGAAAGACCACGGTGCGATAGCCGATCGCCTCGGCGCGGAAGTCGTTCTCGCGGATCGCCTGCAGCACCCGCCCGAACGGCGAGTTCACGATGCGCAGCAGCATCAGGAACAGCACCAGCACCACGACGAACAGCAGGTAGTAGGTGATGATCCGGCCGTCCACCACCAGGCCGAGCACCGGATTCTCGAAGGGTTCGAAGGCCGGCCTGAGCATGCGCGGCACCCGGAAGCTCAGGCCGTCCTCGCCACCGGTGAAGCTCGACAGTTGCGAGGCCAGGGTCTGGAAGGCACTGGCCACGGCCAGCGTGATCATCGCGTAGAAGATCGCCTTCACCCGCAGGCTGAACAGGCCGATGACCAGCGCAAGCACGGCCGACAGCAGCAGCGCGGCGCCGATGCCGATCGCCAGCGCGCCCCAGGTGGCGTCGAGCCGGCTGCTTGCGATCGCGACCCCGTAGGCGCCGATGCCGAAGAACATGGTGTGCGCGAACGACACGATGCCGGTGTAGCCCAGCAGCAGGTCGTAGCTGGCCACCAGCAGGATGAAGACCAGGATCTTGGCGGCCACCGACATCGAGCGCGCGCCGGGGAACACGAAGGGCACCACGGCAAGCAGCACGACGATGGCCAGCAGCATCGCGGCCACCAGGCGGCTGCGCGGGTAGTCGGCCGACAACAGGCTGCGGATCATCGGGCAGCTCCATAGAGCCCCTGCGGGCGCCACAGCAAGACCAGCACCATCAGCAGGATGTTCGAGAACAGCGCCACCTTGGGCACCAGGAAACCGGTGTAGTTGGCCATCAGGCCGACCAGCAGTGCACCGACGAAACAGCCGCCGACCGAACCCAGCCCGCCGATGATGATGACGATGAAGATCAGGATGTTGACCTGCGCGCCCATCTGCGGAATCAGGTTCTGCTGGTACAGCCCCCACATCACGCCGCCCAGGCCGGCCAGCGCCGAGCCGGCCACGAACACGCCGACGAACAGGCGACGGATCCGGTAACCGAGGCTCTCGACCATCTCGCGGTCCTGGACACCGGCGCGGATCAGCAGGCCGACCTTGGTGCGCGCCAGCACCCATACCATCGTGCCGAACACCGCCAGGCCGACCACGACCGCGATCACCCGGTACTTCTCGATGGCGGCGTCGCCGATCAGCCAGGCGCCACGCAGCCCCTCGGGCAGCGGCAGCGGGATCTGCTGCGGCCCCCAGATCACCTTGATCAGCTCCTCGCCGATGATCATCCCGCCCATCGTGATCAGGATCTGCTTCAGGTGCTGGCCGTAGACCGGGCGCACGATCACCCGCTCGAAACCCCAGCCGACCGCGCCGGCCACCGCCATCGCGACCACCATCGCGATGCCGATCGCCACCAGGTTGAGCAGCATCGAATCGGCCGTGGTCAGCGCCGCCATCGGCGCGAGCACCGACATGGCAACGAAGGCACCGAGCGCGATGAACAGGCCGTGACCGAAGTTCAGCACGTCCATCAGCCCGAAGATCAGCGTGAGCCCCGACGCGATGATGAAGATGATCATGCCCATTGCCAGCCCGGCCACGGTCAGCGTGGCCCAGCTCGCCGGGTTGCCGATCAGCGGCAGGGCGGCCAGCGCCAGCACCGGCGCGAGCAGCAGTGGCAGACGGTCGCGGGCGCTCACTGGTGCGCTCCCAGCGACAGGCCGAGCAGGCTGGCCTGCAGGGCCTCATCCTCGGCCAGTTCGGCCATCGGGCCACTGTGCACGATGCGCCCGTCGTCCATCACCGCCACCGTATCGCCGAGCCGGCTCGCGAACGCGAAGTTCTGCTCGACCAGCAGCACGGTGGCGCCATCGGCCTTCAGTTCCTGGAAAGCCGACAGCATGTTGCGGATGATCGACGGCGCCAGCCCCTTGCTCGGCTCGTCGACCAGGATCAGCTTGCGCGGCTCGACGATCGCCCGCGACACCGCCAGCATCTGCTTCTGGCCGCCGGAAAGCAGGCCGGCCGGATGATTCCAGAATTTTTCCATCGCCGGAAACAGCGAGAAGATCCAGCGCAGGCGCGCCGCATCGATGTCGGCCTCGCGGTGTGCGCCGCGCGCCGCCAGCACCATGTTCTCGCGCACCGTCAGCTCGCCGAACACGCCCATGTTCTCGGGCACATAGGCAATGCCCTGTTGCGAGACGTCGGGGGTGGCGAGCTTCGAGATCTCGGCGCCATCGAAGACGATGCTGCCGGCCGAGGCCTGCCACAGGCCCATGATGGTGCGCAGCGTCGTCGTCTTGCCCGCGCCGTTGCGCCCCAGCAGCAAGGTGGTCTGGCCGGCCGGAACCTCGAGGTCGACGCCGTGCAGGATGTGATAGGCGCCGATATGGGTGTGCACGCCAGAGAGCTTCAGCAGCGGCATCGTCACGCGTGCTCCATGTCTTCTTCGTCTTCGGCCGTCAGGCCGAGATAAGCCTGCTGGACGACTGGCGAGGCGATCACCTCGGCCGGCTCGCCGTCGGCCGCCAGCCGGCCGTTGTGCAGCACGATGATCCGGTCCGACAGCTCGCGCACCACGTCCATCTTGTGCTCGACCAGCAGGATGGTCTTGCTCGCATCGCGCCGGATGTCGCGGATCAGGTCGAGGATCACCGGCACCTCGTCGACACTCATCCCCGCGGTCGGTTCGTCGAACATGAACACCGCCGGCTCGAGCGCGATCAGGATGCCGACCTCGAGCTTGCGCTGGTCGCCATGCGGCAGGCTGGCGGCCGGCGCATCGCGGCGCCCGGTCAGCGCGATGCGCTCGAGGATGGCCTCGGCCTCGCTGACCAGCGTGCGGTGGCTCGACCAGATCGACCACAGGTTCAGCCCCATGCCGCGCCGTGCCTGCACGGCCAGCCGGATGTTCTCCAGCACCGACAGGTTCGGGAACAGATTGGTCAGCTGGAAGGCCCGGCCGAGCCCGCGCCGGGTGCGCTCCGGCGCGGGCAGCGCCGTGATGTCGTTCCCACCCACCAGGACCTGGCCGGCAGCGGCCTTGAGCTGCCCCGAGATCAGGTTGAAGTAGGTGGTCTTGCCCGCACCGTTGGGCCCGACGATCGCCGTCAGCGTGCCGGGCCGGAACGCGCACGACACCGCGTCGACGGCCACATGGCCGCCGAAGCGGATCGTGAGATCCCGGGTTTCGAGGGAGATGCTCATCGAGCCGGACTCCGCAGCCGGATCAGCGCTTGTTGCGGATCGGCACCTGCATCTCTTCCGGCTTGATCTCGCGCACCAGCTCGGGCACGGCCCAGCTCAGCGCGGGATCGTTCTTGATCCGGAAGTGGAACATCGACTGCATGGCCTGGTGGTCTTCCTTGCGGAAGGTCATCTTGCCCTTCGGCGTGTCGAAGCTCATCCCTTCCATCGTCTTGATCAGGGTGTCGGTCTTCGTGTTGCCGTTGGTCTTCTTCAGGGCCTCGACGATCGCCATGCCGGCCGACATGCCGCCGGCGGTGAAGAAGTCGGGCGGCGACTTGAAGCGTTTGTAGTGCTCGGTGATCAGCCAGTTGTTGGCCGGGTTCTTCGGGATGTCGTAGTAGTAGTAGGTGGCGCCTTCCATGCCGGGGAAGTTCTTGTAGGCCGCCATCGCCGGCAGGATGTTGCCGCCGGTGGAGATCTCGATGCCGAAGCGCTTCGGATCGAGGTCGGCGATCTTGAACGGGTTGCCGGCGCCGGCCCAGACGATCCAGATCACCTTGCGGCCCGGCTTGTCCTTGAGTGCGTCGAACAGCCGCTGCGCACCAGCAGTGAAGTCGGTGGTGCTGGTCGGCAGGTATTCCTCGTGGACGATGGTCGCTTTCTTGATTGCGTCCTTGAACGCCTTCACGCCGTCACGGCCG
>Ga0172382_10010278_pt1 | contig 12604 bp, 11 predicted proteins | sample Leawel138RmetaG_FD_122245 | JGI IMG/M metagenome (GOLD analysis project Ga0172382, IMG submission 122245) | Leachate microbial communities from a municipal landfill in Southern Ontario, Canada - Leachate well 138R metaG | ecosystem: Engineered > Solid waste > Landfill > Unclassified | place...
GCGCGCGGCGAAGGGCGCGAATCAGGCGCCGCCGGGCCGGGCGCTCACAGCGGCAGGTCGCGGGTGGTCTTGATGTCCTCGATCGACAGCAGCGCGGTGACGTTGTGGATCCGCACCTCGGTGATGAGCGCCTGATAGAAGGCGTCATAGGCGCGGGCGTTCTCGACCCGGACCTTGAGGATATAGTCGATGTCGCCGGCCAGCCGGTGCGCCTCCTGCACCTCGGGCCGCTTGCGCAGCGCCTCGAGGAAATGCCGCTGCCAGTCCGCATCATGCTCGGAGGTGCGGATCAGGACGAAGAAGCAGGCATCGAAGCCCAGCGCCTCGGCATCGAGATCGACGGTCTGGCGGCGGATGATCCCGGCCTCGCGCAGCCGCCGGATGCGGTTCCACACCGGGGTCTTGGACGAGCCGACATTGCGCGCGATCTCGTCCAGCGACTGCCCGGCATCGCGCTGCAGCTCGGCAAGGATCCTGCGGTCCCTGGCGTCGAGCCGGATCCCCGGCTTTCCGTCATCCTGCGGCATCGGCCCCTCCCGGTCTGGGCCGGGACCATACCGCGGACGCGCGTTCCGCAACATACCGGCCACGGGCGCCGGACGGAATTTTCTCCCGGCAGCGCGGGAAATGCCGGGACCGGCGGCGCGGCGACGGCGCATTTGTGCCCCGGCAGGGCCGGGCCGCGGAAAGGCGGCGGATACAATCACGATGTATCAAAAGGTTGCGCCGTGTGCGGGCGGGCAGGCGCCCCGCCCTCAACCCCGGATTGCAAGAATTACGCATAGTAGCACCAGTATATGAAAAAGGTTGACACAACGCCGCAGGTGCCACAGGCTGACGCTGCGGAATGCCGGGCCGGGAGGGCCTGCGCCGGCGAGACATGAGGGAAAACAAGATGCTGAAACCGAAATCACGCATTCCGGGGGCCATCGCGGCCGCGGCCTGCGCCCTGTCGCTCATGTCCCCCGCGCAGGCGCAGGACAGGTCGGTGACGGTCGGGCTGATGCTCCCCTATACCGGGGTGTTCGCACAGCTCGCCCGCGATCTCGAGGACGGCTGGCGCCTCGCGCTCGACGAATACGGCGGCGAGGTCGCGGGCTATCAGGTCGTCCTCCTGACCGAGGACACCGAGGGCAGCGCCCAGACCGCGCTCCAGAAGGCCCAGAAGCTCATCCGTTCGGACGATGCCCAGGTCCTTGCCGGTGTCGTGTCATCGGCCGCGGCGATCGCGCTGGCCGAGGTCGCCCAGAACGAGCGCATCCCCTTCGTCGCCGCGAATGCGGTCGCGGACGAACTGACCGGCGCCTCGTGCAACCCCTATGTCGCCCGCACCTCGTTCTCGGCCAATGCGCTGCAATCGGCGGTCGGCCAGTATCTGGCCGAAAGCGGCGTGGCGAGGGTTGTCACCGGCGCCGACGACTATTCCGCCGGCCATGCCATGATCGAGGGCTTTGCCCGCGGCTTCGAGGGTGCCGGCGGCGAGATCCTCGAGCAGAGCTTCACCCCGCTGGGGCAGACCGGCGACTTCGGCCCGCTGCTGATGCGGGCGCGCCAGCTTGGCGCCGAGGCGATCTATACCTTCTACACCGGCACCGAGGCGGTGCAGATCGTCAAGCAGCACGCCGCCTTCGGCCTGCGCGGCGACATCCCGCTCCTCGGCGCGGTCTGGCTCTATGACGAGACCCTGTGGCCGGCCATGGAGGACAACATGATCGGCGCCACCGATTTCACCGTCTATTCCCACACGCTCGAGACCCCGGCCTCCGAACGGTTCGAGGCCGCCTTCGAGGCGATGTATGGCCGCCTGCCGATCGCCGGCAACGCCATGGGCTACGACAACGGCGTGGCGGTGCTCGAGGGGCTCGCCCGGGCCATCGAGGCCAACGGCGGCGAGATCCCCGAGGACCGGGTCGCGGTGATCGAGGAGCTGACCGCGCTCACCCTCGACAGCCCGCGCGGGCCGCTGCATTTCAACGCCTCGCACAACGCGGTCGTGGACGAGATCTATGTCGTCGAGGTCGTCGAGGGCGAGAACGGGCCCGCGCAGCGGTTCCTCGCCGCGATCCCCTACGGCCAGGACCTGCCCGGCTGCGACATGGAGTGACCCCTGGAGTGACCCCGGCGGCACTCCCGCCGCCACCGTTTCCCGAAGCGGCCGGTGCGCCCCGCACCGGCCGGCTTTCCGAAAGACAGGCGAGATCGTGAGTTTCTTTCTTTTCAACCTTCTGAACGGGATGCAGCTCTCGATGCTGCTGTTCCTGATGGCGATCGGCTTCACGATCACGTTCGGCCTGATGAACATCCTCAACCTCGCCCATGGCGCCTTCTACATGGTCGGCGCCTATATGGGCTACATGGTCGGCTCGCTGACCGGGAGCTTCTGGCTCGCCCTGCTCCTCGCACCGCTGATCCCGATGGTGCTGGGCTTCCTCCTGCAATATCTGGTGCTGCAACCGCTCGTGGACCGGGGGCGCGACATCCATCTCGACATGGCGCTGCTGACCTTCGGCCTGCTGTTCTTCGTCGTGGGCGTGGCCGAGCTGGTCTCGATCGAGATCCTCCACATCACCTTCGCCAGCATCCGCAAGCCGGCGCTGCTGGCCGGCTATGTGAACATCGGCCTGCCCTATCCGTCCTTCCGGCTGTTCATCATCGGGCTCGGAATCGCCGTGGGCCTGCTCGTCTGGCTGCTGCTCGAGCGCACGATCATCGGCGCGGTGGTGCGCGGCGGGGTCGACGATCAGGAGACGGTCCGCACCATGGGCATCGACGTCCATCTGGTCTTTGCCGGGGTGTTCGCCTTCGGCTGCTGGCTGGCCGGCATCTCCGGGGTGGTCGCGGGGGCCGAGCTCTCGATCGACAGCAGCATGGCGGCGAGCATCCTCGTCCCGACCCTCATCGTCGTGGTGCTGGGCGGGCTGGGGTCGGTGAAGGGATGCTTCATCGGCGCCATCGTGGTCGGCATGACCCAGACCCTGACCCAGGCCTATGCGCCCGCGATCGCGGCCTATTCGATCTACATCCTGCTTACCCTGATCCTCGTCGTCCGGCCGCAGGGCATCTTCGGACGCGCCCCGGGGGCAGCATGAGCAGCAGCATGACGGACCAGCCAATGCCAGAGACCGCTTCGAAACCGCCCCCGGGCATCACCGGCACCGGGCTTTCGGCAGGGGCCGGATTCTGGGCGATCCTGCTGCCGGTCGTGGCGGTCCTCGCCACCGTGCCGCTGCTGTCGGGCGGCTATGCCACCGTCCTGCTCATCGAGGTGATGATCTTCGGCATCCTCGCCACCGGGCTGAACTTCCTGCTCGGGCACATGGGCTATGTATCGTTCTGCCAGGGGGCCTTTCTGGGCTGCGGCGCCTATTTCACCGCGGTGGCGACCCTGTTCTGGGGCTGGCCGGTCTGGGCGGCGATGGCGGCGGCGGTGGCGGCGGCCGGGCTGGTCGCGCTGCTGATCGGCATGTTCGTGATGCGGACCCGCTCGATCCAGTTCCTGCTCATCACGCTCGCCTTCGGCGAGATGTTCCACACCGCGGCGATCAAGGTCCGGGCCACCGGCGGCGACGACGGGATGCGCGGCATCCCGCGGCTCGATCTTTCGGCGCTCGGGCTCGAGGCGCGCGACGACAGCGTGTTCTTCGTGGTGGTCCTCGTGGTCTTTGCCGCGGCGATGATCGCGCTGAAGCTGCTGACCGTGAGCCGGTTCGGCCGGATCGTCGCCGGCATCCGCGAAAGCGAGACCCGGATGCGCAGCCTCGGCTACGAGACCTGGGGCTACCGGGTCGCGGCCTTCGCGGTCGCGGGGCTGTTCGGCGGGCTCGCGGGCGCGCTCTGGGCGCAATATGCCCGGTTCGTGAATCCCGAGCTGATGACCTGGCAGATCTCGGGCGAGGCGCTGCTGATGGTGATCATCGGCGGCACCCGGAATTTCTTCGGCCCGTTCCTCGGCGCGCTGTTCTTCGTGCTGGCCAAGGCCTGGCTCGCCACCGTGACCGATGCCTATCTGATCGTGTTCGGCCTGCTGTTCGTGCTGGTCGTGGCCTTTCTCGAGGGCGGGATTTCCGGCCTGCTCGGGCGCTTCCTGCGCCTCGGGCGCCGCCAGGCCGGCCGGATCGGGGGCGAGGCATGAGCGGGCTGGTGGTCCGGGGCCTGTCCAAGAGCTTCGGCGCGATCAAGGTCATCGAGAGTTTCGACCTGACGCTCCGCCCCGGAGAGCGCCATGCGGTCATCGGCCCCAACGGCGCCGGCAAGACGACGCTGTTCAACATGCTGTCGGGCTGGCTCGCGCCGGATTCCGGCACGATCGAGATCGACGGGCAGGAAATCCGCGGCCGCGGCCCGACCGCCATCTGCCATGCCGGGGTCGCGCGCTCGTTCCAGCGCAACACCCTGTTCGGGCGGCTGACCGTGCACGAAAGCCTGTGGCTGGCCCTGAACGCCAGCCGGAAGCGCGGGGCGCTGACGGGCGACCTCGCCGCCGAACTCGGGCGCATCGCCGCGATGATGGAGCTCGACACGCGACTGGGGCGCGAGACCGACACGCTCTCCTACGGGCAGAAGCGCCAGCTCGAGGTGGCGCTGGCGCTGGCCTGCCAGCCGCGGATCCTGCTGCTGGACGAGCCCGCCGCCGGCACCTCGCCGGCCGAGCGGGCGACGCTGGTGCGGCTGCTGGGCGGGCTGCCCGGCGATCTCTCGCTGGTGCTGGTCGAACATGACATGGACGTGGTCTTCGGCGTCTGCGAGGCGATCACGGTGCTCAACTACGGGCGGGTGGTGATCTCGGCCGATCCCGGGACGGTCCGCAACGATCCCGATGTCCGCATGGCCTATCTGGGACGCGAATATGCCTGAAGCCCACACCGGACCCGGCCCCGACGGCGGGGCCTTCCTCGAGGTCGAGGACCTGCACACGTTCTACGACGACAGCCATATCCTGCACGGCGTCTCGTTCCAGGTCCGCAGGGGCGAATGCCTCGCGCTGCTGGGCCGCAACGGTGCCGGCAAGACCACGACCCTGCGCTCGATCGTCGGGCTGACCCCGCCCCGCTCGGGCAGCATCCGCTTTGCCGGGCGCAGCATCGACACCACCCCCGCGCACCGGCGGGTGCGGATGGGGCTGGCCTATGTGCCCGAGGGGCGGGGCATCTTCCCCTCGCTCACCGTGGCCGAGCATCTGCGGGTGGCGGAATGGGCCGCGCGCGGGCAGGCGCGGCCGCGGGAGGAAACGCTCGAGCTCTTTCCGCGGCTGGGCGAGCGGCTGGGGAACTACGGCGGCCAGCTCTCGGGCGGCGAGCAGCAGATGCTGGCGCTGGCCCGCGCCCTGATCGCCAGCCCGGAGCTGATGATCCTCGACGAGCCCTCCGAGGGGCTGGCGCCGGTGATCGTCGACCGGATTACCGACATCCTCGACGAGGTGCGGAAACGCGGCGTGACCCTGCTGCTGGTCGAGCAGAACCTGTCGATGGCCATGGCGCTGGCCGATCGCGTGGTGATTCTCAGCCAGGGCCGGATCGTCTTTGCGGGCCACCCGCAGGAGCTGCGCGACGACCCGGCGCTGATGCGCGTCCATCTGGGCGTGACCTGAGCCCGGCGGCGGCCGCCCGCATGCACCCCGGAGCAACCCGAACCTGCCAGAGAGAACCATGAACGATCGAGCCGAAACCCCCGTCGACCATCTGATCTACTCCGCGGACTGGCGGAACTGGCGCGATCCCGAGGTTCCGGACTGGCTGCACCCGGTCGAGCACCTGCTCGGCCGCCATCTGGCCGCCGGCCGGGGCGACCGGGTCGCGCTGCATACCGAGGCCGGCCCGGTCACCTATGCCGCGCTCGACCGGCAGGTGGCGCAATTCGCGGGGGTGCTCGCCGGGGTCGGGGCCAATCCGGGCGAGCGGCTGCTGCTTTTCGCCACCGATTCGGTGGAATTCGTCGGCATCTGGCTGGGCGCGATCCGGGCCGGGATCATCCCGGTGGTGGTCTCGGATCTCTACAAGGCCGGGGACCTGCACTATTTCCTCACCGATACCGGCGCCACCACCCTGTTCATCGACGCCGAGCAGCTCGACAAGCTGGGGGCGGCCGGCGCGCTGCCGCCGACCCTGCGCCGCGTGATCGTGCGCGGCCCGGCACCCGCGGGCCGCGAGGGCGCCCCGCCGATACATGCGCTCGACGACCTGCTCGGGCAGCATGCGCCGGCCGCCGAGCACTGGACCTGGCATGCCAACGACATCTGCTACATGTTCTACTCCGGCGGCACCACCGGCCGCGCCAAGGGCATCACCCATCTCGCGCATGACTTCTGGCTGATCCCGGCCCGGCAGACGGCGTTCTGGAGCTACCGGCCCGAGGATGTGGTCTATGCCACCTCGCGCAAGTATTTCACCCATGGCCTGTGGCCGGGCGTCCTGATCCCGCTCGCGGCCGGGGCGGCGCTGATCCTCGACCGCCGGCCGCTCGATGCCGGGCTGGTCTGCGATCTCGTGGCCCGGCACCGGGTGACCAAGCTCATTACCGTTCCCACGATCCTGAAGATGCTGATCAACCACGCGCGCGGCGCCGGAACGCCGCCGGATTTCGGCAGCGTGTCGCTGGTGATCTCGGCCTCCGAGAAGATCTCGCCCGAGATATTCGAGGATTTCCACCACCTGTTCGGCACCGAGATCCTCGATTCGATCGGCAGTTCCGAAGTCACCTACGAATGGATCGCCAACCGCCCCGAGGAGATGAAGCGCGGCAGCCTCGGAAAGCCGGTCTTCGGCTGCGAGATCCGGCTCGTGGACAGCGCGGGCCGCGACGTGACCGAACCCGGGATCGCCGGCGAGGCCTGGGTGCGCAGCCGCACCGCCTGCCTGTTCTACTGGCGCAAGCACGACCAGACCCGCCGGACCTTCATCGGCGACTGGGTGCGGACCGGCGACAACCTGCGCTTCGACGAGGACGGCTTCTTCTGGTTCGCCGGCCGCGAGGACGATGTCTTCAAGGTCAAGGGGCTCTGGGTGTCGCCGCTCGAGATCGAGGCCGCGGTCGCGGCGCATCCGGCGGTCTACGAGGCCGCGGTGGTCTCGACCGCGGGGGCGCAGGGGCTGACGGCGGCGCGCTGCTTCCTGGTGCTGCACGATCCGGTCGCGGACGAGGCGGCGCTGTTCGACGAGTTGCGGGCCCTTGTCCGGCCGCTCGGCGGCTACAAGGTGCCGTCCGAGTTCCGCATCGTCCCGCGCCTGCCGCGCACGACCCTGTCGAAGATCGACCGCCGCCACCTGCGCACCCATCCCGACTATGCCGGCTGAGCGGGATGCCGGGGGATCGGGCCGGAGGCCGGCGCCGCGCGCTACCTCTCGCGCTGGCCCCGGCGCCGCGCGGCGTTCTGGATGATGACCTGGAGCGTGATCGAGCTCAGCGTCGCCGAGGCGATGCGGTTGATCTCGCCCAGCACCCGCGCCACCTCGTCGATATAGTTCTCCTGGTCGCCCTGCGGCACCGGCGCGTGGTCGGACTCGAGGTCGGGCTCGAACAGCTCGATGATCTGCATCAGCGTCACCCGCTTGGGATCGGCGATGAAGGCGCAGCCGCCGCGCGGGCCGCGGGTCGAATAGACCAGCCGCGCGAAGGACAGGGTGCGGATCACCTTGGCGAGATGGTGCTGCGAGATGCCGTAGATCTCGGCCAGCTCGCGGGCCGAGAACAGCTCGTCGGGGCTCGCGGCGGTATGGACGCAGATCCAGATGGCGCATTGGGTGGCCTTGCGCAGCTTCATCGTGGAGCTCTCCTCGCAGGCGGGACGGGCGCGGGTCTCAGTCAATGGTCGCTTCCAGTTCGACATAGGGCCCCGCGGACAGTCCGTGGAAGCGGAAGAACGACATCAGCAGCTTGTCGTCGACATGCAGCATGGTGCGGATCGTGTTGATGCCGCGGCCGGAGAAGAAGGTCTTGATCTCGGCCAGCAGCTCCGAGGCGATGCCGCGGTTGCGGAAGTCGGGATGGACGAAGATCGCATGGACCCAGCCGGTCGCGGGCGAGCCGAACTCCCAGGCGCCGATCGTGCCGAGGATCAGGCCCACGATCTTGGAGCCGTGGCGCGCGATGATGAAGGTGCTGGTGTCGCCGGTGACCGTCCGGGCAAGGTTCGAGGCCCAGAACTCGGGCTTGGCCTGCCCGGTCACGAGAAGATCGAGCTCGGCCACGCCGCGCAGGTCGGCCTCGGACGCCAGGGCGAAGGTGATCTCGGGTTCCTGTCCGCTGCTGGTCATGGCGTCTCGCTACCCTCTGGTCGCAAATGGTTATCTCCTCATAGCCGAGAGGTCTTGCCATGGGCAATGATCCCGCATTATAGTAAAGCAGCACTAAATTACGATTGTGGCCTGCCGACGGCCCGCCAGCCCAGACGACCACCGAGGCCATGATGCAGACCACCGAGGATTCCAGAGCGCCGCAGGGCGGAGCGACGGTCGATGCCCCGCCTGCCGCCGCGTCCGGGGACGGGCAGGCATGGGGCGACGGCCCGCTCGGCAAGCGGGTGCACCGGCTCGAGGATGCCGCGCTGCTGCGCGGCGAGGGGCGCTATGCCGACGACATGCCGGTGCCGCGCGGCACGCTCCATGCCTTCGTCATCCGCTCGCCCGAGGCCCATGCCGAGATCGTCTCGATCGACGCCGCACCGGCGCTGGCCCGGCCCGGCGTGCGCGCCGTGGTCACCGGCGAGGACATCCGCCGGATCTCGGACCCGTTCCTCGTGGCGCTGAAACAGCCGATCGACCAGTGGAGCCTTGCCGTCGGCCGGGTCCGCCATGTGGGCGAGCCGGTGGCGGTGGTGGTGGCCGCCAACCGCTACGAGGCCGAGGATGCCGCCGATCTGGTGCGCATCAGCTACCGCAGGCTCCCGGTCGTGGTCGATTGCGAGCAGGCCGCGCAGCCCGATGCGCCGGTGCTGCACGAGAAGGCGGGGACCAACCTCGTCTCGGACCGGACCTTCGTCTACGGCGACCCGGACGCGCAGTTCGCCGCCGCTGCCCGCACCGTGGCCACCCGGATCGACTATCCCCGCAACTCCTTCACGCCGATGGAATGTTTCGTGGTCGTGGCCCGGCACCGGCCCGCCGACGATTCCTATGACGTGCTGGCGAATTTCCAGGGGCCGTTCAGCGCCCATCCGGTCATGGCCCGGGCGCTGCGCGTCCCCGGCACCCGGCTGCGGCTGCGGACCCCGTCGGACAGCGGCGGCAGTTTCGGCATCAAGCTGTCGGTCTTTCCCTATGTGGTGCTGATGGGGCTGGTGTCGCGGCTGGCCGGGGCGCCGGTGAAATGGGTCGAGGACCGGCTGGAACATCTGGAATCGGCCAGTTCCGGCCCCAACCGCACCAGCCATATCGAGGCGGCGCTGGACGGCGAGGGGCGGATCCTCGCCCTGCGGATGGACAATCTCGAGGATTACGGCGCCTATCTGCGCGCGCCGATGCCCGGCCCGCTCTACCGGATGCAGGGCTCGCTGACCGGCGCCTACGACATCCGCCATCTGGCCGTGCGCCAGAAGGTGGTGCTGACCAACAAGATGCCCTCGGCGCTGATCCGCGGCTTCGGCGGGCCGCAGCTCTATCTGGCGCTCGAGCGGCTGATGCAGCGGATCGCGGTCGAGATGGATCTCGACCCGCTCGAGGTGATCCGCCGCAACCTGATTCCGGCCGGCAGCTTTCCCTACCAGACCTGTTCCGGCGGGCTCTACGATTCCGGCAACTACCAGAAGGCGATCGACATCGCCACCGGCGACGGCCGGCTCGAGGCCCTGCGCGCCCGCCGCGACGAGCGCCGCGCCGCCGGCAAGCACTACGGGATCGGCTTTGCCGCGGTGGTCGAGCCGGGGCAGTCGAACATGGGCTATCTCAGCACGCTGGTGCCGGTGGCCAAGCGCGAGGCGGCGGGGCCCAAGAACGGCGCGGTCTCGGTCGCCACGGTCGGGGTCGATCCGCTGGGCGCGGTCAGCGTCACCGCCGATGTCACCGCGCAGGGGCAGGGCCATGCCACCGCACTGGCGCAGATCGTCGCCCAGCAACTGGGGCTGCGGCCCGGGCAGATCACCGTCAATCTCGAGATCGACACCCAGAAGGACCAGTGGTCGATCGCCGCCGGCTCCTACTCCAGCCGCTTCTCCTCGGGGACCGCGGTGGCCGCCTACCGGGCCGCGGTGCGGATCCGCGAGCGGGTGAAGCGGCTGGCCGCCAAGGCGCTGAACACCCTGCCCGAGGATCTCGAACTGGTGGACGGCAAGGTGCGCTCGCGCCAGAACCCGGACAATGCCATCGCCTTCACCCGCGCCGCCGGGATGGCGCACTGGTCGCCGATCCTCGTGCCCGAGAGCGATTCCGCCGGCCTCTCCGAAACCGAGCTCTGGAGTCCGCCGCAACTGACCCCGCCGACCTCGGGCGATGCGATCAACACCTCGCTCACCTACGGCTTCCTGTTCGACATCTGCGGGGTCGAGATCGACCCGGACACGCTTCAGGTGAAGGTGGACCGCTACATCTCGATGCATGATGCCGGGCGGCTGCTCAATCCGATGCTGGCCGAGGGGCAGATCCGCGGCGGCTTCGTGCAGGGCCTGTCGACGGCGCTCTACGAGGAGTTCGCCTATGACGACAACGGCGCGTTCCTCACCGGCACCTTCGCCGAATATCTGGTGCCCACGGCCATGGAGGTGCCCGAGCTGGAAATCCTGCATATCGAGACCCCCTCGCCGTTCACGCCGCTCGGCGCCAAGGGGCTGGCCGAGGGCAACTGCATGAGCACCCCGGTCTGCATCGCCAACGCGGTCGCGGATGCGCTGTCGCTCGAACATGTGCCGCTGCCGGTGACGCCGGACCGGCTCCACCGCCTGCTGGCCGGCGACGAACCGGCCGCCCCCGCCGGCACCGCGATGCCGGCCCCCGCGCCCGCGGGCAGCGGCCGGGCGATGCAGGGCCGCGGCAGCTTCGAGGTCGGCGCTCCGCCCGAAACGGTATGGGCGGCGCTGCTCGATCCCGAAAGCCTGCGCGCGGTGATCCCCGGCTGCCATTCGGTCGAGGAGGTCGCGCCGCAGCATTTCGTGGCCGAGGTCACGCTCGGCGTCGGCCCGATCAAGGGCCGCTTCACCGCCGATGTCCGCCTCACCGACATGGTGACCGCGCGTTCCTGCACCCTGAGCGGCACCCTCGCCGGCCCGCTGGGCAATTCCGGGGGGCGCGGCGAGGTGGAGCTGGCCGCCACCGACACCGGCTGCCGGGTCGATTACCGTTACGAGGTGTTCGTCGGCGGCAAGGTCGCCTCGGTCGGGGGGCGGATGCTCGACCGGGCCGCGGACATCATCATCGGCTCGTTCTTCGAGCGCCTCGCCGGCCATCTGGCGCCCGGACGGCCCGCTGTGGGCACCGGGTTCCGGGGCTGGTGGGCGCGGCTGCTGGGCCGCTTGCGGGGTGGCCGGCGATGAAACCGCAACCTTTCGATTACGCCCAGCCGCGCAGCGTGGACGAGGCCGTGGCCCTGCTGGCCGGCACCGATGCCCGCATCCTCGCCGGCGGGCAGACGCTGATGGCGATGCTGAACCTGCGCCTGACCGCGCCGAAGCTGCTGATCGACATCTCGCGACTGCCCGAGCTGCGCCAGATCCGCGAGGAGGCCGGGCAGGTGGTGGTCGGCGCCGCGGTGACGCAGGCCGAGCTTCTGGCCTGGCCGCGGCTGCACGAGACGCTGCCGTTCATCGCCGCCGCCCTGCCCTGGGTCGGCCATTTCCAGACCCGCAACCGCGGCACGGTCTGCGGCTCGATCGCCCATTCGGACCCGAGCTCCGAGCTCCCGCTGGCGCTGGCGCTGCTCGGCGGCACGGTCACGCTGCGCTCGGCCGGGGGCAGCCGGCGGCTCGGGGCGGCCGAGTTCCAGACCGGGCTTCTCCAGACCGCGCGCCGCAACGACGAGATGATCACCGAGGTCCGCTTCCCGGCCGCCGCCCCCGGCACCCGGGTCCGGTTCCGCGAGGTGGCGCGGCGGCACGGCGATTTCGCGCTGCTGGCGCTGGGGCTGGTCCTGCCGCCGGACGGGCCGCTGCGGATCGGCATCTCGGGGATGACCGACACCGCCCATGTCGCCACGCTTCCGCCCGGCCTTGCCGGCGATTCGCTGGCCGAGTGGGTGAATGCGAAGGCGTGGGAACTGCACGGCGGCGACGACCTGCATGCCTCGGCCCGCTACCGGCGCGACCTGCTGCGCCGGCTGCTGCCGCCCCTGATCGAGGAGGCCACCACATGCGCAGCCTGAAGGCGGATGACCGGCACCGGGTCGAGTTCGACCTCAACGGGCGCCGGGTCGCGGGCCTGGCCGAGCCGCGGATGCTGCTGACCGATTTCCTGCGCGAGGAGATCGGCGCCACCGGCACCCATGTCGGCTGCGAGCACGGGGTCTGCGGCTGCTGCACCCTGCGCATCGACGGCGTGGCCCAGCGCGGCTGCCTGACGCTGGCCGTGCAGGCCGATGGCCGCCGGGTCGAGACCGTCGAGGGGCTGGCCCCGCCCGACCGGCGGCTGGGCGCGCTTCAGGCCGCGTTCCACCGCCATCACGCCCTGCAATGCGGCTTCTGCACCCC
>Ga0172382_10010280_pt1 | contig 12601 bp, 11 predicted proteins | sample Leawel138RmetaG_FD_122245 | JGI IMG/M metagenome (GOLD analysis project Ga0172382, IMG submission 122245) | Leachate microbial communities from a municipal landfill in Southern Ontario, Canada - Leachate well 138R metaG | ecosystem: Engineered > Solid waste > Landfill > Unclassified | place...
AAAAATAAGAGCTAAAGATTTTAATATAGACGAAATCCTTCCCATGTGGCTGAAAACAATCGAATAATCTCTCAAATGAGATGATACGAAGGGGAGATTTTCATGATAATAAGTTTAAAGAAGAAACTTTTTTTGAGGATTGCAGAAGTCTATTTCGCTGATGATTATATAGATAACATACGAAAATGTGATGTAACGGTATATTTCTATACATCAAAATATCATGATAGTTGCAAGAAAATTCATACATTGCATATTAACCTAAGCAAAAGCATAGAACAGTTATTTTTAGAAATGCATTATAATACTAAGCAAAAAATAAAACAAGCCCATAAAGAAAAACTGCAAGTCTTTTTTTGCGATGCACCTACGGATGAAGAAATAAAAATATTTTCAGATTTCTATAATGTATTTGCAAAAAGTAAAAACCTATCCAAATGCAGTATTACTAAGCTGAAAGCACTGTGCCAGGAAAATGCTCTAGTAATATCAGTTGTTAAAGACGAGTTTAGCAATCCCTTATGTTATCATGCAATTATAGGTGATGGAGTTCGTGCTATTGCGTTATATTCTTCTTCACATTATCGGTTGCCTTCAGGAGAAGACAAGCGAAATCTAATCGGTCAAGCAAATAGATATTTACATTGGTCTGAAATCAAATATTTTAAAGAGAGGGGCTTTTCCATCTATGACTTTGGGGGATTATCTTTAAATGTAAAAGATGAAGCTTTGTATAATATAGATAACTTTAAAATGAGTTTTGGCGGTGAAGTAGTGTCACTTTATACGTACTATATAACTAACAGCTTATTAGGAAAGATTTATCACATTAGAAAGTTTGTAGTATGGTTAAAAAATTTTTAAATAAATAGATTAAGGAAATTTTTAATGAGAGCAAAGTATATATATAGATTAGATGATATTACACCAAATATGAATTGGGAGCAATTCTGGAAATTTATAAATATCTTTAGGGAAAACAATATAGTACCTATTTTAGGTGTTGTGCCGGATAATCAAGACCATATGTTATTTGTAGAGGAGAGCAAGCTAGACTTCTGGTCCATCATTAAAGATTTGCAAGATAAGAAGATAGCTGAAATTGCACAGCATGGTTATAAGCATAAATTGTTTCATACAAAAGAAAAAGGACTCATGGGTATAGATAATAATTTTTTAACTGAGTTTGCCGGGCTTCCATATGAAGATCAATTAAGAATGCTTGAGGCTGGCAGAAATATATTGAGAGATAATGGAATCTATACAGATGTTTGGATGGCACCCTGTCATTCTTTTGATTCAACAACCTTAAGGGCTTTAAAGCAATTGGGATTTAAAGCAGTATCAGATGGTATCGCTTTGTATCCAAATACTGTTTGGAACTTAATTTTTGTACCACAGCAGATATGGGCTCCAAGGTATTTTCCATTTGGCATATTTACAATTTGTTTGCATATAAATAATTCCAATGAAAAATTATTTAAAGAAGTTGAAAAACACGTAAAGTCCGGAGCAGCTATTATTAGCTTTAGTGAAGCCAGAGAGTATTCTATAAGCAATATTCACGTTTTTACAAATAAAATGTTTCAAATTTGTTATTTCTTTCGAAGAAAACTGAAGAAAACTTTAAAGAGGATGTTTAATATAAGTAAATTATAATTATTTAGTTCTTTGTATAAGAATATATTGGAGCAGATTAGGATGCTTAAGGAAAGTAAAAATATATTAATAATCATATTTATATCGATAATAACGAAATTGCTTGGCTTTGTAAGAGAAGTAACATTAGCATCAGTATTCGGAACAACATCCTATACTGATGCTTACTTAATAGCAACAATAATTCCTATGGTAATTTTTGTAAGCCTTGGCGAGTCAATAAGCACGACTTTTGTTCCTATGTATACCTATATTACTGAGAAAAAAAATAAAAGTGAAGCATTAGAGTTTATGAATAATATACTTAACATATTTGTGTTGCTTACAATTATTTTAAGTGTATTTGGAGTGTTGTTCTCAAGACCTTTAGTTAGTATTTTTGCTATTGGTTTTAAAGGGGAAACATTAGAATTAGCGATAAGGTTTACAAGAATTTTGTTGCCGGGAATAATTCTGATTGGTATAAATTATATTCTTACAGCATATTTACAAGCAAGTAAAAAATTCTATGTGATGGCATTCATAGCATTTCCCAAAAATATTGTTATCATATTATCTACAATTTTAAGTGCTTTTTGGGATAAAAACATATTAATTTATGGAACTTTATTTGGAATAGCAAGCCAATTATTTTATCAACTATATTTTGCTTTGAAGAATGGGTACACATATAAAATTCAAAGAAAACTTGTTGATAATGATATAAAACAGTTAGTCTATTTAATTATACCTGTTTTTCTAGGCATGACTGTACAGCAATTGAATGTCCTTATTGATAGAGTATTAGCATCAACATTAAGTGAAGGAAGCATAGCTGCTCTTGATTTTGCATATAAGCTTGATTTATTCGTTTTTGGAGTTTTTACTGCACCTGTAGTAATGGTTATATATCCGATGATATCTCAATTAGCTGCAAAAGACGATTGGAAAACTTTCAATGATACAATTCAAAAATCCATAAGTTATATGTTGCTGCTTTTGATACCTGTCTCCATAGGAGCAATGTGTCTTTGCATTCCTGTAGTAAAAATTTTATTTCAAAGAGGACATTTTGACGAGAGAGCAACTCAAATAACTTCTCTTGCATTGTTTTACTACTCATTAGGGATGACGGCATCCGGTCTTAGAATCGTATTATCAAAAATATTTTACTCTTTACGAGATACTAAAACACCCATGTTGAATGGATTTATAGCTATAATTGTAAACATAATTCTCAATTTGATATTGATAAAACCTCTAGGACATGGAGGTCTTGCCTTGGCTACCAGTATTTCATCCATAATGGGTACTATGTTGCTTTTTCTTAGTCTTAAAGCCAAGCAGCACTTTTTTTCAGGGAAAAGGATTTCAATATTAATTATTAAAGCAGTTATATCTTCATTATTCATGGCAATAGGGGTAAAAGCAGCATATAGTTTATTTTCTCAAGCTTTAGGCAGTGGATTTTTCAAAGAAATCCTGAGTCTTTTTTCTTGTATATTATTAGGTGGATTTATATACTTTACGTCAATTACTTTTATGAAAGTGGAAGAAGCTAATATTTTAATTAACTATCTTAAGAGTAAAATCAATACATATAAAAAACTATGGCCTTCTATATATAAAGGAGGTAGACAATTTTGATTGAATTTAAATTACCACGTTTTTTGGCAGCTGTTTTTCTAAGTATAGTCATATATCTAATCATATTATATTTTTATAGATTTTCTACTGCATGGTCAGGCATACTAATTTCATTAGCTTTTATGCTTTTGTTTTTTCCCGTACCGTTTACTAAGGATTTATTTCATCCTTTTATTATATTCATTTCTATAGAAATATTGTTTCTTATTAACATTTTAGATAAAGATCTATCAGGTACAGTTATTAGATATACCAAATGGATTTCAGAAGAATCCCAAGATAGTATAATTATATATTCAGTCTTAATTATTACTATTTGGTACATATTTTTTTATTGCGGATATTTTACGTCATTGAACATTAGAAGCAAATGTGCAGTTAGAATTAGTATGCCCCAAATTAACAATCCTGTGAAGTTAGGCTTGATTTTCTTCACTTTATCTGTATTAGGCTTTATTTATGCTTTATCCTATACTGGAGGATTTCGATTTATGATTATTGCCATGAGCAATAGGAGAGCCATATATTCAGGATTAGGATATTTAAGAAAAATAGTGTCTTTAGGATGCTTGGCATCAATGCTATTTTTATGTGGCGGATATACAAAACTCTCCTTAGTAAGTGTGGCATTGACAACCATAATGGTTGCATTATTCGGAGGAAGATCTGCGGCTTTTTTTGGTATAATTTTTCCATATTTGCTTTCTTATAATTATGTAAAAAGAAAAATAAGTACAGTAAATGCTTTTCTTATGGCATTACTTGGGGTTAATTTTGGCTTGATTTGGGGTAATTTAAGGATGACTGGGAAACTGATTGTTATAAGAGAGAGTTTGGCGAAGTTAATACGATTAATAGCACAAGGCACAGGAGGGGGAGATAACTTACCTGCATTGGTTGGTTCATTATTAAATCATCAGATTGATTACAAATACGGTAAAACATTAATAAATATACTTTTTGCACCAATTCCTCGCAAAATATGGACATCAAAACCTATAATAGACGAAACTGGTATAATTGGTAATGTTTTAATGGGGAGTAAATATTGGGGATTACCATCAGGACCATATGGGCTAGCATTTTTCAATTTTTCATGGTTCGGTGTTATTTTTTTCTCGTTTCTGACTGGTTTTCTAATACAAAAACTTTATCAAAATTTTATTTTAAATCAATTAGGTAGTAAAGACAATTATTCCAATATAATATTTTACTCATTAATTATTAGGTCATCTTTCAATATTTTTGCTACTTCAGCTCAGATTGACTTCATTTGGTATATTGGAGTATTTTTGTTGTTATACTTGATGGATAAATTTCTTTCAAAGTATTTTATATTTGCAAGGCAATAGTTGCATACAGGTTGTGGGGGTGTTCTTCTGTATGAGAAAGAGGATTTTATTTATAGAGTCAAGATATCAAACCTTTTATGGTGCTCAAAAAAGCATGGCAGCGTTTATAAAAGCTCTTGACACTGAATACTTTGAATCTAAAGTTGTTTTGGCAGGTAAAGGAAAACTAGAGGATGAGTTAAAAAAATTAAACATTGATGTAGATGTTATTAAATTAGGGAAGAAAGCTGATGCTTTCGGAGGAAAAATTCTTAATTATTCAGTAGCAAGTAAAATTATAGTTTTAGTACAGATATTTATTTTTAATTTAAGACTCATCCCATATATAGTAAAAAATAGAATAGATGCAGTATATGCAAATGATTTTAGAGCACTGTTTTATGCAGTTGTTGCTTCTAAATTGCTCAGAAAAAAAATAATATTATATATAAGAACGGATATAACTTATAACTTATTCACTAAGGCAGGAATATTTTTATCTGATTATATTATTACAATAGCTAAGGGTGTATTGAAAAATTTGCCTCAAAATGTAACTGATAAGTACGATAAAAAAACATACAAAATATATACAGGATTTGAATTTGATAAATTTAGCATAATGCCTAAGGAACAAAGTAAAATGTTGTTGGATATAGATTCCAAAGAAATAGTCATAGGCTTTGTTGGATCTATTAATGAAAGAAAAGGATTAGATTTGTTGATAGCAGCAATATATGAAATGTGTAAAAGTTGTAATAATATAACGCTGTTGATCGCTGGAGATATAACTTCAGGCAGCGAGGGCTATTGGAAAAATCTGAAAAATATAATACAAAAAAATAATCTTAAGGTGAAACATGTGGGGTATTTTACAGAAATGAATTTGATATACAGTGCAATAGATATTCTGGTATTGCCTTCAAGAATGGAAGGATTGCCAAGAGTAATAATAGAAGGAATGGCTCATGGCTTGCCTGTAATAGCTTCTGATGTAGGAGGAGTAAAAGAAATAATCGAGGATGAAAGTCTTGGCTTAATAATTCCGGCAGATTCAATAACATCTTTAATAAAAGCATTATCTGAATTGATATATTCTGAAGATATTAGAGCAAAGATGGCATCTACAGCTAAAGTATATGTCAAAGAAAAATTTAGTGAGGAAAAGTTTAAGAAAAGTATTAATGAATTATTGATGAATATATAGTCACAATTCTATAAAGCTAAAAATATTGTAAATAGAGATAAGAAAATTACAGGTACAAAAGATTGAATTTTAGTATCTGTATATTATTTTTGAGGAGAGTTGTAATGCATATTCCAAATGATGTAAAAAATAGTAAAGTAACTATAATAAATATACAATTTTCAAGGAGAGCGATATTTTTATCCATCAAGCGATTTATGGATATTTTCATTGCATTAATTGCACTTTTGGTTACCTTACCTTTGATGGTAGTTTTTGGAGTGCTGATAATATTGGAATCTAATGGTTCATGTTTTTACAGTCAAACGAGAGTGGGGAAAGATGGAAAGCTATTTACTATTTATAAGCTAAGATCCATGTATATTGATGCAGAAAAGGGTGGACCACGGTGGGCACAGGAAAATGACCCTAGAGTTACTAAAATTGGCAGATACATTAGAAAAACCAGAATTGATGAAATCCCTCAGCTTATTAATATAATAAAAGGAGATATGAGCATGGTTGGACCAAGACCCGAAAGACCATATTATATTCATAAATTCAATAAAGAAATTCCTGAATATAACCATAGATTGACGATTATACCAGGTTTAACAGGGTGGGCTCAGGTAAATGGAGGATATGAATTATCTCCGAGGGAAAAACTCGAAAAAGATTTGTACTATATAAAAAATCAGTCCATATGGTTAGATTTTAAAATTATTTTAAAAACAATAAAGATTGTGTTATCTGGAAATGGGGCGAGATAAAGTTTCATATAGATTTTCTATTTGAGTTACCATATTATGTGCACAAAAATCCGGATATATTGTTTCAAACGCATTTTTTACGATTCTTTCTCGCAGCTTTTCATCATTTAATAGGAGTTCTATTTTACTACAAGCATCGTGTATATCATGAGGTTTAGTTGTAAATCCATTAAATCCATCTTTAATAATTTCAGCTACTCCATCAACTTTATTTGCTATAACAGGTATTTTGCAATACATGGCTTCGGGAATAACTCTTGGAAGTCCTTCCCACAATGAGGTCAGCAGAAAAATATCAAATTCTTGAATTAAATTATATACATCTATTCTTTGTCCTAGCAAAGTTATAGAATCATTCAGCTTACGATTATTTATATAGTTTTCTAATTGTTTCCTTAATGGACCGTCACCAATAATTACGTATTGTAAATCACTTCTTTTTTCTAACATTTTTTCAGCTACTTTAATGAAATCCAATAAATTCTTTTGTTTAGATATTCGTGCTACAGTTCCTATAATTATTTTACCGTTATATATATCTTTTAGCTGGTTTGTTTTATAAATATATGCATCGTTTAGCTTATTAAAATCAATACCGCTTCTTATAGTTGTATAAAGGCATTTTGTTCCTATTTTTTTAGCTAAACCTTTTTCAATATCTATATTAGTAACAGTAATAATTTTATTGGTAAATCTTGCGCACAATTTCTCAATTAATATATAAATGTATTTATTTACTATATTCATTCTATCGTGAAAGCTCCAACCATGTACTGTATGTACAATAATAGGAACCCCGGCAAGCTTTGCCGCAATTCTTCCTAACACACCGGCTTTGGAGCTGTGTGTATGAACAATGTCAATTTTATTTTTTTTAAAAAACTTATATATTTCTATAAGTGCTATCATATCTTTTATTGGATGGATAGGATTTTGCATGGTTTTGATAAAGCAAACATTTTCTTCATTTTTGAGTTGGTTAATATAGTCTTCACAAACAAAGCAGTTGCTTCTTCCGCTCAACAGATAGACTTTGAATTTTTCTTTATTATGGTGATTATATGTAAAAATTGTATTCTCTTGAGCTCCACCAATAGCTAAACTTGTGATTACATGCGCTACTTTTCTATTTTCCATGTTTCAAAACTCCTTTAAGGCAAATAAATTTATCTTATAGGATTTATATTATAAATTGTTATTTGTTATGACTGACACCATTAGCAATTGATTGCAAGATAATATTGTAAGGAATTCTATAAAATAAATAATTTATGGAAGTAGAGGGGGAACAATTTATGCTTAGAGACCGATTAATGGATTATATTGAAATGCTTAAAAGTAAAGTTTGGATTATTGTATTGACTACGGTTTCATTATTGATAATAAGTGGAATCTTTAGTTTTTATATCATTAAGCCTGAGTACAAAACTTATTCAACGCTGATGGTAGGAAAACCCCAAAGCCTTTATGAAACGATGGAATATAATGATGTATTGCTGAATCAGAAATTAGTATCAACATACGGTGAAATTGCAAAAAGTAGGATTGTATCAAAGGAGGTAATTAAAAACCTGGGTTTAGATGTTACATATGAGGATATAAGAAAAAAGATAAATATAATGCAAATTGGAGATACCGGAATAATAAAGATTGAATCAAGAGATGAAAACCCTGAAATTGCTGCAAAGTTGGCTGATGGAATAGCTGAGGTATTTATAAAATATGTGGTTAAAATTATGAATGTTGAGAATGTGCAGATAATTGATAGGGCTGAAATACCAATAAAACCAATAAAACCTGTTCCAATTGTAAACATTACTGCAGCAGGAATATTAGGAATTATGATTGGGATATTTATAGTTTTTTTGATTGAATACTTAGACAATACAATAAAAACACCTGAGGATATAATTAAATGCTTGGAACTGCCGGTTATTGGCATGATACCATAAATTACACAAGCAGTATTTGGGAGGTCAAATATGGATAAAAAGGATATTTTAGTAGATATTAATCCGAAATCTCTTTCAGCTGAAGCATATAGAGTTCTAAGAACAAATATTCAATTTACCAATATTGATAAAACTATAAAGAGCATAGTTATTACCAGCCCTGGACCAGGAGAAGGAAAAAGCACTATTATTGCTAATCTTGCTATAGCTTTAGCACATAACAGTAAAAAAGTTATACTGATAGATACTGACTTAAGGAAGCCCAATATACATAAACTCTTTGGATTAGACAATATAAAGGGTGTTACTAATGTATTATCCGAGGATATAGAATATGTAGGAATAATACAACATACTGATATCGGGAATCTGGACATATTAGTCTCTGGCCCAATTCCACCTAATCCTTCTGAACTTTTAGGGTCAAATAAAATAAAATTATTATTGAATGAATTAAAGAATGAATATGATATGGTGCTCTTTGATTCACCCCCTGTATGTCTGGTTACAGATGCTGCAGTCCTATCAACAATAGCAGACGGGGTTATTCTGGTTTGTGCAGTAGGGCAAACTACGATTGAGAATGCTAAAAGCGCAAAAGCATTATTAAGCAAGGTAAATGCTAATATTTTGGGCACTGTTTTGAATAAAACGGTAATGAGGGTTGACCATTATAAAAAAATAGGTGACTATTACTCTTACTACGAGGGAATAAAGATAAGATAGGTAAAACTGCAGGTATTTTATTACAAATATTAATGCTGCCCTCATATAAAAGAGCAGCATTAATATTTGCAATAAAGTGATATCATATTCTTATTTTCAGGTAGTGATATCTCCTAGCCTCCCATGATTTAGTGTAAGGTATATCCATTGCTTCGTAGGTGTGTTGGGATATAAGAGTGTCAGTAGCTGAATAACCGGTTACTATAGTTGAATGAAACATAACTCCTCTATCATCTTCAAAAAAGATTACATCTCCTAATTCAAGCATGGCAACACTGCTGACTTCGAGACCCTTTACAGCATCATTTTTTGCTTCATTGTTTACCTTTAGAGTCCAATATAGTGAATGAGCAACAGCCCAAGGCACTGACCATCTATCATCAGCGATATTATAGGTACCTGATTTAGTATACCACCAGGCATAAGCAGTGGTATATGTCATAGGTGCACCTCCTGCTAGCAAGCATTGGGAGATAAAATTAGTACAATCTCCTCCCAAGGTTTCATAAAGCTGAAAGTATTTGAAGCTTGGATTTGGAGACAATGCATAGGTTCTTGCGTAATTTACTGCACGTGCCCTGTTATATCTGTTTTGCCTATCTAAAACCATAGTAGCCTCCTTAAACTTATTCATATTACTACTAGTTTATGATTGGAATCGTGATATGGTTCATAAAAATGAATGTCTCAATCTATAGATTTTATATAGGATAAACAGTATAATAATAATGAATATTCAAATAAATTTAGGGGGATGTGCAATGAAATACGATGTTGAAGCAGTGAGAAGACAATTTCCTGCTATGGAGAGAAAGATAAACGGTTATCCAGCTGCATACCTTGATGGTCCTGGTGGAACACAGGTGCCCCAAAGGGTTATTGATAAGGTTGTAGACTACCTTACATGGCATAACTGCAATATTCATGGAGTCTTTGCCACTAGTGTGGAGACGGATAATATGCTATTGGAAACGAGAAAAGCTTTTGCTGATTTTTTTGGCTGTGCTTGGGAAGAAGTTTCTTTTGGTGCCAATTCTACTACAATAAACTTTAATCTTGGCAATGCTATAGCTAGAGATCTTAAACCGGGAGATGAGGTTGTAATAACTGATATAGATCACGAATGCAATAGAGGTCCATGGGAAATGATGGAGGAAAGAGGCGTAATAGTTCACAATGTCAAAGTGGATTTAGAAAAATGCATAATTGATATGGAAGACTTTAAGAGCAAGCTAAATGATAAAACTAAAGTTGTGGCTTTTAATTATGCTTCCAACGGAGTAGGTACTGTCAGCGATGTAAAGAAGATGGTTGCTTTGGCTCATGAAGTAGGAGCTATAACAGTAGTTGATGCTGTACACTATGCACTCCATGGCTCTATAGATGTGAAGGATTTAGATACAGATTTTCTTTTCTGCTCTGCATACAAGTTCTTTGGTCCTCACATTGGAGTACTTTATTCCAAGAAGGAGAGATTGGAAGCATTAAGGACTATAAAAGTTAGAGAACAGGATGATTGGGCACCATACAAATTTGAGACAGGTACGCTAAATCATGAGGGTATAGCAGGAGCTGCCGAAGCTATAGAATTTATTGCTTCCATAGGAGAGACTTATGGCAGTGGATTTGAAAAAGAGCTGGAGGGTCTTTCAGGGAGAAGAAGAAATGTGGCTGCGGGCATGTTGGCGATAGAAGCTTATGACCAGCCTATTACGGAGCATTTCATAGATGAATTAGAAAAGATTTCGGGAGTCAAGATTTATGGTCCTCCAAAAGGACATCCGAGGACTTCTACAGTATCTTTTACAATGAATAATAAATCTCCCAAAGAAGTTGCTGAGTATCTTGCAGAGAGAGGAATATTTGTATGGGATGGAGATTTCTATGCTTCCAAGCTTGTTAGAGTGCTAGGGCTAAGGGAAAGCGGTGGATTGGTTCGGGTAGGCTTGGCTCCATATAATACAATGGAGGAGATTGACAGAACTCTGGATGCTATTAGAGAACTTGCAGCGAAATAGTTATTGATTATGGATAAAAAATATATTATTTCAATAGACCAGGGAACCACTAGTTCAAGGGCAGTACTCTTTGATATGAGAAATAAAAGTATAAAAGCAATCAAAAGCAAGCAATTCAAACAGATATATCCATATCCCGGTTGGGTTGAGCATGATCCGGAAGAAATATGGGAAGGTCAGTTGGAAGTTATAAAAGATGTGATTAAGGAATCCAGAATATCACCCACGGATATATCCTGTATAGGTATAGCAAATCAGAGAGAAACAGTGGTTATCTGGGATAAGAATTCAGGAAAACCTATTTATAATGCAATTGTGTGGCAGTGCAGAAGAACTGCAGGTTTGTGCGATAAGCTGAAAAGCGAAGGATTGGATGAAACAATAAAAGAAAAGACAGGGCTTGTTATTGATGCTTATTTTTCCGGTACAAAAATCCAATGGATATTGGATAATGTGCCCGGCGCCCAAGAAAGAGCAAAAAAAGGGCAGCTATTGGCGGGAACTATTGATAGCTGGCTTATATGGAATCTCACTGGAGGGAAAGTGCATGCTACTGATTATACCAATGCTTCTAGGACGATGCTTTTTAATATTAGAAAATTGGAGTGGGATGAAGAGCTATTGCAGCATATGGGAATACCAAGATGTATGCTTCCCCATGTAGTATCTTCATCTGGAATAATAGGAGAAACGACAGAGGAAGTTTTAGGAGCTAGAATACCTATAAGCGGCGTAGCCGGTGATCAGCAGGCCGCATTATTCGGACAAGCCTGCTTTGAAGTAGGAACTGCTAAAAACACTTATGGCACAGGTTGTTTTATACTTATGAATATTGGAAAGGAACCCATAAAATCCAAGCACAATCTGATAAATACAATAGCTTGGGGTATTGGCAATGAGGTTGAGTATGCTCTTGAAGGCAGTGTGTTTAATGCAGGCTCAGCTATTCAGTGGCTTCGCGATGAGATGGGATTGATAAAAACTGCTGAGGAATCTGGCATCGAAGCACAGAAAGTTGAAAATACAGCCGGTGTTTATTTAGTACCTGCTTTTACTGGCTTGGGAGCTCCGTATTGGGACATGTATGCCAGAGGAACTATTGTTGGTATTACAAGAGGGACAAAGAGAGAACATATAATAAGAGCAACCCTTGAGTCCATAGCTTATCAGAGTATGGATGTACTAGAAGTGATGAAATTGGATTCCGGTATTGAACTTAAGGAATTAAGAGTAGACGGTGGGGCTAGCGTCAGTCCTTTCCTTATGCAATTCCAAGCCGATATTTTGAATATAAATGTCAAAAGACCTAAAATTACTGAAACAACTGCATTAG
>Ga0172382_10010281_pt1 | contig 12599 bp, 13 predicted proteins | sample Leawel138RmetaG_FD_122245 | JGI IMG/M metagenome (GOLD analysis project Ga0172382, IMG submission 122245) | Leachate microbial communities from a municipal landfill in Southern Ontario, Canada - Leachate well 138R metaG | ecosystem: Engineered > Solid waste > Landfill > Unclassified | place...
GTGGACCGAAGGAGCCAGCATTAATGGTGTTTAATGTACATAATTCTGGCTCCTCACGTCTCAATTTAAAGACATTAGGGCTCAGAGCCGACGATGCCAAACATTCATGTTTTCCAGTCCGTCTCCGAAGAAGGTGTTCCTCCGCAGGCTACCAGCATAGTGATAGCCCTCCCGCGAGAATAGGGTGTTCACAGCGGCGGAACGGGAACGGGCGATTGTATAGGCCGTACGGTAGCCATCCTTCTTCAGAATGCCTTGTAGATGGACAAGCACTTTGCGGGAAAGACCGTTGCCACGCTCGTCCTCCATGGTGGCCATGTCCGTGATCTCCGCGCAACGATGCTTGGCATCGCATTCCGCCGATGCCAGGGAAACCAGATCTCCGTCTTGGAACAGGCCGAAGTACCTGGTGCCATTGTCCATGGTCTGACGGATGAAATCCACATCATGAACCGGGAAGGGATATCCTTGGAAGGTTTCATCCAATAAGCTGCTGATGATTCCGGCATGGGTTTCATCCAGTTCTTGGACGTCTTCACCGTCTCCGCTGGGAGACGGGTCCTCCTGCACACAACGATGCAGTATGGACATCTCCCCATCACTCAATAATCCATCCCGGGAATCGTCCAGGAAATGGGAAACGAAGATGCCGTCCTCGCGGCCGAACATCCCTCGTACCCGGGCCTCCACCACATAACCGTCGTCCAGGAAGGCCTTCTTCATGGAGAACGGGACTTTGGCCAAAACCTTGCCCCGGCCATTCTCCTGCGCCATGGTCAATAGCTTCTTGGGCAAATCGGAATCCCTGGCGTTTGGAGCGGAACTCATCAGGTATACGCGATCGTTCAAAGGTCCTTGTTGGATGGTAAAGCCATCGATGTTCATGATATCGTCACTCATTTTCTCTCCTCTCATATCTCTGGCAGCCTTCCGGCACCAGGCTGATGTCCTCGTTGCTCTCGCTCAGGAGGCCAGCAACACCAGTATCATCATGGTCCTGGCCATCATGCTGCAGGCGACAGGCGGCGCAGTCGCCATGACAACTCTCGGTCTTGTAAGCGCTGGGCTGTCGGTAGGTGGTGATGACCCCCTCGTAATTCCGCAGGATGACCTTGGTGGGAGACCAGGAGAGCACATAATTCGGCATCACTGGTATCTTTCCACCTCCACCGGGGGCGTCCACCACATAGGTGGGTACGGCGAAGCCGCTGGTGTGTCCGATGAGGTTCTCCATTATCTCGATTCCCTTGGTCACCGGCGTACGGAAATGGCTGATGCCGCGGGAAAGGTCACATTGGTAAAGGTAATATGGACGTACGCGACGCCGCACCAAACCCTGCACCAGGTCACGCATTATCAATGGGCAATCGTTCACCCCGGACAGGAGAACGGACTGGTTCCCCAAGGGAATACCCGCATCTGCCAGCATGGAAAGTGCTCGGGTGGATTCATCGGTTAGTTCCTGGGGATGATTGAAGTGGGTGTTGATCCACAGGGGACGGTGACGGGACAGCATGTCCACCAAATCCTGGTCCACCCTCTGCGGCAACACCACTGGCATCCGTGTGCCCATCCTCATGACCTCCACATGCTCTATGGAGGTCAGTTCAGTGAGTATCCGGTCCAAGAGGGAGTCGTCCAACATCAAAGGGTCTCCGCCGGAGATGAGGACGTCCCTGACCTCGGGATGGGCGCGGATATAATCCAGTCCTTTCTGGATGTCATCCCAATGAGGGATGCTGTCCACATCACCGACCTTCCGTTTGCGTGTGCAATGACGGCAATACATGGAACAGGTGTTGCTCACTGTGAACAGCACCCGGTCCGGATAGCGGTGGGTGACGCAGCTGACCTGACTGTCGAGATCCTCGGAAAGGGGGTCTTCCATGTCCTCGTCGGATATGGTGAGTTCCTGTGGAGACGGCACGGCCTGTAAGAAGACCGGATCCGTCCTCAATGCTTTCCGATCCATCAAGGACGCATAATAGGGCGTGATGGACATCGGGAATGATTCCAGAGTCTCCTCCAGAATGGCTTTGTCTTTCCCAAGATCAACGCCCAAGAGATCCTGGAAGCTGTCCAGGTCACGGATGGAATTGCGGAGCTGCCACCGCCAGTCGTTCCAATCCTCGCTCAGTCTCCACTCATCTATACAAGGACGCTGGGAGCGTCCGTTCCTTGCTTTTGACACGATAACCACTTCTGTTCGCCTTTCGGGTCGGACAGTCCCCGCCAATGACAGGGGAGCGTAAAACGGTCTCAATCCTAGGATCGACCTATCCAAATCCAACAAGAACACTTACCGTATAAGTGTAATTCGAATAAATTATATATAATATGGATATTCAGTTAATTATATCACACTATAATGAATAAGCATTTTTCCTTGTGATAGTTCCTCGGTTCCGATTAGAAACAGACCTTTGGTCTGCAGGCCAGGGGTGAACAGTGGCCGGGGGCTACCGGTCATTAGATGTCCTTCTGCAGTCTCTTTCAACGTTCCTCCCTCTTCGTTGTCGAGGGAATCCCCGGTGATGCAAGGATGTACCAGCAACAGCAACTCATCACAGAGCCCCTGTCGCAGCAACTCGCTGATTAGGATGCCACCGGCATCTACACGGAGGCATTTCACATCATAGTGTGAGGCTATGAACGTCAGGGCTGCGGAGAGGTCCACATGACCGTTTCCAAAAGCATGATGGGGATAATGTCTATCATCGAGATACCGTATGAATTCCGACGGGGTGTCTTGGGCATGTAGCACCACCACATCCCGACAGTATCCGCTACCGCGGTGCAGATGCAGCAGACCTTCGGTCCTTCCTCTGGAATCCACCAAGAAAGCGTATGGGAGGGTGGGGTCACCTTTGCTACGCATGTCTTCTGGACTCTCCGGCCGCCAGAATGGCTTATAACCACTGACATAGGTATTCGATCCGCTGATGGAGGCATCAGTTCCCATCTCAGCCGCCAATCCATAGTATTGATCCAGGTCGACAGGGAAACCAGTGACCTTCATATCCACACTCACGGCAACCAAGGCCTTCACTGTAGGCCTCATCTTGGACGTCATAATGATTCATGAATCAACGATGTTTATAAAATTTTATAGCGGTAGATTGAAACTTTCCCGCTCATCCGTAATCCCTCCTCTGAGGAATCACTCCCCTGACCCCTCCTCGGGGGTCATCCACATCACCTAGATAACGAGGGATGAGGTGCACATGGGCATGCATTATGGTCTGGCCGGCCGGACGACCGATATTGACTCCGATGTTGAATCCGTCAGGATTGAATTCCTCGTCCAGATGGTCTCGGCATTTCGATAGGATGCGGTCGATGGAGGCCCTCGTGTCATCCGGGAGCAACAGAACATCGGGTTCATGCTCGAACGGTATCACCAGCATATGCCCCGGGTTCACCGGATAAGCATCGAAAACGGCATACGCCCTGGTATCCTGGAAGATTATCCGCGAATCGTCCGGATGGCAGAACGGGCAGTCCTTGCCAGTCATGGGGCTCATATTCATCTGCCAACGGATAAACAATTCTACCCTTTTTCTTTATAATGAAAAGATTTTAAATCTCGCCTGGGATACACCGCCGATGACAGAAACCCGTTCTTTGCTGGATCGACTGCGTATCGGATTGGTCATAGAGGATCAGCCTAGCGAGAGAATCGATCCCCGGGCATTGAAAGTCTGGAGGATCAACGGCTTCATCGGGTCTGTCATCGTGCTGTTGATTGGAATTGCGGCATTCTTCTTCGTGGATACAGTGATTCCGGACATCCCCAATTGGATAGGCTTGCTGGCATTGGCCCTCTCAGTATTGTATCTACCTTTCGCTGTGCTCCTTGTCCCGCCCCTGAAGATGCGTTACTGGCGTTATGAGATCCGGGAGCATGAGATCGACATCCAACACGGCATAATAATCATCAAACGGACCCTGGTCCCCATGGTCAGGGTGCAACATGTGGACACTGAGCATGGCCCCATACTCAGGCGTTACGGATTGGCCACCCTCCGGGTTTCCACCGCCGCCTCCAATGTCCACATCCCCGCCCTCAGCAGAGAGAGGGCGGACGAGCTGAGGGGCGAGATATCCAATCTGGCTCGCGTGAGTGATGAAGATGTCTGAGTACCGCCGGCAGCATCCATTGATGATCGTGCAGACCACCATACGTGGTCTGATACAACTCATCTGGCTGTTCCTGGTCCTGTTCTTCTCCCTGTCCAATATGGAGCAGGATTTCTACAGCCTCTACTTAGTAGCCGGCATTTTCGTATTGTCACTTGGATGGGCGGTGCTTTCCTGGTTGTTCTTCACGTATCGTCTGGATAATGATTCATTGCACATCCGTTCCGGTGTGATATTCAAGCAGGAACGTTCCATCCGCAAGCAGAGGGTGCAATCAGTGAACGTCTTCACCAACATTTTGCAGCAGCCTTTCCGGGTCTCCAGACTACAGGTGAAGACCGCTGGTAGCGGCACCGAGGTGGAGTTCAACCTCTACTCTGTGAAATGGGAGGAGGCGGAACTGATCAAGGAAGCCTTACGGGGCGTTTATGATACCAATAAGGAATCTCAGGAACCCGTTGCGGGCAGGGTCCACAGCGTGGATCGGAGGGAGATGTACATCGCCGGATTGACATCGGGACGCTTCCTCATATTGTTCTCCTTGCTAATCGCCCTTTACTTCCAGTTCGCACAATTCATACCGGAGGAGTACCTTGAAGAGGCCGTCCACCAGTTGGAAGCCACACCCTTGCACCTTCTGATCTCCATGATCACCGCGATCTTGGTCGTCTCTTGGCTTTTATCGACGGTGTATTTCGTCATTCAATACTACAACTTCAACATCATCCGGGAACAGGACACCCTCCATCTGTCCTGGGGGATAATCGAGGAGAAGAAAGTAACTGTGAAGGTGGAGAGGATACAGGCCCTGAGCATCCGGGAATCCCCATTGCGACAGATGCTGGGGCGTTGCAGCCTGCACATGGAGCTTGCCGGTGGCGCCGATAAGAACCAGGACCAGATGAAGCTCCTCTGTCCCATATTGGCGCGCAGGGATGTGGACAGTTTCCTGATGGACATCCTGCCGGAGTACGCGCTACCGGAATCCATGATTTCCGTTCCATCCAGGGCCCGAAAACGCTACTTGATCAGAGCCATAATTCCGGCCTTGCTCATTGCTCTGCCATTGCATTACATGCAGATACCATACTTCTATCTGGCATATCTCCTGATCATCCCATGCATACCTTTGGGGCTGCTGCGTCATAGGGAGGCCGCCACCGCTGTTATGGGTTCGCACCTCTGCCTACGCTATCGCTACTTCAGTCGCCTCAGCGTCCTGGTGAAGAAGAACCATCTGCAATCCCTGACCCTGAGCGCCAACCCCATGCAGAGGCTTTCGTCCTTGCACAGCCTGTCAGTGGCCGTCCTATCCTCCCCCGCCGGGGTGAGATTCACGGTCAAGGATGTGGATAAGTCAGACGCCGCTGATATCTGGGCTTGGTATTCCCGCTATGGATGATGAAGAAATGGTTTTATACCTATAACCACAAACGACCATACGTGAAGAGACTGCTGGTGATTGGCGTGGTCATCGGCCTCGTGGCCGCATCCGGATTGGCTTTGCTTTTGCTCAGTCCATCCTCCACACCGGCCCTTTTCACATATCAGACCGACCTGGACACAGAAGGCTACTTCTACTATGGCTCCCCGGCCATGGACGATCAATATGTATACATCGGCACCAGCGTCAAATGGCATCACCTGGCCGATGGGGCGTCTCAAATACCCAATTCATTCCAGCTCATATGTCTGGACAAGAGTGACGGGCATCTGGTTTGGCGGCATGATCTAGGGAGGGCGGAGGTGCAGAACGGGCCGATGCTCTTGGATGGGAAGGTAATCATTTCCGTTGGATACTACAATGCATCCAACTATCACACCAACGCCACCGTGATGGCTTTCAACGCCTCTTCCGGCCAACCCCTATGGGAGACACAGGTCGTGGCCAGCGTCCCCACCAATTACAGCATCGATGGGGGGCCATGGGACCAACAGTCCAATGCCGCATTCCTGTTCCAAGGCCTAGCTACTGATGGGTCGGACACTTTGCTTGTAGGGGGTGACAAGCTCCGTTCCCTGCATCCTGACAATGGCAGCCTACTCTGGGAGGCCGATCTGGGAGAGAACATCAATTTCATTGTCATGGATGGTCAATCCGCCTATGCTTGTTCCCGCGGCCATATCTACAAGGTGTATGTCGACAATGGGTCCAGGGACTGGGACCTTCAATATCAGAACGGTTCGCAATGGCACATAGGTTTCCAGTGTGTGGTTCTACCGGACCACAGCGTATTGGTTGGTTTGAGTGGTTACCTCTGGAGGTTGAACAGCGACGGGAGCCTGAACTGGTCATTCGACACCGGAGGGCTGGACATCCGGGCTCAGCCTGCTGTCGACTCTCTTGGCAATATCTATGTCGGTACCAAGGCCAACGAGCAATCGGTATTCTTCAAGATTGATTCTGAAGGCCAAGAGGTGTGGAGGGTCAATGTCGGCGCGGACATGTACTCCTCGCCGGTTCTGGGTGATGACGGCAAGGTTTATGTGGGTTCCGAGAACGGCCCCGATGTCCGTTGCGGCATACACGTCTTCGATGTGGACACCGGAGACCTTCTACAGAAGTTCGACACTGAGGCCGACCTCATATGGTTCTCACCCATCATTTCCGATGGCATCCTCTACGTCGGTGACATGCGGGGCGTCTTCTATGCTTTCTCAGTCTCATCCTCTGAGATGGATCCGAATGCCATGTGGCCCTGTCGGGACAATGGCCCCATGAGGCAGGCCAAGACCAGCTGATGTCTGCTATTCTTATATGCATACGCCCGGCCCAAGAGAACGAAAATCAACAGTTGTTATAAAATATCAGTCCTTCGATTCAGATGGGATAATAATGACCGATCCCTATCTTATCACATCCGAGTCCGTGACCGAAGGTCACCCGGACAAGTTGTGCGATCAGATATCGGATGCAGTCCTGGATGCATTCCTGAAGGACGATCCGATGGCCCGGGTGGCCTGCGAATCCGTGGTGACCACCGACCGGGTCTTCGTTATGGGGGAGATAACCTCCAAGAGCAGCGTCGATTTCGAGACTGTGGTACGAAAGACGGTACGGGAAATCGGCTATGTGCACCGGGACAACGGCTTCTGTTGTGACGACTGCAATGTAATCGTGCACATCAAGGAGCAATCGCCGGACATAGCCATGGGAGTGAATTGTTCCGATGAGGAGAAAGTCAACCCTGGCCAAGATGCCGAGAACCAGATCGGTGCCGGTGACCAGGGCATGATGTACGGTTATGCCAGCAACGAGACGCCGGAATTCATGCCACTATCCATAATGCTGGCACACAAGCTGTCCCGGCAACTGGCGAAGGTCCGGAAGGACGGTGTGCTTCCATACCTCCGGCCTGACGGCAAGACCCAAGTCACCATCCGGTATGTGGATGACAAGCCGGTTTCCGTGGATACGGTGGTGGTGTCTGCCCATCATGACTGTGAGGTGGATAACGCCACCATCCGCAAGGACCTCATCGAGAAGGTCATCCGCCCCATCATACCGGCGGAATTGCTGACGGCGGACACCAAGTACTACATCAACCCCACCGGTCGTTTCGTGGTGGGAGGCCCCCAGTCCGATGTCGGTCTCACTGGAAGGAAGATCATCGTGGACACCTACGGAGGCATCGGAAGGGTAGGAGGAGGATGTTTCTCCGGCAAGGACCCCACCAAAGTGGACCGTTCCGCTGCTTATGCCGCCCGTTACGTGGCCAAGAACATCGTGGCTGCTGGTCTGGCTGACAAATGCGAGGTGGCCGTGGCCTATGCCATCGGCGTGGCCAACCCGGTGTCCGTTTGGGTGAACACCTTCGGCACCGCAAAAGTCCCGCAGAAGACCATCAATCAACTGGCCATGGACCTCTTCGACTGGCGCCCTCAGGCCATCATAAGTCATTTCAACCTCCGTCGACCCATATACCGTCAGGTTGCCGCATATGGACACTTCGGACGCCATGACCTGGATGTGCCTTGGGAGAAGACCGATTTGGCTGAGAAGTTCAAGAAGGCCTTGAACTGAACCATTGATACCTCAAACCCGGCCCACGGGCCGGGCATCTTGATTTTTCTTATTCCATCATTGATTGATACTTGCCCTGCAGCATCTTCTGAAGCTTGGGTTCCACCACCATTCGGCAGTAGGGCTGGCGGGAATTCCTTTCAAAGTAACGATGATGGTAGGCCTCCGCAGGATGAAAAACACCCAGTGGCTCTAGTTCTGTGACCATTGTTTTCCTGGGGTTTTCATCTCGCCACTCCTGCATTGCATCCCCGGCTTTCTGTTTCTGGAGGTCGTCTGCATAGAGTATTATGGAACGGTACTGGTTGCCGATATCGTTCCCTTGGCGGTCCAGAGTGGTGGGGTCATGCATGGCGAAGAAGAGGCGCAGGATATCATCCATTCCGATCCGGTCATCATCGAAGATGACCTTGACGACTTCTGCATGGCCGGTGCCACCGTTGCAAACGCTTCCATAATCCGGATTTTCCACATGGCCCCCTGCATAACCTGGGATTACCTCTCGGACTCCTTTGACTCTCTGATACACTGCCTCGAGGCACCAGAAGCAGCCTCCCCCGATCACGAGCTCGTGCATCATGACAACAATATCATCCACTCATGAGATAAGCTTGTCCATCAACACTGACGAGGGCAGGAAGCCTGCCCTGTAACCGTCTTTCTGCAGCCTCTCGGCCAACATGACGCTGTCGGTCAAGACCATCTTTCCTGCCCATTCCCTTTCATCAGTCAATGGGCATCTGGATATCTCAATCCGTCCTCTTTTGGACAATAAGAGCCCGGTCTTTGGAGATTTGTCCATGCACAGTTTTGAAGAGTGGAATATAACTTCGTGCTCAGACGCTTTACGTCCCGCGAGCTTCCGCGCTATCTTATTGATCTGTTGCTCGGAGAGATGCGGACAACCGAGGATGATCACCGCGGTCTCATCAATCGTCGGTTCATAACCGATGTCAATGTCTTCTGAGGTGATAGTCAAGGTAGCTTCATCAGCTTCCCCTCCGATTTGGAACATCGGTTGCCGGCCGTCATGATTCAAGGATGAGCAGAAGCTTCTCATCTCATCCAAATTGAGTCTGAGGCCCAGTATCCTGCTTCTACGCCCATCTAGTGATTCCGACAGGAAATGACCTAGGACTGAAGGATCAATCTCATTGACGTCCTCTAAGGCCACACTGATATCGGAACTGCGCCCGGATTCCTTCAGAAGGCCATGCAAGACGGTCTTCCCGCTTATCGCTGCTGCCAAAGCCGTGGAAAAAGATTCTTGATTAGAGAATGCACCAATTATAGAGTTGAGAAAACAGACCGCCCCCCGACCCCCCCAAGCACAGAAGCTGCCTTTCGACGGTGAGTTACCAGATAGGAACGGTGAGCATGTTGCTTCTGAACAGTTGTTCACCATACCTAAAGTAGCCACATCGCCGTCGCCAAAGGATTGACAATGCAACCAAGGGTTGAAGGAGACTTTGCATCCGGGATGAAATGGTGTGTGAATGATTGGACCTAGAATACGTAACTCATCAGGGGAGGGCCGAGGGATATGTATGGAACGTACTTGCACCAGATCGTTCGATCCCTTCTGATGGGCATATCTGATCAATTCCTCATACGCCCATTGCAAGGCCGGACCCCTTTTCCCGGCCAAAGCTTGTTCCTCGAAGGAGTCTAGGTTCATACGGTGGTTCCTCAAGGTTTAGCAAGGACCACTTCATACAAAGTCTTGTTAAAGGGTGGCGCCCCTTCTATGAACTCCTTGATATTGACGATATCATACCCGTCTGCCAACGAACGAATCTTCTCCTCGGAGAAGAAATGAACCACAAAACCCAAGGGGTTCTCCCAGGTGTCCTCGCCTCGGGGTTCGAATTTGCCATAGTGCATGTCGTTGTAATTGCGAACGGAGTAGACATGAATGCCACCGGGTCGGAGCACTCGGAGGCATTCCTTGAACATGAACTGCAACTGGTCCATGTCGAAACGCATGGTGAAGAACATATGGGAATAGACAGCGTCAAAATGATTGTCTGGAAAAGGCAGGGCTTGCAGGGCATCATGGACCTCTAAACGACAATCCAATCCCAAATCCTCGGCCCTTTTCTTCATCTGGCATATCCCGGTCTCCGAATAATCCAATGCGGTCACTTTCAAACCTGCATCGACCATATGCCAGGTATCCCGACCTTGGCCGCACCCTAGTTCCAGAACAGTCTTCAACCCTCGTTGTTTGAAGATGGAGATGGAGCTCTTGGCCAGATCGCTGGGCTCGGATCCAAAGAACTCTGGGTTGCTGGCATAACTGCCATCCCATAATGTTCGTTGCTTCCTTGGCAAATCCATGATAACACCGTCATTTGCTCCGTGATTTCGGTATTGTGCTTTTAGACAGGGATGATATCGAGTTAATCAGGGAATCCAACTTCCCAATGGGGATGCCGACGATCATCTCATCCGCGGAGATATCGGTGCTCTTCCTCAAACCGAAACATCCGAATGAGGCATTGGGCTTGCCTGTGATGTACGGAAGGACGGTGGCATCACCGCAAGCGGCTAGAACTGTCGACATATTCAAAGAAATCCTGGAGCCGTCATTATAACCGTGAGCGCTGGGCAAGAGCCACTGTGCCTGTTCAGGCGTAGCGGTTATCAATACCACATCGGGTTCGATGGAAGCGGATGAAAGAGGCGAGTATACTGTTCCAACAACGGAATTCGGCATCATCATCGGTCGGACAGCAATAGCATCGTGTGCTGCTTCCGGGGATGAGAAGAGCCCCATGGAGCTGTGCAATTCCCCGTTCTCTGCCTTTTCAGGGATGACATTCATCCCAAGAACGGAAGATCCTACTTTACAGGCATGCATATCCGAAGGAAGCACCAGCATCTCCCCCTTCCTGGCACGCATGACGGCCTGGCAATGCCGCAGGGGCTCAGAGGGTTTTTCATATTCAGATGGCACGCTCTCGTCCGCTTTCAGGAAAGACACGGCCACAGGATAATGCCGAAGGCCCAGGGATTCTTGCAATACAAGGGATTGATCAGCTGAGTTCATGCTAGCACCGCTTTAACAATCGACATAACTACTAGTTATTGATTGGCATTTTATTCGGTTAACAATCGAATAATTATCTATCGTCCCTCTGCACCCAGGTTGTTGAAAAGGATCCAGCGTCAAGAATCATTGTTTGTTGCCAATATTCTGGATACCTCTTCCTTGTTCGACCATAATGCACAGCCGCCACCTCCTTCCTTCAACGAAGCGTGCATGTCCCTGAGCTTAGTCATCAGTGGTGACATTACAGCCTCATCAGCCGGACAGGAGAGTAGGTTGCGGTCAGAGAACGGGGCAGCAGGGCAAGCCTCCACATTCCCGGAAGGAGAGATGTGCAAGAAGCCCCTTCCCGCCGCCAGACAACCGTTGAACTTCTCCTCGTCTCCTGGGAATCCCAGGACTACAGCATTGCGACGGTGCCGCAGACGCCGCAGTCGGTCCATCAATAACGTCCGGTTGTCATCGGTCAGAGTCATGGACTCCGTGCCAGCCTGCATGGGAACGTATTCCACAAAAGAGATGAAGCTTGCGCCTTCTGATATCATCTGATCGTAGTTCTGGTCGCTGGTTACGATACGGACATTGCCTCTGTGCACCGTTATCGAATATCCGAACAGGATACCGTTGTCACGCAGTTTTCTGGATAATGACTTTATGCAGTGGCCGACACCTGACCCGCGCCTGAGGTCCGTGGCCGATTCGCTCCCTTCCTGGCTGAGCACCAGCAACAGATTGTCGAAATCCCTCATCTCCCTGAGGGCCTCCTCATCGATAAGGGTGCCATTGGTGAACATCGCGAACAAAGCCCGAGGATGGAGTGACAGCATATCTTTGATTATTGGCCAACGCATCATGGGCTCACCTCCTGCCAGAACGAAGATTGATGTGCCCAGGCCTTCGAACTCGGAGCATATCCGCAAGAGGTGTTCGGAATCCATCTCCTCTGCACTGGAATCCTTCATCAAGTGATAGCATCCTTGGCATTTCAGGTTGCATCTCTTGGTTAGGCTGATGATGATGGAGGCTGGAACCATGCGATCATTCATCGACCTCCTTCTAGACTGCCGGAACTGATAGGAAACCATGAGTGCCGAAGTGATGAGTTTACGAGGTCCTCTCAATTTAGCTCCTCGGACGCAGGCTTTGATGATATCCCTGTCCAGGATAGTCAATGATGTCATCTTAGACCTCCAGGAGCCTCTGGTAAAGATCAAGACGCCTGTTCAACAACTCGTCCACGATCACTAAGAATGATGGAATGCTGAATTCCTCCCTCAACAGGAAATGCTCCATGAACATCCCTAAACCATGCAACACGAACTCATCCGCGAGGGTGGACGCTTCCACCTTCCGTATCCTTCCGGTATCCATCAGTCGTTGGAA
>Ga0172382_10010283_pt1 | contig 12596 bp, 18 predicted proteins | sample Leawel138RmetaG_FD_122245 | JGI IMG/M metagenome (GOLD analysis project Ga0172382, IMG submission 122245) | Leachate microbial communities from a municipal landfill in Southern Ontario, Canada - Leachate well 138R metaG | ecosystem: Engineered > Solid waste > Landfill > Unclassified | place...
TAACCCAGAATGGCGCGATCTCTAATCCGCAACAAGGCGTTTTGCTGTTATATGGAGCGGCGTTAGCCATGTATTCGTACCCTTATCTTTTAGCCCGCTATGTGATTAAAAAGAAAAAAATAAGGGAAAGGGTCGCAAAGATGCTTCCCTAACGATGCACAATGATTAGGGCGACACCAATTAATGCAACAATCAAGGCGAGCGCCGCAATCGCATATATCATTTCAATTTCGCCGTATTCTCCATCAAGAGACGTATAAAGAACCGCTGTTATTGTTGGCGATTGATAGATTGTTTCAATCATTGATATGCCCTGTTCTTTCTGTGTTGTCAGTTCAATATGAAAAGTCATGCTTTCGTCGCAACCAATCAGCTTTTCTTTTTGGTCAATGATAGAATAATCGACGCCCGCCGATTCCTCAAAAACTTCTGTTATGTTTTGCCCTTCCTCTTCGGGTCCGATATACGCGTCGGCGACAACAACTGAATCAACATAAATCTCATCTAGTGCTCTATAATCCATCCCGATTCTGATTTGAGTTATGTTGCCATACGCTGAGGTGTTCACTCCAGTTTCGCTAATTACCTTTACACCGTCAACCCACATTTCCGCGGCACCTTCAGAAGCATGCACTTTATAGCGTATTTCAATGCAGTAGTATGTTGCTGTGTTTAACGTAAATTCTGAGGCACTACGTGCAGATGAACCTCGGTTAAGAAGTTCCCATTTATATTTTCCTGTAGCTGAATAATACTCGATGCCTGCTATGGCTTGCCAGTCAGTGCCCCTAAGACTTAGACAAAAAGTGTCGTCATCATTAGTGGTTGTTGGAGACACAAAACGAACATATTGACGTATGTAAACCTCAGAAGCGGAAGTTATTGTTTTATAAGCATAAGCTTGATTTCCTGAGCCATCGTTTTTGAACCGAGCATGATATGTTCCATCATACGGGTCTGTAGTTGTTACCTCTGCTGTGTTTCCTGAATCTGTAACTATTCCTGTCCATTCGCTGAAGTCTCCGCTCTCGAAGCCGTCACTGAAAATCACAGCGGCTAAAACGGGAAGGAAGAGATTAAAAAGAAGCAAAGCAAAAAAAAGAGGGGAAATAATGGCTTTTTTAGTTGCAGTCAAACGTGAACACCCAAGTGATTGTTATGTTGTCGCCGCTGTTGAAGGTAACCGCTCCGCCCGCAAAGTTGGCTACTGCGTAGAGGTTGCCGTCGCCCGTGTTGCTCCAATGTGCGCCCGCCGCGTTGACGCACTGGGTTTCAGTAAATTGATGAGTTGCAGTAATGTTGTATGCGTAATCTCCGCCGTTCTCCCAATTTGTAATATCGCCGAGAAATCTTGATCCGTATTGACTTGTAAGCTGAGTTAAAGAACTTGAAGCCGAGGCGTTGCCGATGCTGATCCAGATAACGCCGTTTTCTGATGTTGTGTTAGCTGAGTGAAAGTATCTAGTGCGGTTTTCGCCTATGTTAGTTATGACATTGTGAGAAGCAAAAACCCCTTTGCCGCTTTGAGTTTCAGCTATGATATATACGTTGTCTTTTGTAATGGAATATTGAGGATTTCTGTAAGCATTCAGAGCGATTCCAAATCCTGTTAGAGAGAGAGACAGACAGAGCAAAAAGCCGATCGCAAAATCTTTTTTGTTTTCAATCATGTTTATCGATTCCGTACATTTGAATACACGATTATGCCTATAAAAACCATCTCGATGAAACACAATATCGCGCCCCACATGTAATTACTTGAAACGTCGATGTTGTCGAAGTACTCAAGAGCCATAAAGAAAAGGACGACTTCAAAGATAACTCCACTGTATTTGTAGCGGTAACTTATGCCTAGTGCAAAAGCCGTAATCAGAATGAAGCCTAGCCAAAAGCCAGAACCGTAAAACAGTTCCTGGAATATTTCTTCAAGTGCCGCGCCCGCGTTCATGCGAAAGCCCCCAGCCAACAAGCGACCAAACAAAAGCCTATTATGAAGATGAACAGGGCGTATATGCCCCGCTCGATTATTTCGTCGGCGTACTGTATTCCCTGACGTAGTTTAAAGGCGAACCAACAGGGCGAGCTAATCATGCAGACCGCGCCCGCGATTCCGAGATAAAGTAAGTATGTGCCGCGAGTAGTGCCGTAAACAAGGAAAAGCCACCATCCGTATTGGGGCGTCCATTGCTCCCACCATGGCATAGTACCCAGATACTCTTTTTCGAGAAGATATTTCTTGAAAACCCAATCGTACCATTCGACGTATAGCCCCTGATTTTTGAGGTAATTAACCCAAGCGTCGAAAGCGTCGTCGGTTTTATTCCATGAAAAGCCATAGGTTGACTCGAAGGTTTCGGCTAGAGCCGACCATGTAGACTCTTCGTCGTTGATAGATTCTTGCATTGCCGCCAATTCCGCGGCGGAGTATGTGTAGTATTCGGTCATGTTTTGGATAGTTAGAAAGCCGTCCATGAACCACGCCGAGGTTTCGATCAGTCGCGCGTATGCTACCGCGTACGTGTAATTGACTTGATTCGTCCAATCGAGAAAGCCGTTTTGGTTTTGGAGATTGAGCGCGGGATAAACAGGGTTACAAAACAGAAATTCGGATACATCGAGAAATTTGTCTTTGAAGAATTGTGTTGAATAATCGAAGTCGACCAATAGCCGCGTCAATGCAGAATAGACCATGCCCGACATAGTGGCGTATTCGTTAAAGATGTTATAATCTTCCGTGTACTTGAATTCATAGTATCGACCGCTCAGAGTTCCCCAAGTGAGATATTCTTCGAGTGTCATGGCGCCGCGGGTAACATTTGTTTCTATTCCGTAGATCGTCGGGGTTATGATCCCGTAGACACGCGCGGTATTTTGAGTTCCATTGGTAACAAAGAACATTCCAGCGTATCGTCCGAGTGTTTCATTCCAAAAGTGCGTACGAATCCCGCTCGCGATGTTTCCCGCGTATGCCGTCCAATAAGCATATTCGCCGCCATTGCCGCGGGCATCTTCGAGAAGCGCAAAATCGATTAATCCCTGATATGCTTCGCAAGAGTCATGTATCCAATTGAAGTCACTTTTTGTGTATCCCGTGGCGTTGTCATAGTGCCATCCGTCGACGGGTAGCCAATAGGTCGTATTAACTAGGCTAACGATGAAATCTTTTGCATCGTAGATTTCGTCCCAATATTCATTAATGAAGTCGAGGTCGCCCGTGGAGTTATAATACTTCCACATGCAAGAGATCGCTAAAGCCGAAAAGCTATCTATTTTGTCATAGCCGTACCATCTGTCGTCGGTTGCGTTGTACCAAGGATGCTGATCTCCGTCGGTTAATATGAAAGGAAAAGAGCCGTCGGCGTTTTGTTTCGACCACATCCAAGTTAGAAAGCGCCGAGCCGCGACAAGATAATGCGATGCAGTATCGGCGTCGACTAGAGCGCAAGCGTCCATTAATTCGTAAAATCCAAGTTGGGCGCTATATATGACGATGTAACTATCGCGTCCAAATAGTTTATCGGTGAATTCGTCGGTTGCCCCTGAGGGTTGCATACAGTCAAGGATCATTTCCGCGGAGTCGATCAGCTTTTCTTTTGTTATTGGGTAGTCAGTCAAGTTTAAGGTGTCGCCGATGTATTCAATTGTTTCTTCCGTGTAGTCGCAATGAAATTGTACGAAGTACTGAATGTAATTGCCGCCTTCGTCGATGTAGTCATAAGGTGGAACAGGGATTTGTCCCGCGCCCCAATATACGACCGCGAGGTACACGCCGTCGGTGTCCACTGCAAATTTAAGGCGCGTTGTTGGAGTGAACAGATCGTAATCGTCGGCGCTAACGGTGTATATGAAATCGGCGAAATAGATTCCCGTCGTCCATTCTGTCCCATAATAAGCCGCGGGTACGGTTATGCTTCTGCTTTCGGGAAAAGTCGCGCCTTTATCTTGACTGATGTACATGGTTAAACCGAAAGAGGTTGCATAGTCAGAAGATGCACGACAAAACCTTATGGTCATAGTTAGAGATGCAATATTCCACGATTCGAAATTCCATTCGCGGGTTATGCCGAGGTCGTCGGTAGTATTCCAGATTTCGCCCATTGAATAGATCAATGTTCCCTTAGCATATCCTGAATAGAAGGGGCGAAAGGTTACGGTGGACGGGTTAGCATGTACAGGAATCGCCATTAATGGAACGAAAAGCGCACCGAAAAGTAGCAAAATGCCGGTTAGGAGACAGCTGATTTTTTTCGATTTCCGTATTTTTTTTAATGTTTTCATGTTTCATCAACCCAAAAACGGAATAGTACCCGACAACCAAGCGAGAACTAAGCAATAGCCGAGATAAGCAATCGCCGCCCAGATCGGAAATGCAATTAAAGCGTTAATGTATGGATGGATGTTTAAGCTGTCCGCCTGAAAGAAGATTAATCCCGTCAATAAATCCCATGCAGAGAAAGACGTCCCGATCTCTTCCCAACCGATCCGCCAATCAACATAAAGACCGTCGTCCTCAAATGCTTCTGTCATTGTTGAGTATTCAGTCGAGTTGTACCCGACTACAGAGTACATAGTCACATGATCACAGGTGACTTTCAGTTGTGCCGTAGTAAAGTTATTGTTGGTTTCGGAGATGCTGTCAAATTCAAGTTCGGTAAAGTGTTCGCCATAATCTACGCCGTCGGCTACGCCGTACCATTTCATGTTGTGATTTCCGTATGGAAGATCAAAAATCCAGACAAAATAATGTTGGTTAGTGATCTCTACGCCGTCCGATCCTTCATAGACGATTATTCGGAAGTGATGCCCAAAGCCGTCGGTTTTGCCCCATTGATACATATAGTACCCTGATCCATAGGTCACGTTGTGAGTGTACGATACTGAAGTCATGTTAAGTATGTTGCTCATGTCCCAATATTCGTCGGGAAAGTAGCCTTCTTTAATGTCGATTTCGCCCGTGATTAATTCGGACGGCGTAAAGCCGATTAACGTCGCGTAAAAGGCGAGAAAAACAACAGGTACAATAAAGTTTCGTAGCGGTGGAGCGTCGACCATGTTTAGCCCATCCAATCGCGGAGTTTTGCCGAAAGTGCGATCGCGACTAAGAGGTTTATGACTAGACCAACATAGAGGGGTAGCCATTGAAGAGCCATGCAGAGAGAAACCGCGACAACTCCGATGATCATTTCAGTTATGAAGTTTGAGCGTCCGCGTTTAGCGATGATGATCGGCAAGATACAGAGCATGATAACGAAGAGCGATAGAATAATGCCAGCGGTGAAAGTGTCGATGTTTAGTGCCGCCGCTAGACCTTCTGGGAATTCTTCAAGAAAGATGTTTGATTCCGTCAAAGTTTTTTCCTAAAAAAAAGGGGGGGTTTTCGAATAATAAGCCTTTTAATTGCAAGGCTATTATTCGCCTTTAGCTATTCTGAACATGGCGTACGCGGCGGCGGAAAGGATCGAGGCGACCCACAGGAACGGGATCAGGTCAAGAAGGATTATTGCACCTTCGTAACCTGTAAAAGTCCATTCGGTAGTGTTGACGTCGTCGACGGCGGATACTATCGGGTTAGTCATAACCAAAAGGACGAGGGTTACGACCACAACGGCGATTGCTTTTTCGATTTGAGTTGAAACTTCAACCACGGTTTGCACCTGAAAGGAATATATAGTTTTGTGACAAAATATAGAATTGCCGTCACATCTAGGGATGCAAACGCTTTGATAAATATCGACCATTACGCCTATAGCTTCTGGGAGTTTATCTTAATAGTTCTAATGTTCGCCATGTCCGCAATCCGCTTTTATTTCTGGATAAGGTCAATGCGGGAAGATGAATAATGAAGATACGAAAGCAGTTCAGAGTATTGTTGGTACTGGTGACAGCGGGGCTTTTGATTGTGCTAATGTTTCAGCAATTAGGCTTTGAAGAAACGGCAATGTATGCCTTCGAGGGAGTTGTCGTTACCGCGGCGGGCGTCTTACTTGTGGCGGGAGGTTATCTTCAAGGATACGAAGAGGGTTTAAAATATGGGAAAAAAACTAAAGACAAAAACTCAGAAACAGAGATGCATCCGCCTTAATTTAGATGGTACTTTCGACGAAATCAAGTTGCCGAGAGACAAGGGAATAATCTGGGACGGGGAAGATCGAATAAACATGCAACCAGCATGTGTCTTTAGCGAACGGAAGAAAAGGGGATTTTTCAGAACACAACGAAGAATTGTTTTGTTCGTCCAAGGTACAGCTAACGCGCTAAAATTCAAGAATGTGGAGATCACCAAAAGCGACGGTTCAAAAGAACCGACGCAGACAATAGAGGATTTAAATCCTTTCTGGACGATGGGAGAAGCGGCTCATTTTGTAGAGAAAAAGATCGCTGAAAGCCTAGACGAACATAAGCCTATGACGTGGATACAGTTTATAATTTTGTTAGTGCCATTGGCGATAACGTGCATCGGAGTCTTTAAGCTGTTGCTTCATTTTGGAGCGTTATAACTTGAGCGCGAAAGTCAAAGAAGCAATCGAAACATTCAAACAGTTAGTTGATGCCGTGAAAGGTCGACGCGACATAAAGTCAAAGTTGACGGTTCTAACTGATCCAGAAAACAAGGATACAATGACGGTATTAACGAAAGGTGAAGCTCATTTACTGTCTACGTCCAATTTTTTGGCGGGGTCGTCGAATTGGGGAATCATGTTTCAACCGATGCAGAGGTACGCGCAATCAATCCGCGATCCGAATGTGAGCATCGGCGGTCGGGGACGCGAGGACGTGATAAAGTATGTACAAGCCATGAATGAGGCAAAGGCGGCAAGCAAAACCGAGGGCAAACAGGAGAAAAAGGAAGAATGACAAGGCGAACAGGTACACGCAATACCGAGTGGAATTGGAAGGATACAGGTCAAAAAATCAGCATGGGCGAGAAAGTCGGTGCGATCTTAGATCAGTTGCGGGACACGGCATGTATCCACGTGGAAGAGCGCGAAAGCATTGCTATAGTTAAGATGTTTGCGACGCTTTTCGGGGATGCCGACGATCCAGAGATCAGGGAATTAATACACTATTTTAAGGAGCGTTTTATTCCCGCTTTGAAAGAGTTAGGTTATGGTCGATGGTACCGCGATGTCATTACCGATCTAGCTTTAGCAATGGCGGGAAAGCCGAGAGACGATAAGTCAGTTGAAAAGGTCGACGCCAAAAAACTGTTAGGTTGATATTCCGTGATTTCAAACGTGGAATCTCATGAAGAGACTACTCACGAAGAGGCTACGGGTGCCATAACCAAAACCGAATTGTACAAGATGCTTAAGCGCGTACTCCGCGAGCCTATTGTCGTGCAGATTGAGGGAGATTGGAGATCGGGAAAAACTAACAATGCACTTTTGATTGCGTACCTAGCGAAGAAATGGGGAATAATTGATAAAATCGGTACCAACATCAAGGTTAGGGGCAAACTAGCAGATCAAGTCGACAAGATCGAGAATACGGGCGACCTTAAGAAATGGATGCACGCCGATAGATCGGAAAAAATTTTCATATTAGATGAGGCTCTTAAGACGATCTACAAGCGGAAAGCAATGTCTAAACTGACGGTGAAGATCATAACCGAGATCATGCCCGAAGTCAGCAAGGGGCATACTAGACTCTTCGTATTAACTCAGATTGACAGGCTGGACGCCGATATTATGCATCCCGCTTTTCATCGGGCAACGTGGACGTGTGTCTCTAAGGGAGTTATGGAGTGTAGAAGTAAACATTATCCTTTCCGTAGATTTGAGGGGCTACCGAAAAGTCCTATTGATTATGATCCCGACACGTTAGCGAAGTTCATTGACAAGGACGTGTCAAAAGTGGCGGATTCTAAGCAGTTGCCCGTCATATTTCAGGTGTGCGGCATGTACGCAAAAGACATGACGTTTAATCAGATCGGGAAAGAGACGGGGTTACACAAGCAACAGGTTAAGCGGTTCATTCAGAAGGGGATAAAGTGGTTCGTAGAGAACTATGAGAAGGCTAAAGTAGACTTCGAGGATGAAAGTGTAAACAGCTAGAAGCGAGTATGGATTGAGTGAAAGAGGCATTTTTGGGGTTTTTCGGTGTCACATGTCACGTGAGAGAGCGAGAGGGAACTCTTTTGTAAACAAATTCCAGAAAAATTTTAGGGAAAGTATTGTGAGTGTATACAGATTTCGCTTTACAAGTCACGGGTTTTTCGGGTATTGTGAAGTTTGTAAACACTCACAATACCATATTGTGAATTTTTTGTAAACAAATTTAGAGGAAAAAAGCAATTTTGGAAATTTACAAACTTTTTACAACTAGATTTTACAAAACAACATAGTTAAAGGGGTATTCATTCTTTCTGCAGAAGGAAGGATTTTACAATCAGGGTAACCCGTAACAACACATCACTTTTTTATTTTTCGCCCTCCGTTTGCATCAGGTGTACGTACGTGTATCCCCTAGATTTTACGAAGAGTCTTTAGGGCTAAATGCAGAGAACAAATATTATAAGTTCACAATGCCCCTATTGTGAATGGGTTTCAATAAATGGCGACAACAAACGGCATTTTAGAAAGTAAACTAGATCAATTTGTAAAAAGAGGCGGTTATGAAACCGTAAAAAAAATCAAGAGAGGAAAGCACAAAGGCAAATGGCGAAACATAAGCGAGGCATCCAGAAAGACAGGGATAAGCCGACCGACAATATACAAAATCCTAGAAGAGTATCCAGAGAAGCCGAGTAAAACAAAACCGAAATATGTTGACGAGCTCGAAGATTCAGAAGGATACAAACGACTTGAACAGATGTATTCGAAATCAATATCCCCGAATGCATGGGGTCAAACTAAAAATGTTTTACGAAGAGCCTTTAAGATTCTGGGCTACAACAAAGACCCAATCAGTTGGACAGAGGATGACTACAAACTTTTATGGTATCACGAAGATTTCCACAAGGATGAGTGCAAGGGAATAAACAAGCCTTACGCGGTCGCATTGCACCGACTGATGAGGGCAACCGACAACTATAACCTTTTAGCTAAATTCAAATTCAACAATCCGCCCGAAGGAAAAAGGAAACAATGGTTTATGCATGATGAGGACATCAAGGCGATTATTCCGAAGATCGAGCAAGTCGACACGCTTCTGTTTTTCTTCACAGGGCTTTCTATTGGAGCGAGAGCATCCGCGCTTTTGGGAAAAGACGAAGAACACGGAGTTAAACCAAAAGATTTGGATATAGTCGACGACATCCTTCAAGTCTACGAACCAAAGGTTAAAATGCATGTTCTAAAATATCCGCCAAAGGCATTGGTGAAAGTACTCGACCAATATATATGCGACTTCGATCTCGGCATAAATCAAAAACTATTCCCCAACAGCTACAGCTATTATCTACATGCAATCAAAGAAGCGGGAAAAGCCGCGGGGCTACGAAAGAAGATCACGACTCACATTTTGAAGCATACTTTTGTGACACAAGCCAACCGTCATGGAGTTAGCGCCGAAACGATCGTGCATCAAACAGGTACAGAATTAAGATGTTTAGAGAAGTTCTACAGGGCAACCAACGAAAGCAAATTGAGGCATGAAATGCAGGGGCGCGAATACAACTTTAAGCCCTTCCCCGATTGGATCGCAGAATTAAGCTATTATGTGAGAGCAAGATACGACGAACTCAAAAAACAGGGGTCAAAGCAATGATTTTGTTAAACATGGGATGGGGATATTACAATTATCCCTCATTGATTGAATTAACTATTGTTATGATGCTCACGTTGATAATAGAAATAGTAGGTACATCGCTTTTCTGTTATTACAAAAAGATTGCTCTAGACGATAGTTTACTCTTAACCCTCGTCGTTGTTCTGATGAATATTATTTCAGGAGCAATAGGCTATCTCATGGCTTTTAGTGGAATAGGCTAAGAACAGTTTACTTTCATTCAAGTCTCTCTCCCTTCCCTTTTTTTCTTTGCAGAACGAACGCTTAAATTTAATACTCTCCAATATATAGGGCGGTTCTGTCTCCGCAATCAGACACGCCCCGCCCCGACTTGAAACCCCCTCCTTTTTTCAATCGGGGCGGACACATAACCCAAAAGAGTAGGGGGATGCCCGCCGCCACATCAAGAATTTTGGGTTTCAAGAAATGGGGCGCGGACACCCCCCCAACCTCTAAAGTATTGTGAATCACAATATATTCATTTCGTATATCTGTTGTACAGATAATCGCAATACAAAGATTTTTAAGTTCACAATGCCCCTATTGTGAATGGGTTTCAAGAAATGGGTAGAGTAGTCTCCACACGGCTATCTGAGGACATTATCGAAAAACTCAAAGAACAAGCAAAAGACGAAGGAATCGCACCGAGTAAATTCATGGCTAGAATTCTAAGAGATCACGCCCTAAATACAGAAAAAGAGAAAGTCGAAACCGAAAAGCAACCAAAACAAGAGAGACAAACAGCCACATCTTTTAACGATCAGTTTTTTGACGCTTTCATTCAGCCACAAATAGACGCTTTTCTCGAATACGGGGAATCCACGCCGACAATTCGAGCGCTACTTTCTAACCCTGACGAATGGGAAACCCAACAAAACAAAAAAGGAGAGTGAAAAATTAGATGCCAAAATTAGAAGAGAAATGCCCCTATTGTGGCGGCATAGGAAAGTATCAGAAAGGATGGAATTGGACGCGCGTACAGCAAAAGAAGGGCGGCACACACGGGGACGTCGAAGAGACAGAAAAAGCCGTCCAAATTTACCTGTACAAATGCATCAATTGTAAGCGGAATTTCAGAAAAGCTAAGACAATCAAACAGGGGTCATAAAATTGGCTATAATCACAATCGGAAAAGCCGACCCTGACAAAACGCTACCGTACAATGTTATAAGAATCCCATGCAAAAAGTGCCACGAATCCACATTGCACGACAGGATAGTCCGCGATCATTGGACAGGGAAATATCGAGAACCAAAAGAAAAGACAGGAGTCGGTTTTGATTGTCCCCGAAAAAAGCGGACGTGGAAGTGTCGGAGATGTGGTACACTTGCCCGATTCTGACAAACTAGACGGAGAGATCGCCCGCAAGCTGTTGCAGTACTCCAATGATCTACAATGTATCGTTTTAGCGGAAAGGGCGGATGTTGACGAGATTCTGGATGTTGCAGAGGGATTAGTGAAGATCGCGAAGGAGATTGTACAATGACTCCCGAAGAGAAGGGCGAGGGGATTTATGTTTGTCCCGTGTGCAAGCTAAAATTGCCTAATAGCGAGTGGAGACAGAAAGACCCCGAAAGGCGAACCTGTCAAAACGGACACAAAAAATTCAACATGATTTGGTACCCGTCTTTGACTGAGTACATGTACCAGAAGAACAAGGGCAAGATGTCGAAGTGGTGAGGGAAAGATGAGCTACCGAATAAATGTAAAGACCCCGAACAAAAAGGAGATCGCGGCAATCCTGCACGCTATCGCAGAGGACATAACGGTATCTAGTAACAAAACGGTGACGGTAGATTTAGAGGTCACTTTTAATGCGAGGTAGCGGCATGTTCAGCAAACACAAAGAAGCAATCGAGATCGTACTAAAACCCGTCACGGTTACGCGACTAATGCTTTTGAAGATCACAACGATTTCGGCGGCGATAGGTTGCATATTGACGCTACTCTCAGGAGCGATCGGAGTCGTCTTAAGCATCATTGGCGGGCTTTTGCTTTTCGCCGAGATATACAATGCCGTAGTCGGCGGGCGGGAGATCAGAGCAAAGGAGATCGAGCCAAGTGGATATTAAGAGAGAGCGAATCAGCAAAGCCAACAGATCAACAATAAAAGACTTCAAAAGGCTACGGTCATTAATGAGTCGCGCCGCGAGAAAGCGCCCAATTTGGGCGCTTTGCATTTTTCCTTTCATTCTAGGTGACTATGTTTACGGGGTATCTTTGAAGTACGTCGGGCGACTGATGGGGCAATGAGAAGAACAAGAAACGAAGTTAGAGTCGCAATCTTGAAAGCATGTAGAAAACCGCTTTGCATAACTCACATCATGTACAACGCGAACAGTTGGCACGGGAAAACAAAAGACGACGTGAATTGGTTAATAAACAGAAAACTACTAAAAAAATCGAAACGTGAAAAGAGCCGTACGCTATATCAGATAACGCCCAAAGGAAAAGCTGTACTCAAATGTTACGATGAATATATCTGCAATCTGACGGGGCAACCAAAAGGGCTAGAATGAAGTTGTCCCCTGTTTTTTTTATCACTTTCGCGATATACATCGCTTTTCAGATCATAGGCGAATTGTCGCCGATTTTGAGCATTTCAGAATTGATTTTGCCGATTTTCATTTTAACAATGTTGAAAGGTCGGGAATTAGCCTTAATGTTGGCGATCGACTGCACAACCTTAATTTATGGTTTTGTCAAAAGTTACCCGCTTTTTGAAGTTTTCGGCGAATATCTAGTAACCCAGAATGGCGCGATCTCTAATCCGCAACAAGGCGTTTTGCTGTTATATGGAGCGGCGTTAGCCATGTATTCGTACCCTTATCTTTTAGCCCGCTATGTGATTAAAAAGAAAAAAATAA
>Ga0172382_10010284_pt1 | contig 12595 bp, 13 predicted proteins | sample Leawel138RmetaG_FD_122245 | JGI IMG/M metagenome (GOLD analysis project Ga0172382, IMG submission 122245) | Leachate microbial communities from a municipal landfill in Southern Ontario, Canada - Leachate well 138R metaG | ecosystem: Engineered > Solid waste > Landfill > Unclassified | place...
ACTAATAAAAGGTTTGTTTGGTGTATCATTTAGTATTCTGCTCTGACTTTATTTCTACGCAGGCTCTCTTCACTTTTACATCAAGTCAATTTTAGCTCGCAGGTCCTGCATGTGCTCAGTCCTGACTGGAAGTAATTCCCGTGGTCTTTTATCGTAAGATGTTATAAGGATTTCCTACCTATTAAGGTAAAATAAAATACCTATGGCTGCTCCGAAGTCAGGTTCTACATCAGCCGGTAAAATTCTAACACCTGGTGTTAATTTAAAGAATAATTCAATCGGTGCATTCAGGAAATAATAGGAAATGCCAAACGGAACATTGATTGAAACACTATGGAGTTTTTCACTAAAGGTTACAGCTCCTGTAATGCCAATATTCAAATAAAATGGGAGTCTATCAAGATTGAAACGAGTTAAGTCATATTGAACCCCACCTTCAATAGCAACATTCTTGTTATAATTATACCCGACCGTACCAATCATTCTAAAATCTCGCATGCCGTATTTGAAGGCCACTCCGGCGACTGGGTATCCTGCACTGAGTCCAATAGCAAAACCATCAGCCCTATCATATTTCGCGGCTGACAGAGCAAACACGCTACAGACAATAAGAATGAGGACCAATAAAGCTTTTTTCATAATTTTTCCTTAACGGGAGAAATTCTCCCCACATAATAAGAAAGATGAGTTGAGTGGAACCTCCATCCAACACTTTTAAGACCAATACACTACTATAACGATGATTGATAAGCGCTGCGAAAAACCCTTGTCTTTACAGGGAATAAATTGACTCACTCTTTGTTTGGGCTTTAAGTGTGTTCCCCAATGAGAATCCACACTTTAAAGCTCCAAAAGGAAATTGTATAACTCAAAGATTTCCACCTAGCGATAGAATATCATAGTAGAGTCATACTGTCTATCAAAAATAATCAATAAACAACATATTATTTATTTTTAAACTATTTTTCAACATTTTCCGCTACTAATTAACACCTATTACTACTAAATAATACTATTTAATGTTAACAATCTAGTTAAAAAGTAGTTGATATTTTATAAATGTTAGTTAATAATATCTTTATGTCAAAATTAGATAGCCCCGTGTTTACTTTACAAGAGTGTTCTAGATACTTAAAGATTGCGGAATCCACAATCTATGTGCTCGCGCGTAATGGCAAAATTCCTTGCCAGAAAGTTGGAGGCAACTGGCGCTTCAGTAAAGATGCCTTGGATAAATGGTTAAGTGGTGAAATCACCATTCCTGAATCCGAATAACCAGTAGGTATCTTCATTCAACTTGTAATAACAGACCTTTAATACCGAGAGATTATATACAAGTCTCTTTTTCGTGCATTACAAAGCTAAAACCATCCTTCCCCCCTTAAAAACTAGATTCCCCCCCTCCTTTGCCTGACTCCTGTAAGGTGAAGGCAAATCAAAGGCCAAAAACAAATCACGCCATTTACTTGCTTTAACAAAAACATCTTCGTATGTTCAAAGTGTACCAATCGGATATATCGGTTGGTAAAAGGAGAACGTATGAACACAGAACAATTAGCGCGTATGAAAACAGGAAAAGGATTTATTGCAGCATTAGACCAAAGTGGTGGCAGTACACCCAAGGCATTATTACAATATGGCGTACCAGAGGACTCCTATACCAATGAGGATGAGATGTTTACCCTTGTCCACGCCATGCGCTCAAGAATCATCACAAGCCCAGCTTTTACAAAAGATCATATCCTTGGCACTATTATATTTGAAAATACGATGGGTCGCACCATAGAGGGGCTACCCACAGCTGAATACCTTTGGAAAACTAAACAGATTGTACCCTTCCTCAAAGTAGATAAGGGTCTCTCTGAACTCTCAGAGGGAGTCCAGCTGATGAAACCTATGCCAGATTTGGATGCTTTGCTTGCTCGCGCTCTAAAAAATGGAATTTTCGGAACTAAGATGCGGTCAGTTATCAAGGAAGCAAATCCAGCAGGTATCAAGAAGATAGTAGAACAGCAATTTGAAATAGCAAAGATTATTTTGAAGGCGGACTTAATTCCCATTATAGAACCTGAAGTAGATATATTCAGTAAAGATAAACAAAAATCTGAAACCATTATGAAGGAAGAGATTTTCAAACAACTTGCCCTCCTCCAGCCTGCAGATAAAGTAATGTTTAAACTCTCCATCCCCACTGTACCCAATTTCTACACCGACTTACAACATGAAAAACATGTGGTACGGGTAGTGGCACTTTCAGGAGGCTACAGCCGCGGAGAGGCTAATAAACTATTAGCTAAAAACCATGGCCTCATTGCCAGTTTCTCACGTGCTCTTGTCCAAGATCTGAGGGCACAACAAACCGAGGATAAATTTAACACCATACTTACAGAATCAATTAGAGGAATTTATGAGTCCTCGGTAACCTGATTGTAACAATACTAATATGCACAGCTGGCTTTTACTACATGCATGATTTCTGATAATAAGCAGCCTCATGAACACCTTGGCAATGAAGACGGTTTAAAAATATCGGTACATTAACGGGCAAAGAGTGTGTGATTTTCATCTCATCATCAGTACAAATTTGTCCAAAATGCGTCAAAACTGATATATTAATATACAACTCTGAAGGTTATTGCCGTAGTAAAAGTCTTTTATTATACTATCATTATGAATATAACAGGAAAAACAATCGTTACGTTTTTTGTAATTATTATTGTCTGTTTTGCTATGGGCCTCATGCTTTTCCCTGTTGCTGAGCAGGGGCCTTTAAAAACAGTCGCCGTAATCACTGCTTTCAATGTGATAGTGAGTTTTGTGTTTGCCCTCATCACGGGTGATTACTCATGGACAGACCGACTTTGGAGTACCGTTCCTGTTGGACTTGCCTGGATATACGCTTATGCTGGTTCCTTTTCCCCGTTGGTGACACTCTCAGCAATCTTGGTAACTGTCTGGGGTCTTCGCCTCACCCTCAATTTTGCGCGACGTGGTGGCTATACTGGTGGTGAAGATTACCGTTGGCCTATCCTTAAAGAGATAATAGATAATTCTGTTCTTTGGCAATTATTCAATTTTGGATTCATTGCCTTGTACCAACAATTTCTTTTTATCTGTTTTACCATTCCGCTCTATTCTCTAGCTTTAACCTCTACGCCCATAACATTTGGGACTATTATAGTGGCACTTGTAATGGTTGGCTTTCTAGTTCTAGAAACTATAGCTGATCAACAACAATACGAATTTCAACAATCAAAATATAATTTACTTCCGCGACGAGATGAATTCAGTCGTGATTATGAGCGAGGATTTAGAACTACAGGCCTATTCGCCTTCTCGCGCCATCCTAACTACCTAGGAGAATTAGGGGTTTGGTGGAGTTTCTATATCATGAGTGCTCTTAGTCGAGGAAGCTTCTTCCATTGGACTATTGGAGGTCCGCTCTTACTCACCCTCTTGTTTATTGGTTCTACCACCTTCACTGAGTGGATAACTAAAAACAAATATAGTGAGTACCGAGACTACCAGAAAAAGGTTTGGCCTATCTTTCCTAAATTTTGGTGATGCTTATTACAAGATAAAGTGATATATTAGACCTAGATTGGAGTAGAAATGAAAAAACATACTTTTCGCACGCTAGGTCTCATCATACTTATTCTTGTTTCTCTTAGTCCTTTATCCGCTACAGGGAAATCTGAACAAGCCGAATCAACTAAAGGAGATTTTCCTATGCCAAAAAATACTATCGAAGAACGGTTCCCTTACCAACCGATCCAAGCTGAGTTGCTCAACCAGCTCAATGCCATGGAATCACACGTTATTTTACAAAAGGGGACAGAACGTGCCTTTACCGGCACCTATACCGATAAAACAGATGAGGGAACGTATTACTGTCGCCAATGTGACTCTCCCCTCTATGTCTCTACAGATAAATTCCACTCAAACTGTGGATGGCCCTCTTTTGATGATGAGTTGCCAAATGCAGTAAAACGCTATCCAGACAGCGATGGTAGACGTACTGAAATCGTTTGTGCCACCTGTGATGCCCACTTAGGTCATGTATTTTTAGGTGAACAACTCACAGATAAAAACACGCGCCATTGTGTTAATTCAATCTCATTAGAATTCAGAGCAGGTCCGCCACAAGCTAAAGCTGTGTATGCCGGGGGTTGTTTTTGGGGTGTTGAGTACTTACTTGAAAAACTTCCCGGAGTCTTTGAAGTAACCTCAGGTTATACTGGAGGGAAGAAAGCAAATCCGACCTACCAGGATGTGCTGAGCCACACTACGGGCCACCTGGAAGCTGTAGAAGTGCTTTATGATCCAACCGTGATCAGCTACGAAGATGTAACTAAATACTTTTTTGAAATCCATGACCCAACTCAAGCTGATGGGCAAGGACCAGATATTGGGAATCAATACCTTTCGGCTATTTTTTATCGCAGTCGAGCTGAATATGATACAAGCGTACAGTTAATTCAAATTCTAGAAAATAAAGGATTAAAAATAGCCACACAATTACGCCCCGCCACTACATTCTGGCCGGCAGAAGAATATCATCAGGACTACTACGATAATAAGGGATCAACCCCTTACTGCCACAACTGGCAACCTAAATTCTAAGATGTGTGACACGATAATCGTAAAACAGCCGGGGACAAACTCCTGGCTGTTTGCGAAAAATTCAGATAGAGACCCAGGTGAAGTCCAAATTATCCAGTATTGTACAGCTACAGAAGGGTTAGAACAATCTACTCATCCCGAACACCGAAAATACTACGAAACACTCCAATATCCACAACTTTTACAAGCGGCTGAAAGTATGGACTTTCATTACAAAGCCCTCATCAGCCGTCCCGCATGGATGTGGGGCGCTGAAATGGGGATCAATGAAAAGGGTGTCGTCATCGGTAATGAAGCCGTATTTGCTAAACGACCGCCCCCTTCTCAGGGCCTGTTAGGTATGGACATCCTGCGCCTCACATTACACACTGCCTCCTCGGCCGAGGAAGCAGTTCACAATATTGCCAACCTATTAAAGACCTTTGGACAGGGAGGTAATGGGAGCTATTCAGGCACGCTTAGGTACCACAATTCATTCCTCATTGCCGATCCTACAACTGCTTTTGTTATGGAGACAGCTGCGACTAGGTGGGTGGCGCGTAAAGTAGAGCAGCACGCTTCCATCTCGAATGCTTACACCATCGAAGATGATTACAGCCTAGGCGACTCTTTGACCATCTCGTCTCAAACCAACTTCTCCAAAACATATGCGAGCAAGATCCACCCTTGGTTCACCAAGGGTCACCAGCGTCAGAAACTTACCCATACCTTAAGTAGCGACTCTTTTATGGACTGGGAGGCGATGGCTGCCATCCTCCGCTATAACGAAGGTTCGGTTGAATCGCTTGATCACAGTATGCGCTCAATTTGCATGGATGCAAAAGGATTGGTCATGAGTCGCACTACTGCTTCCATGATTGCAGAATACCATGAAGGTGTCCCCCTAGTGTACTTTACTGGTTCCCCCATCCCAATCTTTAACCCCTTCATCCCCTTCGCTCTTTCGCCGGAGGCCTTTACGACATCTCCTTTTGCTGAGCTCTCCTTCGGTTATCCGTTTGCCTTGCAAAGAACAAAGAACTTAGAGGCAGTTCTAAGCACATCCGGTTTAGCTAGAAAACACATAGCAGATGCAGCTAGAGTGACCGAAGAGCACATGCGAGCCATGGTTGAACCGTTGTGGAGAGCTAAAGATCACGCTGCTTTGGCTCAAGCATGTGTTGCTTGCCTCGCCGAAGAAGAAGCCTTTCGAACTACAGTCCATGCAATTATAGATGAATTCTAAACTGATTCTAAACCTACTTATTAGAAATACTGCATTTCTCATATTAGATCCCTAACAATGCTCTTGTCGTTTATGATGAACATCGTTAAACTGCTATAGTTTTAAAACTGTAAGGAAATATTAGTGTTAGATATTCACCGACACCTCCCCTTAGAAGGCGAGCTGTCATTACCACAGGAGTGGCACATCTGGTTGGCAACCTCTTCACCCTCTGAGTGGAAAACTCTGCAGGAACTTTCCCATAATCCATTGTGGAAACATGGGTATGGCCTAAGTCCTCAATGGTTGGCTACAAACTCGTTTACTAACCAAGAACTTGAGGACTACATTACTCAACTCAGCGAATTTCTGCAGGCCGATCCGGCGGGGTATATTGGTGAATTCGGCATTGACGATCGCTATATAGAGGCTTTTCCACTTACCCAACAAATTTCGCTTACCAAACGTTTATTACACCTTGCCAATGAGAAGGGGCGTCCTGCGGTGATGCATCATGTGGGATCGATGACCAATCTCTACGATATCTTAGATGCACATCCCGTAACAGTTCCTGTGATCATTCACGGTTTTTTAGGCTCCGTTGAAGTTGCGCATGAACTAGATCAACGTGGCTGCTATGTCTCATTTGGACCACGACTTTGGATGCAACAAACTAGAATCGGAAAACGGATGTATGATATTGATGTTCCTTTTTGTTTAGAATCGGACTTCCCTTTCATTCCAGGTAAGAAAGCTAGTCCAGCTGCCTATGAAATTATGATGAGAAACCACTATAAACAGATTGCACAACTGCTCGAAGTGGAAGTTGAAATCTTGGAGGAACGCCTCGATGAACTCGCATCGATTCTTGCGCATTGGTAGACTGCTAGGAGATGACACCTTACCAACATTAGCCGCATCTCATGTAGTAGTCGTTGGAATGGGAGCTGTAGGCTCCTATGCCCTTGAAGTGCTCGCTCGTAGTGGTGTTGGACACCTACGAATAGTAGATTTCGATACCATTGGTATAACGAACATCAATCGTCAATTATTAGCCACTGATTCAACTCTTGGCCAAAAGAAGGTCTTGGTTGCCCAGCAACGAATCTTAGATATAAATCCTGAAGCAACCGTAGAAGTGCTCGACCTTTTTGCTCATAGCGATACACTAGAAACAGTCTTAGCTCAACCTGTAGATTTAGTTATCGATGCTATCGATGCATTAAACCCCAAACTAGCCCTCCTTGAAGCAACCTGGAAACGGGGAATCCCCACGTTATCGAGTATGGGAGCTGCCCTGCGCACCGATCCTTCTAAAATCCTCACTGGAGATTTAATGGAGACTTTCGGTTGCCCTTTAGCCAAACAAGTACGCACAAAATTGCGCCGACGTGGAGTTGGAAAGGGAATCATGACAGTATTTTCATGTGAACCCATCGTGTACAACTATAAAGATCCTGAAGAGGAAACTCTCACAGAATTCAACGAACAAGTTCTTGAACGCGGCAGAACGCGTAAGGTGTTAGGGAGTTTACCAAGCATCACCGGTATGTTTGGACTACGCCTTGGCCATGAGGCTATTGTCCACTTGTTAAAAATGAAGCAAAAGGCCAAACAAACTGATTCTTCTTATACCCACTTTCACAGTGGTATAGGAGGAAACCATGCTACACAACCTCACGAAGGGACTCTATCTCTCTAGTATCTGTATTATTCTTCTGTTGCTACCCCTGTTTTTCAGCTGTAGTGACAGTTCTCTAGGCACGGAAGGCTCACTTCAATTATCATTGCGCAGTGAAGAGAGATTCAGAAGTAGGAATATTGATCCTGCAGGAAGTGTTCCTTTAAAAATCACCTCGTTCATGATTAGTGGGACTGGCCCCGACGCTCAAGTACTAGACCCCATAACGTCAGAGGATGAAATTATCACCATCCACTCGTTGTTGGTAGGAGATTGGGATTTCAACGCTACGGGGTTTAATAGTACAGGGACTCCTATCGCCTCTGGCAGTACTTCTCTTCATGTCTCAAACCAGAACAATACCGCCCAAATCGTCCTTGACAGCGAAGTCGGTACGGGTACTTTTAACCTAGTTTGCAATTGGAACCCTGTGCAAACGACTGTCGATTCTACTATCTCTGTAACTCTGTTAGACCTGCAGGGAAATCCTGTAGAAGGGGTAATTGAACAAGTTGACTTCATTGCTGGAACGGCAGAATTTGAGGCACAGCTTGCTGCAGGTTATTATTCAGTGTTAGTAAATTTACAAACAGATGGTGAAATTATTTCAGGATTTGTGGAAACCTTACGTATCATAGATCAAACTACATCACAGGCCTCCCGTATGTTAGAAATCGGTAAAGTAATCGATTCGGGCACTATCTCCATTATCGATACTACCACCGTACCTATTGAAGGGACGATAACTATCACTCCCAGCCAACCCTCTGCTGGAGAGGCCGCGGTGTTAGAATTTGTGCCACAAAACCCAATTGATGGCATGACCGTACAATGGTACCGAGAGGGTGTCCCCATTGCCGGCGCTACCACTAATGAACTCTCTATTCCTGCTGTTGACGCTGGAACATACCGTTATGACATAGTGGTAAGTATTCCGTTAATTGGTTCGGTGGGTTCAGCGGGAGCTCTAGTAAGTGTCCCTATTACACCAACGGTACTTTAGCGTATCTATAAACGGGCTGCTGCCTCTGTTATCCAAGGCTCAATTGGTTCTATCGAATGTGTTTCCAAGTTGATAGAACCAACTTTTATTCGCAGTGTGGCCACCTCTTCACCTGCTCGCAAAACCCGTTGTAAAAACACCATGGAAAACCGCTTAGATTGCTCAACGGTGGTATGAACCTCAAGGAGGTCATCGAGCAAAGCTGGTGTATGGTACTCCACCGTCACTGATTTGACGACAAACGCTAGCTTTTCAAGGGCCATGCGTTCTGCTTGTCCCTGATGTCCGCTTGAAATAGAGCGTAATAATTCGGTGCGGGCGTGTTCAGCGAAATCGAGATACCGTGCATGGTAGACAATCCCCCCTGCATCGGTATCGCTATAATAGACACGGACAGGAAATATATGAGCCATTGATCACCTCAAAAATTTAGAGTAGCAAAGAGATCATCCATCGTCTCTGCTCGTCTGATCATACGCAGAGAGCCATCTTCTTGCAATAGATATTCGGCTGAACGTAACTTTGCATTATAATTGAAACCCATGGCATGTCCATGTGCACCAGTATCGTGAATGACTAAGACATCGTCAGGTTCGACAGCTGGTAACTGACGATCAATGGCGAACTTATCATTGTTCTCACATAACGATCCAGTGACATCATAGATATCATCTTCAACCTGCGGCTCTTTCCCTACAACCGTAATATGGTGGTAGGCGCCATACAAGGCTGGACGCATAAGGTCTGCCATACTAGCATCTAGGCCAATATATTTTTTATACTTCTGAGTGACGTGGCGCACTTTAGTAACCAAATAGCCAAAGGGGCCGGTAACCATGCGTCCACATTCAAAGACAATACGTAAGGGGTCTAACCCAGCGGGGACAATCATCTCTTCATAAAGCTTCTTAATCTCAGCACTCACCCACTCTAGATCTACCGCTTTCTGGTCGGGACGGTAGGGGATACCTATTCCTCCCCCCATGTTTATAAATTCAAGACGAATACCAGTCTCTTTATAAATTCGAATGGCCTGAGAAAAGAGCATGCGGGCTGTTTCGACAATGTAAGAAGCCTCTAATTCATTCGATGCCACCATGGTGTGGAGGGCAAAGCGTTTAGCACCTAACTCTCGAGCTCTCTGGAAGGAGGGAATCAGTTGCTCAGTGGTTACTCCATATTTTGCTTCTACAGGGTTTCCGATGATGGCATTACCTGTGCGGTCTGGACCAGGATTATAACGGAAGGAGATAAGTTCTGGCATCCCCGCTACCCGATTTAGATTTTCAATATGGGTAATGTCATCTAAGTTGATTACCGCATCCATAGCAAAGGCTGCTTTAAATTCTTCATCAGGGGTATCATTACTAGTAAACATAACGTTTTCACCCGTTAAACCTGCCTGCTGAGCCAGTACAAGTTCAGGTAATGAACTACAATCAGCCCCAAATCCTTCTTCTTTCAATATCTTTACAATAGCTGGATTGGGACACGCTTTTATGGCAAAATAGTTCTTAAATCCATCGACCCAATCAAAAGCAGCTATAAAAGCTCGAGCATGTGCTCGGATAGCTTTTTCATCGTAGAGGTGAAACGGAGTGGCCCATTCATGTGCAAACTCAAGCATTTGAGCAGCACTTACCGGTAATTTCTTCGTATTCATGATCGAACCTCCAATACTAAATTATCTTTGATACTAGCTACAGCACGAAGAATATTTTCTCTATGCCCAAAAGCACTTACTCGAATATAGTGTTCACCAGCTGGACCAAAACCAGATCCAGGAGTTGCAATAACTTGGCATTGCTGCAGTAATTGATCAAAAAATTCCCATGATCCCATCCCTTTTGGGGTTTGTACCCATAGATACGGGGCGTTATCGCCACCGAAGACGGTGAGCCCTACTGAACGGAGTCCTTCGCGAATAATACGGGCATTTTCCATATAATAGGCAATTATAGCACGTGATTGGCTTAACCCCTCAGGGGAGAGGACGGCAAGACCACCGGCTTGGGCAATATTGCTTGCTCCGTTGAAAAAGGTGCATTGGCGTCGAAACCACATGGAATGCAATTCACCTGGTTTAGCCTCTTCTGCCACTAACTCGTGCGGAACAATAGTCCACCCTAAGCGTACACCAGTAAAGCCTGCAAACTTAGAAAAACTATTAATTTCAATGGCACACTTTCGTGCTTCAGGGATTTCATAAATTGTCTTTGGTAGATTTTCATCACTGATGTACTCAGAATAGGCCGCATCAAAAATGATAACAGCTTTATGGGTAATAGCATAATCGACAAAGGCTTGTAATTGCTCATGCGTGGCAACCGCTCCCGTGGGGTTATTTGGACTACAGAGGTAGATTAAATCGACTTTCTGGGTGGGAGGAGCTGGAAAAAACTTATTTTCCTCTGTCCCTGGTAAGTAGACAAAATTTTCATAATATCCTTTCTCGCGATCGAACTGACCTGACCTTCCTGCCACAACGTTAGAGTCAACGTAGACGGGGTAAGCGGGATCTTGAATTGCAATAATAGAACGACGATCAAAGAGAGATTGAATATTGGCAGCGTCGGCTTTAGCACCATCACTGACAAAGAATTCATCGGGAAGGATTTCAACCCCTAGACTCTTATAATAACTGGCTAGCGCCTCACGTAGTGGCGTATCGCCTTGTTCATCACCATACCCCGAATAGGTATCATTATGGCCTAACTTGTCTACCTTGGCATGCAATCCAGCCAAAACAGCTGGAGGTAAAGCCTCTGTCGTATTTCCAATACCAAGTCGATGTAGCGCAACTCCTTGGTTTGCATCCTGATACGCTTTTGCCCGTCGGGCAATCTCAGGAAATAAGTATCCTGCTGCTAATGTACGAAAATTTTTATTAATAATTGCCATATCTATTCCTTCCTTATGTTGACTGACCTTTAATAATGACCAATGAAGAGAGTGCATCCATAATTAATTGACGATGTGACTCATTCTCTAAGGTGCACATGGGGAGTCTAAACTTCTCTTTACACCATCCATATGTCGCCATTGCTGTTTTAATGGGGATGGGGTTGGTTTCACAAAAACAAGCTGCAAAGAACGGTAGCAACTGCTGCTCTAATTGGCGAGCTTTTTTTATGTCTTGTTGTAAAGCGGTCTGAATCATGGCCTGTATCTGCCCTGGCATAATGTTTGAAGCTACCGAAATAACCCCATCACCACCGGCTTCAATTAAGTCTATAGCCATATTATCGTCACCGCTGAGCACGGTAAAATCTGCTGGTGCTTTGGCAATAACATCTCGCATTTGATTAATATCACCTGAGGCCTCTTTTACCCCCACAATATTTTGACAATCATTTGCTAAGCGTACGAGAGTCTCTGTTTCTATGTTAACCCCTGTACGACCTTTAATATTATATAAAATACAAGGAATCCCTACCGCATCAGCGATTGTCTTAAAGTGGAGATAGAGACCTTTCTGGGTAGGCTTATTGTAATAGGGATTAACCAATAGCACCGCATCGACCCCAGCGGCTTCAGCATTCTTGGACAAACGGACAGCTTCACTTGTTGCGTTTGATCCAGTGCCGGCGATAACAGGGACTCTCCCCGCTGCATATGCAACCGTTGTAGCAATTACCCGGTCGTGTTCTGCATGGCTGAGGGTTGGGCTCTCTCCAGTGGTTCCACAAGGAACTAAACCATCCACATTGTTAGCAATTTGGAACTCAATAATATTCTTAAACGCCTTCATATCCAGCAAACCATTTTCTGTAAATGGGGTGACCAGGGCGGTATAGACTCCTCGAAATTTTTTCATCTCTACTTCTCCTATCTGCATTAAGGTATATAAGAAAGAAGGATGTTAAGCCACCAAGGTATAATCACTTCCTACTCTTACTATGCTTAAACACGATTACAAAACTGATTTAGCAACCTAAATCCTCACGTAGTAATGGACGGCAGTCTATCAGAATCACAACATCGTGTCTATAATAATAACAAAATGTTTTTATAATAACACAAATATGGAGTTATTATCCTCTAATCTAAGAAATATCTTCCTCTTCTGTTGCTGTAAGAGTAG
>Ga0172382_10010285_pt1 | contig 12594 bp, 12 predicted proteins | sample Leawel138RmetaG_FD_122245 | JGI IMG/M metagenome (GOLD analysis project Ga0172382, IMG submission 122245) | Leachate microbial communities from a municipal landfill in Southern Ontario, Canada - Leachate well 138R metaG | ecosystem: Engineered > Solid waste > Landfill > Unclassified | place...
CCTAGCGTCCCTTGAAGATCGCGCCGAGGATGCCGCGCACGATCTGGGTGCCGAGGCGCGAGCCGACGCTGCGGGCGACGCTCTTGACCAGGGCCTCCGAGGCGCTTTCGCGGCGCCGGCCGCCGCTGCTGCGGGTGGTGCTGCTGGTCGTGCGGTTGGCCTGCTGTTCGGCCTCCGCCGCCGCCTGCGCGGCGCGGGCCTGGAGCCGTTCGTGGGCGGAGTCGCGGTCGATGCTGCGGTCGTAGCGTCCGGCCAGTGGGCTGCGTTGCAGCGTGGCGCTGCGCTCCTGCGGCGTGACCGGTCCGATGCGCGAGGCGGGCGGGCGGATCAGGGTCTGCTGCACCACGCCCGGCGTGCCCTTGTCCTCCAGTACCGATACCAGCGCCTCGCCCACGCCGAGGGTGGTGATCACCTGCGCGGTGTCCAGCTGCGGATTGGGGCGGAAGGTGTCGGCAGCGGCACGCACCGCCTTCTGGTCGCGCGGGGTGAAGGCGCGCAGGGCATGCTGCACGCGGTTGCCGAGCTGGCCGAGGATCGCCTCCGGCACGTCGAGGGGATTCTGCGTGATGAAGTAGACGCCGACGCCCTTGGAGCGAATCAGGCGCACCACCTGCTCCACCTTGTCCACCAGCGCCTTGGGCGCGTCGTCGAACAGCAGGTGGGCCTCGTCGAAGAAGAACACCAGCTTCGGTTTGTCGAGGTCGCCCACCTCGGGCAGCTCCTCGAACAATTCCGCCAGCAGCCAGAGCAGGAAGGTGGCGTAGAGGCGCGGGCTCAGCATCAGCTTGTCGGCGGCGAGGATGTTCACCTGGCCGCGGCCCTGGGCGTTCACCTGCATCAGGTCGTTGAGATCGAGGGCGGGCTCGCCGAAGAAATGGGCGGCGCCCTGCTGCTCCAGCACCAGCAGGGCGCGCTGGATGGCGCCGATGGAGGCGGAGCTGACGTTGCCGTAGCTGTTGCGGAAGTCGGCGGCATGCTCGCCGATGTATTGCAGCGTGGTGCGCAGGTCGTTGAAGTCGAGCAGCAGCAGGCCCTCGTCGTCGGCGAACTGGAAGGCGAGGTTGAGCACGCCCTCCTGCGCATCGTTGAGATCGAGCAGGCGCGCCAGCAGCAGGGGTCCCATGTCGGAGATGGTGGCGCGGATCGGGTGGCCCTGCGCGCCGAACAGATCCCAGAACACCACCGGGCAGGCACGGTGGGCGAAGTTGTCGATGCCGATCTTCTCCACCCGTTCGGCCACCTTGGGGTGGGGCGTTCCCGCCTGGCTCAGCCCGGCGAGGTCGCCCTTCACGTCGGCCAGGAACACCGGCACGCCCAGGTCGGAGAAACCTTCGGTGAGGACCTGCAGGGTGATGGTCTTGCCGGTGCCGGTGGCGCCGGCGACAAGGCCGTGGCGGTTGGCGTAGCGCGGGTTGAGCAAGACCTTCTGTTCACCGAGTCCGATGAGGATGCCGTCGTTCATGTGCGTCTCCGCGCTGCCGGCGCAGCTGGCGGCCATCGTGGCCAGGATGGGGTATTGTCACAGAAATCGGTCGCCGCGGGGATGGGGCGGGCACAAGATCGCAGTTCCCATTTTGCGCCAATCGCGTCAGACTCCAGCGTCTTTCCGGCGCGACATTTCGGCACCTCCCATGTCCTTTGAAATCCTGCTCCTGTTCATCGTCACCACTGCCATGGCCTGTTTCACGCCGGGGCCGGCGGCGATGTTCGTGGCCTCGGTGGGCACGACGCGCGATACGCGCCTGGTGGGGCACGCCATCGGCGGCATTGCCCTGGCCAACGCGTTTTACTTCGGCCTGTCGGCGCTGGGCCTTGCCGGCCTGCTGCTGGCCTCACCCGAGGTCTATGCGGCGATCCGCTGGGCGGGCGCGGCCTACCTCATCTATCTCGGCGTGCGCCTGGTGCTGGCGCACGGCGATGCCGGATTTGCCGCCGTGGGCGGGGCCGCCGGCCTGTCGGCGCGGCGTGTGTTCGGGCGCGCCCTGGTGCTCGAATTGTCCAACCCCAAGGCGCTGCTCTACTTCGCCGCCCTGCTGCCGCAGTTCATCACGCCGGACGCGCCGCTGGCCATGCAGTTCCTCGGCTTCTGTCTCATCACCGTGGTGCTGGATGTGTGCGCCTACAGCTTCTACGGCGCCATCGGCTTCGGTGTGGCGCGCTTCTCGGCGCCGGGCGTGCTGGTGTCGATCCGCCGCGTTGCCGGGGCGGCGTTCGTGCTGGCCGGCGCGCGGCTGATCGCGGTGTCGTGACGACACGGTCGCCGCCCATCCTGACGTGAGCTGCCCATGACCGGCATCCCCCTGCGTTCTCCGGCCTTCATCATCGCCGTCACGATCTTCACCATGCTGCCGCTGGCGGCCAATTCGCTGCTGGCGCGCGCGGCCATCGGCGCCGACGCCATCGACCCGGCCAGCTTCACCACCGTGCGGCTGCTGTCCGGCGCCCTGATGCTGTGGCTGATCGCCGTGCTGAGCGGACATGCCAGTGCGCGCGAGGTGCGCGGCAACTGGCTGTCGGCGGCGATGCTGTTTGCCTATGCGGCGGCGTTTTCCTTCGCCTACATCGATCTGAGTGCCGGCACCGGGGCGCTGATCCTGTTCGGCTGCGTGCAGGCGACGATGTGGCTGGCGGCCCTGTGGCGCGGCGAGCGGCCCCACGGCCTGGCCTGGCTCGGGCTGGTGGCGGCCTGCGGCGGGCTCGTGTATCTGAGGCCGCCGGGGCTGACGGCGCCGCCGCCGCTGGCGGCCGGGCTGATGGCCGCGGCGGGGGTGGCCTGGGGTATCTATTCGCTGCACGGCCGCGGCTCGGCCGACCCGCTGGCGGATACCGCCGGCAACTTCGTGCGCAGCATCCCGCTCACCATTGCCCTGAGCCTGTTCTGGCTGGGGGACATGACGTGGTCGACGCCAGGGCTGCGGTGGGCCGTTATCTCGGGGGCGCTGGCCTCGGGGGTGGGCTATGCGCTGTGGTACAGCGTGCTGCCGTACCTGAGCGCGACCCGCGCCGCCACGGTGCAGTTGTCGGTGCCGGTCATCGCGGCCCTGGCCGGCGTCATCCTGCTGGACGAGGCGCTGACCCTGCGCCTGGTGCTGGCGGCGGCGCTGATCCTCGGCGGCATCGGGCTGACGCTGGCGGCCAGTGCGGCGCCGGGCCGCCCACCGCGCCGCTGAGCCCAACCGGCCGTGCGCTGCCGGGCGACTGATCGCCGGGGTTGCGCCGCCCATTACGCTGCCTTATGGCTGGCACAGTTTCTCTAGCCGTACCTACCACCAGTTTTCGATTGAGGGGCGAGGGGCAAGGCGTAGAATAGGCGCGCCTTTTGTCCGCCCGTTTCCCTACTATCGATATGGCCATGGAACAGATACTCGAGATCCGCGATGGTTGCAGTACCCCGGAACAGCTGCTGAAGAGCCGTGCCTTCTTCCGCTATCTGAACATCTACAAGAAGGAGTTCATCGACGAGCTGGGGGCGCGCGCGGGGCGGCAGCGGCCGGAGGCGCAGCATCGCGCCGCGCAGTTCAAGGACCTGTCGGCGCGCGAGGTGCTGGCCATCCTCGACGGGCCGCGCCCCGCCACCGAGGAAGGGCTGGAGCGCGCCCGTGCGGTGGTGCGTTTTCTCGATGGCGCCTTTCATCACTATCGTGCCAGCGGCTACAAGCGTCTGGTGCGGCTGCAGAACGACGTGGTGTCGACCGGCGAGGAGACGCCCGACACGGTGAAGGACAAGGTGACCGCCAAGGCGCGCAGCCTGGCAGACCTGATCCTGGAGACGCGCCGCGCGCTGCTGGCCAAGGTGGACCTGGAGCACGGCGTGCGCCGCACGCCGGGCCTCGACCCGTCGCCCAACGTCACGGCGGGCGAGATCTCCGGCCATTATCTCAATCTGCCCGGCGACTATGTGGAACTGTCCCATGTGCCGCTCACCATCGCCGCCGACATTCTTACCGGCGTCGATTACTCGACCCCGTCCAACAAGCGCGCCGAGCCGTTCTACGAACTCGACCACAACCCCTTCGACAACACGCGCTTCGAGCCGGACCAATGGGTGTCAGTGCCGCTGCAGGTGGGCAGCTCGCTGATCGTCGCCTATCTGCACAAGGCGCGCGGCACCATCGAGATGGAACCGGGGCTGCTCAATCTGTTTCCCTTCGCGCGCATCGCCGACATCCAGGCCGGGCGGCGCCCCGACGGCGTCTTCATCTTCGGCAACCCCAATGCCAATCCGGCCGACCTCGGCTACTGGTGGGATGCCGCCAATGAGGTGCTGGTGGGGATGGTGCCCAATCGCGACGAGCTGAAATATTTCGGCTACTGCAAGAAGCCGATCCTCACCCTGCACAACGTGCTCGCCATCCGCAAGGGCGAGATCCCGCTGCACTGCGGCTGCACCCGCTATCTGGTGCGCTTCGACGATGGCGAGCCCTACATCACCGAAATGCTGGTGAAGGCCGATGACATGGGCCGCGTGGTGCTCACCCGCGGCGGCGATGGCCTGGCCCGTCCGATCTTCTTCGGCACCGAGACCGGCGCCTTCGCCTGTCTCGACGGTTTCAGCGAACAGGCCAAGATGCAGATGCTGGGTCGTGAGGTGGGCTACAACAAGGAGACCGGCTCCAATGCGCGCCAGATCGTGCCGGTCACCGATGAGGGCGAGGTGTTCCGCGGCGACGTGCTCGATGTGCTTCTGTACATGAACAACTTTGAGCTGATCCCGCAGGGCGCCTACACCATCGATACCGAGATGAGCGTGGAGCAGGCCATCGAGCATTTCCGCCTCGGCGAGCGCGTTGCCGCCGGCTCCACCTCCACCCATCGCGGCGCCAAGGAGTCCAGCTACTGGGCCAATCCCTTCCCCTTGCTGCGCGACAACGACGGCACCATTCTGCATCCCGACCTGTACGACAAATTTTCCATCACCGAGGCCGGCTTCATCAGTGACCTCAAGGCGCTGGTGGCGCGCGGCGAGATCAAGGTGGGCGTTGCCCACAGCCAGCTGATGGCCGGCGTCTACGCCGGCAACAGCGATGACGATCTGGCGCGCTGCGGCTACGCCAATCGCGATGAGGTGGAGATGAAGGCGCCCGAGCGGCTGGCCGAAGACCTGATCGATCTGATCAAGGCCCGCGCCACGGCCAAGCGCGAGCGCCAGGGCGGCACCGCCGCCGAGGTGAGCATCACCGTGGCGCTGGTGGGCGACAGCCGCACCGGCAAGTCCGAAACGGCAGAAAAGATGGAAGGCATTCTTTCCCTCAATCTGGTGTAGGTGACCGCCGCGCAGGGATGCGCGGCTTGTGTATCATCATTCCCGGCAGCGCGTGCTGTCGGCGCCATGTGGTGCAGCCTGCCACATGCAAGGATGTCTGAAATCTCACGGAGGAGGTTTTATGCCCGGGTTACGTCATCTGTTGCCAGCCACAGTAGCGGTGCTGCTGTGGTTGATCTCTCTTTCCGGCGCCGCCGCCGACGCGCCGCCCCTGATGCTCGCCACCCGCTGGGATGACAGTGCCGACCCGGCAGGCTGGTGGATGAGTGAAAAATACGACGGCGTGCGCGGTTACTGGGATGGGGTACGCATGCTCACCCGCCAGGGCGAGCCGATCGCCATACCTGCCACCCTGCGTGCGGCCTTGCCGGATTTTCCGCTCGATGGCGAGCTGTGGGCCGGGCGCGGCCGCTTCGAGGCCGTGCTGTCGGCGGCGCGTGCCACTGTGCCGGGACCCGACTGGTCGGCACTGCGTTACATGATCTTCGATGCGCCGGGTCAGGCCGCGCCCTTCGAGGCACGCCTGGCGACGGTGCGGGCATGGCTGGATGCCCATCCTTCCAAACTGATCCAGGTGGTAGCGCAGACACGGTGCGGGGGGCGGGCGCATTTGCGTGCCTTCCTGCATGCAGTGGAGCAGCGCGGTGGTGAGGGCGTGATGCTGCGTGCGGCCGCATCGCTCCATGTGGCGGGGCGCAGTGGCCTGCTGCGCAAGTACAAGTCATTCGAGGATGCCGAGGCCACCGTGCTTGGCTACAACGCCGGCACGGGAAAATTTGCCGCAGTGGTGGGTTCGTTGCGGGTGCGGCTGGCGAATGGCACGGAGTTCGCGCTGGGCTCGGGTTTGAGTGATCAGGAGCGGCGCATGCCGCCGCCTATCGGTAGTGTGATCACCTTCCGGCACCAGGGTTGGACCGCACGCGGCAAGCCGCGCTTTCCGGTATTCTGGCGGGTGCGCGTGCCGGCCCCCGCGTCGACACCGCCGCCGCGTGCACGGCCATCCGTGCACCGCGGTGGTCGCAGGCGTAGGCTAATCTTGAGCATCGGAGCTTTGGTGCGAGCGGGGTGCCATCATGAGCCACAAATATGATCAATTGCTGCATGCCATCATGCACGGTCCGGCCGGCGGCAATATTCACTGGCGCGAGGTGGAGTCGTTGTTGCACCATCTGGGCGCCAGCATCGAGTCGGCGCACGGAGCGCGCCTGCGTGTGGTACTGAACGGCGTGGAGGCAACCCTGCACCGGCCGCATCACAGCGGTACCTGCGAGAAGAGCGAGATCCGCCACTTGCGGGAATTTCTGGCGGCGGCGGGGATTGCCGGATGATGCATGTACATGGGCAGTCGCGCATGCGATTCTCTCCTACGAGGATCGATAGAGAGCCGGCAGGGGGAGAACCATGTTGACTTGTCGCGAGGTGATGCACCCGACGACGACGCCGCTGTATGCGGATGAGCCGCTGGGCAAGGCCATCGATTTCATCATGGAGCGGCACATGGGGCTGGTGCCGGTGGTGGATCGGCAGGAACGCTTCGTCGGTTTTCTGTCCGGCGAGCGTCTGATGCGCGCCCTGCTGCCCAAGCATCTCACCATGGTGCGCGGCCTGGATCGCATGGGCTATCTGCGCGAGTCGCGCGAAGAGTTGCGCGAGCGGCTCGACGAGCTGGCGCAGCAGCCGATCAGTACGGTGATGGAGTCGCGCGCCGAGGTGGTGCATCCCGACACGCCGCTCATCGAGGCGCATACCATTCTCGCCGACACGCAGTTCGTGGTGCCGGTGGTGGACCCGGCCAACGGCCGCCTGCTGGGTGCCATCTCCTTTTTCACCATCCTGGCACTGCTGCGCGGCGAGCCGTGTTGGAGCGATCGGCTGGGGCATGAGCACGGCGCGGGAACGGGCGCATGATGCACGATGCCGTGGTGATGTTCGGCCTGAATCCGCTGTGGTTGTCCACGGCGATCTTCGTCGTCGCCTACGCCGTGCTGCTGACCGAGCGCATCCACCGCACGGTGGTGGCGCTGCTCGGCGCCATGGCGATGGTGGTGAGCGGCATCCTGACGCAGGACCAGGCCATCGCCGGCATCGACTTCAACACCATCGCGCTGCTCGCCGGCATGATGGTGATCATCGCCATTACGCGCCGCACCGGCGTGTTCGAGTTCATCGCCATCTGGGCGGCGAAACGGGCGCGCGCCGAACCCATCGGCATCCTGATCCTGCTGGCGCTGGTGACGGCCGTGTTCTCCGCCTTTCTCGACAATCTCACCACCGTGCTGCTGGTGGTGCCGGTGGCGCTGCTCATCGTCGACAAGCTGAAGGTATCGCCCTATCCGTATCTGTTCAGCCAGATCCTCGCCGCCAATATCGGCGGCACCGCCACGCTGATCGGCGATCCGCCCAACATCCTGATCGGTTCCGCCACCCATCTCAGCTTCAATGACTTCCTGTTGCAGCTGGGTCCCATCGCCCTGTTCCTGCTCGGTCTGGTGCTGCTGGTGTTCTACGGCATCTGGGGTCGCTCGCTGCAGACCACGCCGGAGCTGAAGGCGCGCGTGATGCGCTTCGATGCGCGCGGCAGCCTACGCGATATGCGCCTGCTGCGCCAGTCGCTCGGCGTGCTGGGACTGGTGATCCTGGGCTTTGTGGTGGGCGAGCATTTCGCCATTGCCCCCGGCACCACGGCGATGTCCGGCGCCGCGCTGCTGCTGCTGCTCACCGGCATCGGCGAGGACCGCCGCGGCCAGGCCGAGCAGGTGCGCGAGGCGCTGGAGGAGGTGGAGTGGAGCGCGCTGTTCTTCTTCATCGGCCTGTTCGTCATCGTGCACGGCGTGCAGGCCACCGGCCTGCTGGAGCGGCTGGCGGCGGGGTTGATGGACCTGACCGGCGGTGATCCCATGATTACCGCGTTCACCACCCTGTGGCTGTCCGCCGCGGTATCGGCGGTGATCGACAACATCCCCTTCGTCGCCACCATGATCCCGCTGGTGGAGACCATGGAGGCCGGGCTGGGCGGCGCTGCTGCGGCGGAGCCGGTGTGGTGGTCGCTGGCGCTGGGTGCCTGCCTGGGCGGCAACGGCACCCTGGTCGGTGCCGCGGCCAATGTGATGGTGGCGGGACTGGCGGAGCGCGCCGGCACGCCCATCAGCTTTGCGCGCTTTCTGCTCATCGGCATGCCGGTGATGATTGCCAGCGTGGCGCTGGCCACTGTCTATATCTATCTGCGGCACTTCATGTAGCGCCTGATTGGCGCGGTCGCGAATAGGATTCGCTCCTACCAGGCAGGCCATGTAGGAGCGAATCCTATTCGCGATGCCGGACTCAATAAAACCCCAGCTCCTGCGCGATGGATGACAGCAGGGCGCGGCCGCTGTCGAGGCTGTTATACATGCCGTGACGGTGATCGATCCACCACTTGGCGTCGACCTGATTTTCCAGATAGGCGATGGCCTTGCGGATCCCCTGCTGCATCATGTGCCAGTGGTCGGGGTCTTCCTCCTCGGCCTGCGCACTCACCTGCTCCATCCACTTCAGCACCTTGTCGATGGCGCCGAAGGCGTTGAGGCGCACGGTCTCGGCCCAGGCCACCTGCTTGTCGGTGCCTTCCAGCGGCGGCAGGCCGCGCTGTTGCGCCTGGTAGCGTGCCTGTTCGCTCTTCTGTCGCTGTTCCTTGCGCTGTTCCTCCACCTGGCACAGGCGGCACTGGCCTTCCGTGAGTTGCTGCACGCGATCGGGCCAGGTGAAGTCATCATCGCCGTAGAACGGATAGAGCACGGTGTGGCCGCAGACGTGGCGGATGATCTTCAGCTCGAACAGCTCGCGCGTTTCGCCGTTGCCCTGGTTGTGGCCGATGAGGGTGCAGGGGATGTTCTGCTCGGTGCACCAGTGGGCGAAGTCGAGATGGGTGTCGGATTCGTAGATGCGGCGGATCGTCGCATCGGGGAAATGCTGCGCAATGGCCGCGGTCTTGAACTCCACCGCCGGCTTGAAATCGTTGGCCGGGCGCATCACCAGGTCGTCGTAGCCGATCTGCCAGCGGCGCAGCCACTGCAGCGTTTGTTCCCGCACCGCGGCACTGCGGCCGGTGAGCAGGATCACCGGGATGCCCTCGGCGCGCGCCTGGTTGAGGCGGTCGATGAGCGGCAGGTTGGGCATGTCGTCACTGCAGGCCGCGAGGAAGCGCTCCCAGTGCTTCACGCCTTCCTCGTTGTAGAGGTGGTGCAGGCGGTGCTCGATCAGGGCGAGGACGCCGTCGAGGCCGCAGATGACGATTTCCGGTGCGGCGGCCATGGCCGGGTCGGGCGGCGGTGGTGGGTCAGAGCAGGGCAGCTTCGATGAGCATGTAGATGCCGAAGCCCAGCACCAGTGCACCGGCGCTGCGGCGTACCCACAGCAGGCGCAGCCAGGCGGCCAGCTTGCCTGCGACCAGGCCCATGGTGAGCAGGTTGGGCAGGGTGCCGACGCCAAAGGCCAGCATGAGCAGGGCGCCGTCCAGCGGGCTGCCGGAGGAGATGGACCAGATCAGCGTGCTGTATACCAGGCCGCAGGGCAGCCAGCCCCACACCAGGCCGAGGGCCAGGGCGTTTGCCGGCGAGCGCACCGGGATGAAGCGCCGGCCGATGGGCTCCATGAAGCGCCAGACGACGTGGCCCACACGCTCCACCTTGGCCAGGCCGAACCACCAGCCGCCCAGATACAGGCCCATCGCCACCAGGAACAGGCCGGCCAGCACCAGCATGCCGACGCGGATCTCGTGCAGGGCGCCCATGTTTGCCGCCAACATGCCGACGCCGCCCATCAGGGCGCCGGCGACGGCATAACTGACGAGGCGGCCGCCGTTGTAGCCGAACAGGTAGGGGAGAAACTGCGTCGGCCGGCCGCGCACCGCCTCGGGCAGGCCGAAGGAGAGGGCGCCGACGATGCCGCCGCACATGCCGACACAGTGCACGCCGCCGAACAGTCCGACGAAGAAGGCGGCGATATAGGAGATTTCGGCATGCATGGATGGGTGTCCGGCAACGGAAGGGTGTGGCGTGTATCATAGCCGCTTCGTCGCTGCCGCCCCAACACCATGACGTCGGAAAATAAACCCACCCTGCTGAAATCCAAGATGTTCTGGGTCGGCATGCTGTACTTTGCCGAGGGCTTTCCCCTCGGGGTGTTCTTCGACGTATTTCCGGTGCACTTCCGCCAGCAGGGCGTGAACCTGTCCGCCATCGGTTTTCTCAGCCTGCTCGGCCTGGCGTGGACCCTGAAGTTTCTCTGGGCCCCGGCGGTGGATCACTACCGCCACCACCGCCGCTGGATGGCGCTGGTGGACCTCGGCATGGGCACGGTGATGCTGGCCATGGCGATCCACGCGGGGTTCGGGCCGTGGACCTGGCTTGCCATCGGCGTGTTCACCCTGCTCTCCGCCACCAACGACATCGCCATCGACGGCTATACCATCGAGCTGCTCGACAAGCGCGAACTGGGTCTGGCCAACGGCCTGCGCATCGGCTTCTACCGCGTCGGCATGCTGGCCGCCGGCTTTGTGCTGATCCTGAGCGACTACATCGGCTGGACCGGTACCTACCTGGCCGCGGCGCTGCTGTTCGTCCTGCTGGCCCTCGCCTGTCTGCGTGCGCCGCGGGAGCGCACGGTGGAGCGGGTCCACGGCCTCAGCCTGCGCGCCGAGCTGCGCGGCCTGCTGGTGCATCCGCTGCCTTTCGCCGGCGTGCTGCTGTTCCTGCTCGGCACCCTGTGGCTGGTCGACCGCACGACGCACTGGTCCGCCAGCCATGCGTGGTTCTGGTGGTATGCCGTGGCGGCGGCGCTGCCGCTCTGGCTGATCAGCGTGGCGCGCCACCGCCGCAATGGCGACGGCGGTGCACGCATGCTCACCGAGGGGCCGATGTTCGGCACCCTGCTGGCCATGCTGGCCCGCCCGTACATGTTGCCCGTCATCGGCTTCATCCTGATCTTCAAGCTGGGTGATGCCGCCATGGGCTTCATGGTGAAGCCGTTCTGGGTGGATGCCGGCTTTACCGCCAGCCAGATCGGTCTGGTTTCGGTGAACCTGGGCCTGGTGTTGTCCATCGCCGGCGGCGTGGCCGGCGGCTGGTTCACTGATCGCGTCGGCATCTTTCGCGCCCTGTGGCTGCTGGGCCTGTGCCAGATCGTCTCCAACCTGGGCTACGCCTGGGCCGCGACCGCCATTCCGCTGGGCACGGACAACGCGCTGATTCCGCTGCAGCATCAGGTGCTGATGTATGTCGCCAGCGGTCTGGAGTCCTTCACCGGCGGCCTCGGCACCGCGGCCTTTCTGGCCTTTCTGATGGCCATCGTCGACCAGCGCCACTCCGCCACCGAATACGCTCTGCTCTCCTCGGTGTTTGCCCTGAGTCGCTCCCTGGCCGGCTGGGCCGGCGGCTTCGGCGCCGAGAGCATGGGGTACGCCGACTATTTCCTGCTGACCTTCTTTCTGGGCTTTCCCGCCTTTCTCCTGCTGCCCTGGGTGCGGCAGATGCTGGCCTATGCCGCGGGGAAAAATTGCGATAAGGCAAGTTAAGCGCTGTTCGCGACCGTCTTGCGCATTTTTGCTGGTGTTGGCGGCATAAGGAACTAAACTACAGGTCCCGTGCCCTGCGAGGAATCCGCCATGCCCATCCTGACCGGCCGCCATCACTGTCTGCAGCATCCCGCCCACGCCCTCCGTACCTACGGGGCCGGGGTGTTTGTCGCCGCCCTGCTGAAACAGAAGGCCAGCCTGTTGCAACTGCTGTCCGAGCACTTCGCCGCCCATGGTTATCCCATGCCGGGCGAACTGGGGCGGGCCTATCGCCTGGCGGCGGTGCTGGAGCTGCGCATGGCGCGCTTCTATGCGGGCCTGGCGCGGCGCTTTGCCGCCGAGCCGGAGGCGGCCGCCCTGTTTCAGGAGCTGAGCGAGGAGGAAGAGGAGCACAGCCGCCTGATGCAGCTCTGCCGCTATACGGTGATGCTGAGCCCGAGCATCCGCTTCGTGCCGCGCCTGCAGGACGTGGACATCAAGGCCATGTTGCGCCGCTTGCGCCACTTGCAGCGGGAGATTCCTGAACTATCGTTGGATCAGGCCCTGCGCCTGACGGTCGAACTGGAACGCAGCGAGATCAACACCATCTTCGACATGTTGCTGCAGCAGGCACGGGGAGAGGCCACCGAGCCGTTTGCCGCCGCCCTGCAGCAGGCGGGCGACCACGCCAAGTCGGTTCCGCTGCGCGTCGATCGTCTGCGTCGGCGCCAGGCTGCCTGAACGTATTCACTACGTCCCTACGCGTACGTCCCACGAAGGCCCCTCAGGCCTTCCAGCCCCC
>Ga0172382_10010286_pt1 | contig 12594 bp, 10 predicted proteins | sample Leawel138RmetaG_FD_122245 | JGI IMG/M metagenome (GOLD analysis project Ga0172382, IMG submission 122245) | Leachate microbial communities from a municipal landfill in Southern Ontario, Canada - Leachate well 138R metaG | ecosystem: Engineered > Solid waste > Landfill > Unclassified | place...
ATAGACGCATGGCACGGTATAAGTCCATGCCACCAGATAACAGCATTTCCAGCATATTATCTAAAGATGAAGAGTCTGAGCCTGTTTCATTCACAAAGGGAGCGGCCTGCTGCAAATCTGGCAGTAGCGGCGAATTAAACTTATAGGCACGGGCGCGGGCCCATTGACGGTTACCCGTAATCGTATTGATTTCGCCGTTATGGGCTAAATATCTAAACGGCTGAGCTAATGGCCATTTAGGAGAAGTATTTGTTGAGAAACGTTGATGGAATAGGCAGATAGAGCTTTTTAAGCGAATGTCCGCGAGATCGGGATAAAACGCGGGCAAGTCTACAGGCATCATCAGACCTTTATAGACGATAACTTGGCCAGACAAACTCGCGACATAGAAGTCTTTGTCGTCGGTGATCTGCTGCTCTAAGCGGCGACGCGCCATATAAAGGCGGCGTTCCAAGTCTTTCTCACGCCAGCCAATGGGGGCGTTGATCAGCACTTGATAGATTTGTGGCAGACTAGCCTTGCCAATTTCACCTAACACATCGGGATTGACAGGCACCTTGCGCCAGCCTGCAATACTTAAGGTTTCACGCTCGAGTTCGCGCTCAAGAATAAACTTGGCTTGGTCAGCTAGTTCATCGTCTTGACTTAAAAACAGCATACCTACGGCAAATTTTCGGCTCAAATGCCAATCATTTTCCGCAGCAATCGCTTCAAAAAATTGCACGGGTAATTGCATTAATAAACCGCAGCCGTCGCCAGTGCGACCGTCGGAGGCAATGCCCCCGCGGTGCTTCATGCGATCTAGACCATGGATTGCCGTGCGCACTATACGGTGGCTGGCTTCGCCATCCATCTGTGCTATCAACCCAAAACCACAATTGTCCCGCTCAAAACTGGGATGATATAAGCTCATACAAAAACCTCCCTAGACCTCAACTGATTACTACTCGGGGAGAAAATGTAAAGACTTTCTATAGATATGCACCCGAACCACCCAAATTAGCCTGAGATTCAATAAAGGTCAAACCAAAAATTTGCATAAAACATGGGTATTAATTCATGTTTCATACACAAATCACAATTGCCTTACGTTAACGTCAACAGTAAAATGTGTTGTATAACATTATGAATAAAAAGAATTTTAAAAACTATCAAACTCAAAATTTACCAAGGTGTAACATGCTGATGGGATTGTTTTTGATTTAGAAATAGTGATTTTTATTGCAAACACAGTAAATAGATAAAAAATTAAAATTGTTGAATTGTTATTCATTTTTTGATGTGAGCAAGATCTCAGCGGTAAGCTGGCTAATTTGAGGGTGCGCACATTTATGATAATAACGGTATGAGTCAGGCGGGAATTTGATGTAGCGCCAAGAAAACTCTCGCTACCTTATTTACACTAAGCTTTTTCTTCTATTTGTTCACGTATTTTCTTTTCTATTTGTGATTTTATCTTGGTTATTCTCAATGAAGCGATATGAAATTTGGTGGGTGCTCTGATGGGGCTTGATGCATATGTGAACACCTTTGGTGCCGTTTGTAAGGCGCGATATGGCACCCGACTGCGAAAACTCACTATAGATGCCAAGTTTACTTGCCCTAACCGTGACGGCACTTTAGGGCGTGGAGGTTGTACTTTCTGTAATGTGGCGTCATTTAGCCATCAAACTGCCGATGTATTGAGTATTACTGAGCAACTCGAACAGGGTAAGAGCCGCTATCGTGAGGCGAAGCCTCAGGCACAAGCCGATAAATTTATTGCTTATTTTCAAGCCTACACTAGCACTTACGATGAATATCAAGTGTTAATGGCTAAGTACGATGAAGCGGTTAAAGATGGTGAGATAGTCGGTTTATGTGTTGGAACTCGCCCCGATTGTGTGCCGAATAATGTACTGGATTTACTGGCGCGCTATCAGGAAAATGGTGTCGATGTGTGGTTAGAGCTCGGGTTGCAAACAGCCAAAGATGAAACACTGCGTAGAATTAACCGTGGCCATGATTTCGCCTGTTATTGTGACACTGTGTCGAGGGCGAGAGCTCGCGGTCTTAAGGTGTGCACTCATCTCATTCTTGGCTTACCCGATGAAACCCATAGCGATTATATGGCGACTTTAGCTGCTGTATTGCAGCAGGGCGTTGATGGCTTGAAGCTACATCCTTTGCATATCGTCGAAGGTAGTACTATGGCTAAGTCGTGGCGAAGTGGGCGCTTACCTTTATTGAGTCTTGAGGATTATGCTCACAGTGTCGGCGAGATGATCCGCCATACTCCCGCGGAAGTGATTTTTCACCGTGTCACCGCTTATGCGAAAAAACCTATGCTATTAGCACCCGATTGGTGTGTCTATCGTTGGGATGGATTGGTGGCGATTGTGGATAATTTGCAGCTTTATGGTGGACAAGGGCACGCATTAGCGCAACGATAGAGGCAAGTTAGTGGGATAAATTTACTCCCTAAATGTTATGTCGTCGCTATTATGTCGTAAGCGTTTATTTACGACTATTAGTTTGTTTTTTGTTAATTTTAATCTGAATTAGACCATGAATATCGCTATAAGTTGCACTGACAATTTTAGTGGGTATCATGTGATAAATTCGTTTTAAGCATTGAACCACTTAAGGGAGGCCTTATGGCCACAGTTGAATTAGAAGCAATCCTAGATCTCAATACTCTCGAACAGTACTGCAGCGCCATTGGTGCCGGTACCTTACTCAAGAGTGTGGTGTTATTTGAGCAGTTAATGCCTGAATATGTTGGAAATCTAGTGAAAGCTAACGACGCAGCAGACAAAGATACCTTATGTTCAGAAGCACATAAATTTAAAGGTGCTGCAGGTTCTGTGGGGTTAAAACGTATTCAGCAAATCGCCCAATTATTACAGCATGGCGAAGAAGCAAGATGGGATGCTGAACATGGCTCTTGGGTTGCTGACATCGTTGAACACGCGAGTGCAGATTTACAACAGTTAAAGTTATTCCTCCAAGCCAAAGCATAAAATATTATTTGCTAAGGTACGTTAAGGCGCAGCAATAATGTCTATTGTTGCGCTCAATTGAGTGAATCTTGCATTGGTTTTACGATTAAGTTTGTTGTTTTCGACATTTTCTTGTTAGCGCTTTTCCCATCTTATTTTGATACTCTCACTTAAGTTTTACGGCGAACCGATTGAATATCGATTCGGGTCACAATCCTGATATCTTATGCCGCGTTATTGCTCATCACTTATGCTAAAGTAGATTTAATTTCTTAATTCATAACCTTAATGGCAATCGAGAAAATGAAAAGTTTACCTAGCTTAAAAAACTTATTCTATTTGGTGAATCTCCATCAAGAGCAGAATTTTAACCGCGCCGCTAAGGTGTGTTTTGTCAGTCAATCAACGCTTTCAAGTGGGATCCAAAACCTAGAAGAGCAGTTAGGGCATCAGTTGATTGAGCGAGACCATAAGTCATTTATGTTTACCGCCATTGGTGAAGAAGTGGTGCAGCGCGCCCGTAAAATTCTCACTGATGTGGATGATTTGGTGGAATTAGTGAAAAACCAAGGCGAGCCGATGACGGGGGATATTCGCTTAGGCTGTATTCCCACTATTGCGCCCTTTCTATTGAGTCGTGTGATCCGCCAGTGTCAGCAATCTTATCCGGCGATGAGTTTATTATTGAAGGAAGATACCACTGAGCGTTTGCTAGATGCTTTGGGGAAAGGAGAGCTGGACTTATTGATCCTAGCGCTACCCGTTGATACTAGCGGTTACCACAGCATGAAAGTGGGCATAGATCCTTTCAAAATGGTGGCCCACAAAGATTTAGCGGGTGGCATACATCAACCTATTGATTATCAAACTCTGCCGGACGAGAGTATTTTTCTTCTGCAAAGTGAGCACTGCATCACAGGCCATGCTATTACTGCATGTCAGCTAGGTGATAGTGCGAAAGTCAATCCGTTTGCCGCCACCAGTTTGCATACTTTAGTGCAGATGGTGAACAGTAAACTGGGCACCACGTTTCTTCCGCAAATGGCCATTGACGCGGGTATTTTGAATGACACAGATTTAGTGGTGATGACGCCACCGGGTGAGGCACCTTACCGTGATATCGGCCTTGTCTGGCGTCAAACCACCAGTCGGATCTTAACTTTCCGCACTTTAGGTTTAATGATCCAAAAATTATTAGCTAAGGACGAGGAATAAACTGACTGTAACTGCAAAGCATTAATTCAAGCTAAAGCTTAAAGTCGATTACAAATCAGAGCGGGGAAACGCCAAACACTTCAATCGAGTGTTGTTTCCCTTTGAGTTTGACTGGGCCTAGATTTGATAGGTGATACTGAGTGTTGGGGTTATCTAAACGTCCCGCGAGTGCGCCCGAAATCAACATGCGCTGTCCTAGTGGATTACATTGATCTTGCAGTCTTGCTAAGGTATTGAGCACGTCACTAAAGAAACTAATTTCTTGTTTCTGTACACCAACAACTGCAGCGACGACTTGTCCACAATGGGCCGCCGCTTTAAATTTCGGCACAAAGCCATAATGCTCTTCAAAGTAGCGGCGTTGCCAGTTCAGTTGTTGGCTAAATTCAAAATAGATATTCATGCAGCGGTCGTGAACTATCCCTTCTTCTAATGGCCAGTGAAGCAGCACTGCATCTCCCATATAGCGGTAGATTTCAGCTTCGTTATTGGACACTGTATCTGAAAGTAAACTAAAGCTGTCTTGGATCAATCGACTAAAGCGGTAATCGCCAAGTGATTCGGCATGTGTGGTTGAGGCGACCATATCTAAATAGAGGAATAAGCGCTGCTCATATCTTGGCTTGTGGTATTTACCAAGGCCTATGTTGAGTAAAATACGCGGCCCGACTAATAATGCCATTTGCTCGACAAAAGCTAAGCTGACTCGTACAACGACCAAATATACGATCAATGCTTGGAATGAAGGACTATAGAGAATGTGCGCCGTCAGCATTTGTCTGAGGGTCGACATGTGATTTTCGATGGCCCACATATTTAAAAACTGAGTCATGTAAGCTAACGTCGTAGCACCCAGTAATAAAAACAAGCCCTTAAAGATGACTGAAAACACATAGGGGAGGCGATTGATTGCACTGAAATCGGCAATGACGTTCGACATCCAATGTAAGCTGCCGAAAATAATCCCCATGTAGATAGCAAGTGTTGCGAGATCAGCCGAACTTACCGCCCATTGGGGCAGCTCTGGTGATTGGGCATATCGAAAAAACACGAATGCAGCCATGGCAATCGCCCAAGCTAAAATCGCAAAAAGGAGTTTTTTCGCTTGTCTACGTGCTCTCACTGCTTGATTGGTATCCGAATACGGCTGTGATTTCAGGATGCCGTAGTTTATAGAAAAGAGTCACCTTAGTGCCAGTGAAATTTGTGATCTGGATCAATCCAAGTCCATATCGTTACTAAAAATTAACCAAATACCTTATTAAGTATCATAGCAGTGAAACTGGTCTTTAAATAAAAGCCCCTAGGGTTGGTCATTTTGAGGCTACCATCTTCGGCAATGCTTTGTGTTAACGCCTTACTATTAGCGGCCTTAGGGCGCAATTGCAGCACTTCGCCGTGGCGCGCTGTAAGCCTCTCTACTTTTCCGAGGGCGATAAGCTCCATGATCTCTTCCCAATCCTGTTGCAGTAATTGCAACTCGTGCGGATCCGGTTCCCACAATATTGGCGTACCTATACGGCGCTCACCCACAGGAATATGCCTCTCTCCTTCAACGGGTACCCAAAGTACTCGCTGTAACTTATGGCAGACTAAGCTGTTTTGCCAGGTTAATCCTTGGATATTCGATAGCGGCGCCACGCAGACATATGTGGTCTCCAGCGGTCGCCCCTGTGTATCAATGGGGATAGTTTTTAGCTCGACCCCTAAATGTAGAAAATCTTGCTCAGGTTTAGAACCCGCCGTTGCGCCTAATTCCATTTCGATTAGTTGACCGACCCAACCTTTATCGCGTTTAAGATCCTTGGGGACACGAATGCTTCTTTGGCTGGCTATCTGCGCCAAACTCACGCCCGCCATCATGTTGGCACGTTCGAGTAGTTCAGATAGATTTTCAGGGGGGATAATTCGATTCATGGCTGGATTTTACTTAAAAATAACCGCTTAGCAATGGTGGTTAAAAAATGAGCCCTACAGGGTGGATTAACTTGTACCGAATGTTTTTATTCTAAGTGACTGATTTTAAATTTTATATCCGTGTTAACCCCCGTTTTGCAAAAAAGTGTTCAAAGTTACTCTCTGCTTTCCCTTGCGTTCCCCACATACTTATCCACAGATATTATGGATAACTCAGTAAAGTGAGCCTCTTAACCTAATAAAAATCCTAAGTCAATGCGAATAAAGTGCATTTATTCTGGCTTTTGTGGACAGTTGTGGACACTATTTGTGTATAAAGTTGAGTAATATCGCGAGAATGATATAAATACTTCTTGCTGGTCAAATAATGAGCTTTATTGGTTTTTTAGTCTAAAATAAATCGTGATTAACGTGCAAGTTTATGAATTTGTTTGCCATTAAGTTTTAACTCTAAATTTTAAAAACGATGGTAAATAGATGTTTTTTGAACGTTATAACAAGTTCACCTGAGTTTCAAACAGAGATATCCACAGAAAATGTGGATATCCCCGGATTCCATCCCCTAGCATTGTTGATAAATGTCTTTTAAGTCAGATGTTATCCAAAGCTTAGGATAAAATAGAGGTTTGCTGAGAGACTAGCTTTATGAAACAATCAGTTTATTAAAATTTAATGTGATTTGGAGTCCATGTGATTGATAGCGACGGCTTTCGCGCAAATGTGGGCATTATAATTTGTAACAGATATGGCCAAGTCATGTGGGCTAGACGTTTCGGTCAACACTCATGGCAATTTCCTCAAGGTGGCGTCGATGATGGCGAGACAGCAGAAGAGGCTATGTACCGTGAGTTGTATGAAGAAGTGGGCCTAAGACCTGAACACGTGCATATATTAACCTCGACCCGTTCTTGGTTGCGCTATCGTTTGCCAAAGCGTTTAGTGAGGCAAGACAGTAAACCTGTGTGTATCGGGCAAAAACAAAAGTGGTTTCTGTTACAACTGAAAAGCCAAGATAGTGCGATTAATTTGAGTTCTTCTGGACATCCTGAATTTGACGATTGGCGCTGGGTAAGTTATTGGTATCCTGTGCGGCAAGTGGTGTCATTTAAGCGTGATGTTTATCGTAAGGTGATGAAAGAGTTTGCGGTAACGGCATTGTCATTCCAAACCCTAGAAATACCTAGGAAACGGGGAAGACAAAAAACAACGGGCTGATTTTCAAAAGAGGATTGAAAACAGTGTTAAATACGCTTAGGGATATTACTCAGGCTGTGGCATCTGCCCACAGTTTGGAAACCGCATTAGAAATCTTAGTTTCATCGACTAAAGCGGCGATGGAAACCCAATGTTGCTCCATCTATATCCTAGAAGAGCAAGAACTCGTGTTATCTGCAACCGATGGTCTTGAAAAAAGCGCCGTTGGTCGAGTACGTATGCCGCTGACTGAAGGTTTAGTTGGACTCGCTGCCCAGCGAGAAGAGGCCGTTAATTTAGCGGATGCTCGGCTTCATCCAAGGTTTAAGCTTTTTCCTGAAGTCGCCGAAGAAGAATACCGCGCTTTTTTAGCTGTACCTATTATCTACCAGAAGGCTGTGGTTGGGGTGATAGTGGTACAGCAGGCGAGTGCTCGTCAATTCAGTGAGGGCGAAGAAGCCTTCCTGATGACCCTCGCCGCCCAATTAGCGATGGCAGTGCGTGGGTTAAAACAAAAAGCACAAGTCAGCTCCCATCATCAACAAATTCTGTTTCAAGGTACTTCAGCGTCAAACGGTATCGCCATTGCGTATGCCTTCGTACTTGGTGGGGAAATCCCCCTTGAACAGCCTGAGGTGCGTTCTGACGATATTGCCTATGAATCGAGTCGCTTAACTACGGCTATGGCGCGTTGTAAAGAAGCGATAGGTGCCTTATCTCAACGGTTTGATCGCGAGCAAGATGACGAAGTTGTCTCCATTTTCAATGCATTACAGTTACTGCTCGATGATGCTAGTTTAGGCGGCGAATATACCCGTGAAGTGCAATTAGGTTGGGCTGCTGAGTCGGCGGTGAGCCGAGTGTCTCTACGTTATATTCAACAGTTTTTAGCAATGGAAGACCCTTACCTTAAGGAGCGGGCTAGCGATATTCGCGACTTAGGTCAAAAAGTATTGCGCCAACTTATTGAGCCAGAACGTCTAGAGCTTGAGCCCGATAAACCTGTAATCCTCATTACCCGTGAAGCCGATGCGACTATGTTGGCTGAGTTCCCAAGGCAAAAGCTTGCGGGTATTGTCACTGAGCTTGGTGGCGTAAACTCCCATGCCGCCATTTTAGCCCGTGCCTTAGGTGTGCCTGCTATTACAGGTGTAGAGCAACTGTTATCCGCCAATATTGACCAAAAACTTTTAGTCGTAAACGCAAGCCGTGGTCAGTTATTGGTGTCGCCATCACCTGCTATTGTCGGTGAGTATCGTAGCCTGATTTCGGCACAAAAAGCCTTGCAACGCCAGTATGCCCAAGAATTAGCGCTGCCTTCTGTAACCTTAGATGGTTCACGTATTCGCTTGTATCTCAATGCGGGATTACTCAGTGGTGTGGCCTCTGAAATTGCAGAGGGCGCCGACGGTATTGGGCTTTATCGCACTGAAATTCCTTTTATGTTGCAACAGCGCTTCCCGAGTGAATCTGAGCAAGTCAAAGTCTATCAACAGGTCTTATCGGCCGCGTCCGGTCGACCTGTGGTGATGCGTACTTTAGATGTGGGAGGCGATAAACCTTTACCGTATTTCCCGATTAAAGAAGACAATCCTTTCCTTGGATGGCGCGGTATTCGCTTGTCTCTGGATCATCCTGAGCTATTTTTGGTGCAGTTACGGGCCATGCTACAGGCTGGGGGAGACGGTAAACAGTTAAGTATTTTGCTGCCTATGGTCAGCAACTTAGATGAAATCGATCAATCCTTAGAATATTTGCAACAAGCCTATGTTGAATTAAAAAACGATGTTAACAGCGACATAGTGATGCCACGCATAGGCATTATGCTCGAAGTGCCAGCCATGTTATATCAGTTGGATGATGTGGCAAAACGAGTGGATTTTGTCTCTGTTGGTAGTAATGATTTAACCCAATATTTATTGGCTGTTGACCGTAATAACCCACGGGTGAGCTCGTTATTTGACAGTTATCATCCTGGAATATTGCGGGCTTTGCATCAGGCGCACCTCGATTGTCGATACCATAAACTCGATATTAGTATCTGTGGAGAGCTCGCGGGCGAACCTATGGGGGCCATTTTGCTGGTGGCTATGGGATACGATCAGTTGAGTATGAATCAGGGCAGTTTAGCGCGGATCAATTATCTATTGCGTCGTGTTGCGCGGGCTGATTTAGATCAATTACTTGCTAAAGCGCTGAGCCTATCAAACGGCTTCCAAGTGCGTGAGCTGGTTAAAGAATATTTGACCAAGCAGGGTCTTGCAACAATTCTTAATTAACTAATGCTGTGTTTTGCTTTAAGCTAAGGCCCTCAATTTATCACGCTGTAGGTACTCGTGTGGATAGTTTGTTGTTGGTGTTCTTTATTTGCTTGGCTTTAGGCGCATTTGTCGGCTTTATGGCAGGATTATTAGGTATCGGTGGCGGCTTGATTGTAGTGCCGGCACTGCTTTATATTTTGCCATCGGTCGGTATTAGCTCTACTCAGCTCCCCCATATTGCAATTGCCACTTCGCTAGCAGCCATTATTCTCACCTCTATTTCGTCGGCACGTGCCCACCATAAGCGTGGCAATGTGCCTTGGAATTTATTCAAATCAATGTTACCGGGCCTTATTATAGGCGCGCTGGCTTCAGGTTTTATTGCTGAGCGTATTCCCGCTGATAAGTTACAACAAGGTTTTGCCATCTTTGTGATTTTAATGACAATTCAAATGGCTTATCCCGTTAAGGCCGAATCAAATCGTCAATTACCTAATTCAGTAGTGCTTTTTGTTGTATCGGCTTTTGTTGCGGTTTTGGCAGGTTTGACCGGGATAGGTGGCGGTATACTGATAGTGCCATTTTTGACTTTTTATGGTTTACAGATGCGTCAAGCCGTGGGTTTTTCTGCTGCGATGGGCTTCTTAATCTCTCTTTCTGGCAGTTTCGGCTATATTATTGCAGGAATGAATGCCCCTGAGTTGCCCTATGGTACCTTAGGCTATATCTATTTACCTGCATTGTTTGGTTTAGTGATTACTTCTGTCTTGATGGCGCCTGTGGGGGTAAAAGCGGCGAGCACTTGGCCAACACCTGTACTTAAAAAGATATTTGCATTGTTACTTCTATGTGTCGGCCTTAAGTTAATTCTGACCTAGTTTTTATGTTTATCTTTGTTTTAGGCTGCTAATGGATGTGTTATGGCGTTGAGTTTCCCCAATATCGATCCCGTGATCGTTTCATTTGGACCGTTTAATCTTTTTGGACAAACCTTTGAACCGGCACTGCGTTGGTATGGTTTTACCTATTTAGTCGGATTTGTTGCGGCCATGTGGTTGTTGAACCGCCAAGCCGACCGTTCAAAGGGGATATGGACTCGGGAGCAAGTTTCAGATTTACTCTTTTACGGTTTTCTTGGGGTGATTTTAGGTGGCCGTATCGGTTACGTGCTTTTTTATCATTTCGATTATTTCCTCGCCAGTCCCCTCTATTTATTTAAAATCTCCGAAGGTGGCATGTCCTTCCACGGCGGTTTGATGGGCGTGATTACGGCGATGCTCTATATCGCGTGGAAACAAAAACGTACTTTTTTTGCTGTCGCCGATATGGTGGCACCTGTTGTGCCTATTGGTTTAGGCGCTGGTCGTATTGGTAACTTTATCAACGGCGAGCTTTGGGGACGAACCACTGATCTGCCTTGGGCTATGGTGTTTCCAACTGGTGGGCCTGACCCACGTCATCCATCCCAGTTGTATCAGTTCGCCCTTGAAGGCGTAGCATTATTCCTATTACTTTACTGGTTTAGCAAACGTACCGATAAAGTCGGTGCAGTCTCTGGTATGTTCTTAGTCGGTTACGGTATGTTCCGTATTATGGTTGAAACTGTGAGGCAACCCGACACACAGTTGGGACTCTACTGGGGATTTATGACTATGGGGCAGATACTCTCTGTGCCTATGGTGTTAATCGGTTTGTACTTGATTTTTCGTAAGCAAGGTAAGCAGCAATGAAACAATATTTAGACTTAATGAAGCACATATTAGCCGAAGGCGTGAATAAATCGGATCGCACAGGTACTGGGACTCGCTCGGTATTTGGCTATCAAATGCGCTTCGATTTGAGCAAAGGTTTTCCTTTGGTGAGCACCAAAAAATGCCATATGCGCTCTATCATCCATGAATTGCTGTGGTTTCTGAAGGGTGAAACTAACGTTGCCTATTTACGCGAAAACAAGGTCAGCATTTGGGATGAATGGGCCGATGATAATGGCGATTTGGGCCCAGTTTATGGTGCCCAGTGGCGCAGTTGGCCAACCCAGAGTGGTGATGCTATCGATCAGATTTCGCAAGTTATCGCCCAGATAAAATCTCAGCCAGATTCTCGCCGTCTTATCGTTTCTGCGTGGAACGTGGGCGAACTGGATAAAATGGCTTTGGCACCGTGCCATGCGTTTTTTCAGTTCTATGTAGCTGATGGCAAATTATCTTGTCAGCTGTATCAGCGTAGTTGTGATGTGTTTCTTGGTTTGCCATTTAATATTGCCAGTTATGCTTTGTTAACTATGATGGTCGCCCAGCAATGTGACTTGGCCTTAGGTGATTTTGTGTGGACGGGTGGCGATACCCATTTATATTCTAATCATATGGAACAGACGGCACTGCAGTTAAGTCGTGATCCAAAACCGTTGCCGACCATGACTATTGTACGCAGACCTGAGTCGATTTTTGACTATCAATTCGATGATTTTGAATTAACAAACTACGCTCCACACCCTCATATCAAAGCCCCTGTTGCTGTGTGATGCATGTTTTTTAGCCTAACACTTCGGGATAACCGAGGTGTTAGGGAGAAACTTACGATTATATTTGTTATTACAATTCGTCTACACTCAATTCATTATGATTTTTAGGAGTGCAAGATGGAAAAAGCAATTAGAAATTTTCTGAGCCAAGAGTCGGCTGGCGGTATCCTGTTATTGGTTGCTGTTGCCTTAGCCATGCTGATGGCCAATTCCCCCTTATCTGGACTTTATCAAGGCTTTTTAGGCACTGACGTTCAAGTCAAAATTGGCGAGCTCAATATACACAAGCCACTCATCCTGTGGATAAACGATGGCTTGATGGCCATATTCTTTTTGCTGATTGGTTTAGAAGTGAAACGTGAGTTACTTGAAGGCGCCTTATCGAGTGTCGCTCAAGCTTCCCTGCCTACCTTTGCAGCCATTGGCGGCATGTTAGTCCCTGCTGGTGTGTACTTACTGTTTAACTACGGTGATCCTGTCACACAAGCGGGCTGGGCGATTCCTG